>JADHEE010000386.1_pt1 | contig 18288 bp, 18 predicted proteins | sample 8952401 | NCBI WGS metagenome assembly JADHEE01 (sample SAMN16124438, study PRJNA663242) | bioreactor sludge metagenome | isolation source: sludge (ammonium) | place: India:Bengaluru | collected 2019-02-28
TTCATAATCCGCCAAGGCACGCACTTCACCAAGGTGATTACATTCAGCCATGGCCCATTTGAAACTACCTGAAGCCTGAATTTGTAAACTAATACGGCCTTTAATTTTTAAAGTACTGGCAAGTAATGCCGTAGCACTGAGCATTTCACCTAACAGCACTTGGACTGCAGGTGCATAATCACGCTGCGCCAAGATGGTTTGTAGGGTTTCTTCTAGATGAACCACTTCACCACGAACAGGACTATCTTCAATATAAAAGCGTTGACGCAAATCAGACATAAATTTCTCCAATATCCTGTCTTAATGGTGACGATATTGTAAAACACAAGTTATTTTACTTCATCCCGTGTTACATCTATTCGGTCATGTTGTAACTCACGTTGTAGGTCAACGCCGACAGGGCTTTGGCGCAATTGGGTATCACTTTCAAATAAGTGTTCTAATTCGGCCAGAGCATTCCGATGTGTTTCATACACTTTCTGTTCATCGTTATAAATACTTTGCTGCTGTGCGAGCAGTTTTTCATCATAATCGCGAAATAACTCAATGCTCTTATAGGCATCTTGTTCTGCAATGCCTAAATTACGCAGGGCAAAATAGGCCATCCCTAAAGACGATAAATAGGTTTCACGCCAAATATGCTCCACCCCCAAGTCACGCAGCAAATGCACATGATGTCTGTCCCGTGCCCGCACCAGCAAGTTTAAGTCTGGATAATTGAGTCGAATATGGCGTGCCACATTCATCGAGTCTTCAATATCATCGATGGCTAGCACAAACACTTTGGCATGCTCGATACCGGCTGCACGCAGGATATCGGGTTGAGTGGCATCACCATAGTAGAGTTTTCCGCCATAGTTGCGAACGAAATCGACCTTGTCGATATTGCTGTCAATCGCCGTGAAGGTTTGGTGCTGTAAGTGAACCAGTCGTGCCACAATTTGTCCGACACGGCCAAAGCCAGCAATGATCATCGGGTTATGCTGTTCAGGAATATCATCATAGACAGGTGTAGCCTCTTTCTCGAATAGAGGCACCACCCACGAACTCATCAGCCAGTATAGAATAGGCGTCAGAATCATCGACAAAGTCACGATCAAATTGATCGGCTCTAAAATGGCTTGCGTAATCACGTGTTCACTCATGGCAACATTGAGCACCACAAAAGCAAATTCACCGCCTTGTGCCAAACAGGTTGCCAGCATCAAACTATTGCGCCATGAAAACTCGAAGTAGCGAGCGATGGCTGTTAAGGCCAGTAGTTTGACCAACATCAGCAATAACGCACCGCCAATAATCAGACTTGGGCTTTCCCACAGGAGCGAAACTTGCGTGCTCATCCCGACGGTCATGAAAAATAGACCGAGAAGTAGACCTTTAAATGGTGCAATACTGGCTTCCAGTTCATGACGGAATTCAGAATCAGCTAGAAGTACCCCAGTTAAAAATGCGCCCAAGGTGGTGCTGATGCCTAAGACATCCATTAGTGCGACCACGCCTAAGACAATAAACAAACCGACTGCGGTAATCAGTTCATGTGCGCCACTTTTGGCCACAAAGCGGAAAAAAGGGCGCATGAGATAGCGGCTAAATAAAAACAAGCCTGTAAAGGTGGCAACAATCGCTGCAAAGTAGGCCACACCATGATGGGTTGAGCTTGTCCCTGCAAGAAGGGGAATGATCGCAATCAGCGGAATCGCGGCAATATCTTGAAAGAGTAAAATGGAAAAGGACTGCTGACCAAAAGTGGTATTGAGCTGCTGTTTTTCGCTTAAAAGCTGTAGCACAAAAGCGGTAGAAGAAAGGGCAAGGGCAAAACCAATCACGACACTGGCTGCAATCTGTTGTTGCAGGGCAAAAAAGACGATGCACGCCAGTAGCACGCCGCAGAGTGTTACTTGTAAACTGCCCATTACAAAAATGGATTTACGCATTTCCCATAAACGTTGTGGGCGAAGTTCGAGTCCAATAATGAACAACAAGAAAATCACGCCGTATTCAGCGAGTTTATGAATGTCTTCAGGGTCATGGACGACATTGAATACACTGGGGCCGAGTAAGATGCCTGTAAATAAATAGCCGAGTACCGTGGCAATCCCCAGCCGTTTGGCCAACGGAACGATCATCAGTGCCGCAGCCAAAAAGAGGGTGATTTGAAGCAGTAGAGACATTGCCCTGTCCTAAATTTTTTTCTTTATGTTGGAAGTTTAAGGGAGAACGCGACTCAGGTCTAAACCTTATTCANCTTTGGTTCAGTTCTTGGTCTTTGGATTCACAGCGCAATAAAGCCGCATAGCGATAAGGTGGCATCCATGCAGCTTTACGCTCTTTCAACGTTTGCTTGGCAAAGCTGCGATAGCCCGATTCCAGCAGGGTATTCAGCAAAGGATGATCTGGACGTAGAGTTTGTAAATAGACTTCGCCTTTTTTCTCACCGCGCCCAGCACGTCCAGCGACTTGGATGATGAGCTGTGCAGTACGTTCTGTGGCACGAAAGTCAACACTGAGTAGGCCTGAGTCGATGTCTAAAATCGCCACCAAAGTCACATAAGGAAAGTGATGCCCTTTGGCCAGCATTTGGGTGCCGAGCAAAATGATGGGTTCACTTTTCTGAATCTTGTTATAGATTTTTTGCCAGCTGCCGACCCGACTGGTCGAGTCACGATCCACCCGAATTACGTCAAAATTTGGGAACAGTGCTTGTAGGTTTTCTTCAACTTTTGCGGTGCCTAAACCAATTGGTTTCAGTTCGCTATGCTGACATTGCGGGCAGTGTTCAGGCATGCGGTGGATGGTGCCGCAGTGGTGACAGTGCAAATGCTGGTAGGGCTGTCGATGCACGGTAAAATTGGCATCGCAGTGGGGGCACTTCGCCTGCCAGCCACAACTTTCACAAATCAACACAGGCGCATAGCCACGACGATTTAAGAAAATCAGCACCTGTTGTTTTTTGTCTAAGCGCTTTTGTACTTCATGAATCAGCTGTTGGCTGATGCCATTTTGTTTTTGTGCCACTTTCAGATCGATCACATGCATTTTCGGCATCACGGCCACACCTGCACGTTGGTCCAACTCCAAACGGGTCATTTTACCTTGTTCGACCAATGCATAACTGTCGATACTTGGCGTTGCAGAACCGAGGATAATCGGACAGTTTTCTAAGTGCGCACGGTATAAAGCCACATCACGAGCATGGTAGCGGAAGCCTTCTTGTTGCTTGAAAGATAAGTCATGTTCTTCATCTAAGACAATCAAACCCAGATGCGGAAGAGGGGTATAGATGGCAGAACGTGTGCCAATCACAATCGAAGCTTTGCCCGTTTGTGCGCTTTGCCAGGCTTGCAGGCGCTTAGAATCATTTAAACCTGAATGTAGTAGCGCAATATGACAGTGAAAACGTGACTGAAAACGGCTCACTGTTTGTGGGGTGAGGCCAATTTCAGGCACTAATACCAAGACTTGTTTGCCTTGTTTTAAAACCTCTTGCATGACTTGTAAATAGACTTCAGTTTTGCCACTACCGGTTAAACCATCCAGTAAGAAAGCATGGTAGCTATGACGAGCTTTGAGAATGTTTTGAATGGCACGCTTTTGTTCATCATTGGGCGTGAGGGGCATTTGTGCCAGTGTCATGGCTTGCGGTTTAAAGTCTTGGGCTTCAAGTATGCACTGGGTGATTTGCTTTTTTTCTAAGGCCTTTAAGGTCGCAGTTTCAATGCCAGCCAAATTTAGAATGTTTTCAGACGTTCCGGTGGGATGCAGCTTTAAAATTTTATAGGCATCTTGTTGTTTTTCAGAACGCTTTAATTTGTCTTCGGCATGATCATCAATCAGCTTCCACATCCGCGCCAGTAGATTATAAGGTTTGCCTTGGCGTAAAAAGCTGGGTAAAGCGGCATGCATCACTTCACCAATCGGAAATTGGTAATATTGCGCTGACCATGTCAATAAACTTAAAACTTTAGCATCTAGAATAGCGTTGTCATCGAGCAACTCAGTTATGGCTTTAAGTTTAAAGCCTAAATCGAGTGGTTTCTCATCAGTGAGTTTCTCAACAATGACACCGACCACATTTTGGCGACCAAATGAGACAGCCACACGTGCACCCACTTCAGCTTGGTGGTATTGTTCAGCCGTTAAACTATAGTCAAAACAGTCATATAGATAAACGGGAACAGCCACGCGGATACGGTAGCTTGGTGTGGTGGAAAGTGTATTTTCTGGCATAAAAAGCTCAAACTGTCCTGATGAAATTGTCGTTGTGCGATGAATGAGTTGTGTTAGAGTGATGACATAATTTATAACTTAGAATATGAATGATTTTGGTGCCGACATGCAACAGCGCCAAATGACTAAATGGACAATTAGAAAGCGTAAACATGCCAGCATATCAATTTACCGCACTCGATGCCGCAGGAAAGCAGCAAAAAGGCGTGCTCGAAGGGGATTCAGCACGTCAAATTCGGCAACAACTTCGTGATAAAGCGCTGATTCCAGTCTCGGTTGATCCTGTTGAACAAAAAGATAAGCACAGCAGTAAAACATGGTTTCAAAAACAAATTACCGCCTATGATTTGGCGCGATGATTTACCCGATTATTTTAATGCTGATGTCTTTTGCCATCGTGATGGGGCTTATGACTTATGTAGTGCCTGACATTGTCAAAACCTTTGACCAAAGCAAAGATGCCTTGCCATGGATTACGATTGCCTTGATGAAAGCCAGTGATTTTATTCGAGTGGCATGGCCATTTTTATTGGTGGGCAGTGTACTGGGCATCGGCTTATTACTGCGATTTTTAAGAACTACAGCAGGGCATTATGCCTTTGATCGTTTAACGCTCAAACTGCCATTATTCGGTAAACTTTCACGTGGTATAAACGCCGCACGCTTTGCCAGTACCTTATCGATTTTGACCCAGTCAGGTGTGCCCTTGGTGGATGCGTTAAAAATTGGCGCGGCGGTGAGTAATAACTGGGTGATTCGCGATGCGGTCAATCATGCGGCAGAAAAAGTGACTGAAGGTGGAAACCTTGCGACCCAGTTGGAGCGCAGTGGTTATTTCCCACCGATGATGGTACAAATGATTAAAAGTGGTGAAACGTCGGGTGAATTGGATCGGATGTTGGAGCGCGCATCGACCATGCAAGACCGAGAGGTGACAACGCTCATATCGACCTTGCTGGCTTTACTTGAGCCACTGATGTTGGTTCTGATGGCAAGCATTGTCTTGGTGATTGTGATCGCTGTGATGCTGCCGATCGTCAACATGAACAACATGATTTAATTTTAAAAATATAAGATGGAAGAGAAAATTCACATGCAATCAAAAATCTATAGACGCCAAGCTTCAGGCTTTACCTTAATTGAAGTCATGGTGGTGATTGTTATTTTAGGTGTGTTGGCAGCCTTAATTGTACCCAATGTGATGGGACGCGGTGAAAAAGCCAAAGTGGACACCACTGTCATTACCCTTAAAGGTGTTGCTGCGGCATTGGATCAATATAAATTGGACAATGATAAATACCCTTCGATGCAAGAGGGTGGACTTGATGCTTTGGTGAATAAGCCTGAGTCTGCAAAAAATTGGTTACCAGGCGGTTATGTGAAAGGTGGATATCCGAAAGACAGTTGGGATAATGACATTCAATATGTTGCACCTGGGACTGATGGACGACCATTTGATTTATATTCTTTTGGAGCAGATGGACAGCAAGGTGGTGAAGAAACCGATGCTGATATTCAGTATCAACCTTAATTGAGAATTATTATATATTGGGTTTAATTGAATATATCATTACAGTGCATAGGTTATGTCAATGTGGACTGTAATGATAATACATCTTAATTTAAAATTAATATCTAAGATTATGATTTTAAAATATTAAATATAATAAGCATCAGCTGAGATTTATAATAAGAATTATTCCCATATTTATTGATTACAAATAATGTAAATTATGGATAAAAATAGGCTTTTTATTTATTTAAATCCTTGCATAATGTTCTCAATGGCAACTGATTTGCCTGAGGAGAATAGAATGAAAGCATTAACCTTGTTGGATGAAATGAGCCAATTCCATTGGTCGATGCTCAAATCTGTTCTTTTGATTTTGAGTATGCTTCCTGTTGCTCAAGGTGTTTTAAGTGTCTGGCAGTCGACTGAAGGCAGCAGCCAAATTATGGTGGGTTTCTTTGCAATCAGTCTGTTCAGCACATGGGCGGTTTTGAGCTTTTGGTCTGCGTTAAAAGCAACCGTACTCACACTCGATCAAGTACAGATTACAGCATTAGAACAAAAAGTGGTCATGTTCTACCGTTATACCCCGATGCTCTTTTTAGCCAGTATGGTGTCCTATTTGGTCAGTCAAATTTAATACTGACATTTATAGTTGTGATAAAAAACTGAGCACATACGCTCGGTTTTTTATTGCGTCATGAAGAATGGCGGAAAGATAGGATCGCTTGTCTGTTTCGTTGTATATGATTCTAGTATTCGCTCCCTATACTGTAGAAAATATAAATATAGAGTGAAATATGGAACAGATTGATTGGGCGGATTTTTTAAAAGTCGAGCTTCGAGTCGGGCGTATTATTCAGGCCGAAGTCTTTGAGCAAGCACGTAAGCCCGCTTATATTTTACATGTCGATTTTGGCCATGAAATTGGCATTAAGAAATCGAGTGCGCAGATTACTGAGCGTTATCAACCTGAACTGTTATTGGGTAAATTGGTGGTGGCAGTGGTTAACTTTCCAAACAAACAAATTGGTCCCATCCAGTCTGAGTGCTTAGTGACTGGCTTTCATGATTCAGACGCAGGCGTGGTGTTGTGTGTGCCTGATACAGATGTTCCTGTAGGTACCAAACTACTATAACTGAAAAAGAAAACCCCAAGCTCAGCTTGGGGTTTTCTTTGGAAAAGTCTGATCTAACAATAGCAACTATCGACGAGACTTAAACGATACATCGACTTTACGTGGACGATAGATCCAGCCCAAGATCAGTAAAAAGACTGAGAAACCTAAAATTGGCCAGTCACTTAAACGGGTATACAGCGTTTGACCTTGCATAGCAGGCAGTTCGCCGCGAAGCACGGTTGCCACATCTTGTGGGGCACGTTTTACGATATGCCCTTGATGGTCAATAAACGCTGTCACGCCTGTATTAGTGGCACGGATAAACCAGCGTCCATTTTCTTTGGCACGCATTTGAACCATCTGCAAATGCTGTAAAGGGCCTGCAGTTCCCGTAAACCATGCATCGTTGGAAACTGTCACCAAGAAATCACTTTGGCTGGCATTACGACGCGTCAAGTTCGGATAAGCCACTTCATAGCAAATGGCCGCGCCTAAATGCTGCTGATGAATAGAAAGTGGTTGTTGCTGTTGTTCACCACGCGAAAACCCACTCATCGATGGATCATTCTGCATGGCTGGCAAGACCCATTTCAGTAAACCGGATAGTGGAATATATTCACCAAAAGGCACTAAACGTTGCTTTTTATAGAGTCCTTCGGCTTCAGCACCATTGGCCATAATACTGTTGTAGTATAGTGGTCGACCTGCCGTTTCAGAGCCTGAAATATCCCAGTATGGAATACCCGTGACCCACGCCGTGTTGGTTTTCTTGGCTTGTGCCGTCATTGCAGCTAAAAAGGGTTCGATATCACTTTGGAACATCGGAATAGAGGATTCAGGCCAAACAATGAGGTCTCGTCCCCATTCTGTTTTGGTTAAATCAGCATAGATTCCAAGTGTTTTCAGTTGATACTCAGTGAGCCATTTTAAGTCTTGTGGGATATTGCCCTGAATTAAAGAAACCGATAATGGCGGCGTATTTTTTGCGGAGACGAATTCAATTTTTGATGCGCCCCATGCACCAAGTACCAATAAGGCAGAAGGAATGACCCAAAAGACGCGGCGGTTTAAAACTTCGACCAGTGCGCAGGCCAACACCAAGACTACAAACGACACCCCGAAGATACCAAATAATGGCGCATAACCATCCAGTAANGTGTAGAGCCAAAAAGCCCCCACGAACCATAGGCCAAAACCATAGGTCCAACCAATACCAAAGGCCTGCTTTGCACTACGTTTACGTAAAGTGGCATAGAGCAGTGCAGGGGATAAGATTGCCAACCACCAATAATGATAAGGGGCGAGTGCAAAACTAAAGACCGCCCCTGAAAATAAGGCAATTAAAAGCGGATAAATTAAAGGTAACTGTTTTTGTTGTGGATTGGGGGTTAACAGTTTGTCAAAGTAAGCTCTCATTTACGAACGGCTCGAATCAGATGAATAGAACGTGCATCTGCTTCTACAATGGTAAATTCCCAATTTTCAAGATCAATCACCTGACCTTGTAAATCACTCACTAAACCAATTTCTTGAAGCAATAAACCGCCCACAGTTTCAACCTCATCATCAGAAAAGTCTGCATCTAAAAGATTGTTAAAGTGTTCGATTGGTGTAAGTGCTTGAACCAGCCACGTATTTGCCGTGGTTGGGTCATTGTCGGGAATAATATATTCCGCTTCTTCATCGATCTTGTCGTGTTCATCTTCAATTTCACCAACGATCTCTTCCAAAATATCTTCTAGCGTCACTAAACCTGAGGTCGTGCCATATTCATCAATCACCACCGCAATGTGTGTTTGGGTGTTTTTCAACATGCGAAGCACTTGGTCTGAGCGTGCGCTTTCAGGGACATATAAAGGTTGGCGCATCAGCGCACGTATATCCACTTTATTGTTTGGTTCAGTCAAGAAAGGCAATAAGTCTTTGGCCAATAAAATGCCCACGACATTGTCTGGTTGATCTGATGAAAAGACAGGGAAACGCGAATGTGCCGACTCAACCAGAGTATGCAAAATATCGAGTAACTCATCATCTTCTTGTAGGCTGATCATCGATGTACGCGGTGTCATGACCTCGCGGACTTTGGTTGCTGGAAGGTCTAATACGCCTTCTAACATCGCAACAGTGTCGGGTTCTAAAAAACGACGTGAATCTTGAACTAACTTTAACAGTTCATCGCGAGTTTCTGGCGCGGTACCTAACCATTTGCGTAAGCCACGCATTCCCCACGACGGGCCTGATTCCTCGTGCATGATCTTTCCTAAAGACTCTTAATATCTAAAAAACTTAATTTTATCATACCGTAGAAAACACAGTTGTCTATTGTAATTAAGCAAGGATTGCATGAATGATTAGATCAATACTTTTAAATACGAGGTTCATCTGCCATCAAGCTATGCAAACAGATATGAGAAATGGGCAGTTGTGTTAAAATTGGCAAGTTTTTAAATTTTTGAGTTTTATATATGTCTGATTTGGAAGTGAGCCCAAGCATCCAATTAAACACCCGTGGTTTACGCTGTCCAGAGCCTGTGATGATGTTGCATCAAGCCATTCGCAAGTCTAAATCGGGAGATGTAGTGGAGGTGTTTGCAACGGACAATTCAACTTCATGGGATATTCCGAAATTTTGTATGCATCTTGGGCATGAACTTTTGCTGCAAGAAGAGCGCTTAGACGAAAATGGCAATAAAGAATTTCATTATTTAGTTAAAAAAGGTTAGGACATTTGTCTTGGCCTTTTAAAATGAGCTTGAGTAAAGAAAAAGAAATTAAGTTCATCCAAGGAAATCAGAGTGAAAAGAATAAATGTGTTCTTATGGACTCATATTTTTGCATTATTTTGTTCAATTTCTTGGGCAAAATCTTGTGAAGTTCCTGTAAGCACGATGAATGTTGCAGGTTTAAAAATTGGACAGCATATTCGTGAATTTCAACAGCATCATCCCNTTTTTTAATCTAAAAGCGATTACTTACTCGGAAATGCGCCTCAGCGCAAGCCCGTTTTAACATTACATGTTCGGTTATGCGACACGGTTAGCAAAGCAACTGCTTTGCCGTGTCGCAAGGAATTACATATTAGGGTAATTCGGACCACCACCACCCTCAGGCGTTACCCAAGTAATGTTCTGAGATGGATCTTTAATATCACACGTTTTACAGTGCACACAGTTAGCTGCGTTAATTTGGAAACGCTTCGAACCATCGTTCTCTTCCATAATTTCATAAACACCCGCAGGGCAGTAGCGCTGAGCTGGCTCGTCCCATTTTGGTAGGTTTACATTCACAGGAATAGACGCATCAGTCAGTTTCAAGTGTGCTGGCTGATTTTCTTCATGCACCGTATTCGATACAAATACTGAAGATAAACGGTCAAAAGTCAACTTACCATCTGGTTTTGGATAGTTTGGCTTAAATGTTGCCGCATCCGCAGTTTTTAGTGTACTGAAGTCAGGCACTAAGTCATGCAGTGTAAACGGGACTTTAAACACATTTTGATCGATGAAGTTAAATGCACCACCACCGAACGTGCCAAATTTATGCATTGCTGGACCAAAGTTACGAGAACGATATAACTCTTCTTTTAACCAGCTGTTGTTGAATTTGTCTGTGTAAGCGGTTAGCTCTTTTGCAAAGAAGTCTTCACCTTCAAGCACGCGTGCAATGGCAAGATCACCACCTTTTTCAACACCTGCTTGAATCGCTTCGAATACTGCTTCACCACACAACATGCCCGATTTCATGGCCGTGTGAGAGCCTTTAATTTTAGCGAAGTTTAGGAAGCCTGCATCATCGCCAATTAAAGAGCCACCAGGGAAGGTAAACTTCGGTAGTGAATTGAAACCACCTTTCACCACAGCACGTGCGCCATAAGAAATACGCTTACCGCCTTCAAGATACTGTTTAATCAGTGGATGCGTTTTCCAGCGTTGCATTTCTGCAAATGGATACATGTGTGGGTTTTCGTAAGATAAATCTACGATCATACCCAAAGTAACTTGGTTGTTTTCAGCGTGATATAACCACCAACCACCAGAAGAACCGGTTTCAGCTAGAGGCCAACCTGCACCGTGCATCACCAAACCTGGTTTGTGTTTTGCAGGGTCAATTTCCCATAGTTCTTTGATGCCGATACCATAGTGTTGCGGGTCTGCATCTTTATCGAGATCAAACTTGGCAATCAGGCGCTTACCTAAATGACCACGACAGCCTTCCGCAAAAATCGTGTATTTGGCATGTAGTTCATAGCCCGGGGTAAAGTTATGTGTTGGTTCACCATCTTTACCAATCCCCATATCACCGGTTTGGATACCTTTAACCGTACCATCGGCATGATAAAGAATTTCAGACGCAGCAAAACCTGGGAAAATAGAAACTTCTAATTCTTCAGCTTTTTGACCTAACCAACGCACCACGTTACCGAGTGAAATCACATAGTTGCCATCATTATGCATGGTTTTAGGAACCATCCAGTGCGGCGCTTCTTGTGACTTTTCAGCAGACATTAGGAAATACGTTTTATCTTCAGTTACTGGAACATTTAAAGGCGCGCCTTCTTCTTTCCAGTTAGGGAACAACTCATTGATCGCACGCGGTTCGAGCACAGCACCTGAAAGGATATGCGCACCAACTTCAGAGCCTTTTTCTACGACACAAACGGACAGATCATTAAGGTTGTTTTCAATTGCAAGTTGACGAATTTTAATCGCAGCAGAAAGGCCAGCAGGGCCTGCGCCAACGATGACTACGTCAAACTCCATCGATTCACGTTCGATGTGTTCCATGTAGGACTCCTCATATGGTTAAAGGTGGCAACCGTTTTGACTCAAAGAACGGTGCTGCCATGAGTGTTCTTAGTTCCCAGACACAAAATTTATCATCGTGTCTTTTATATTGTGAGCTAGTATAGGTTTAAACCGAGTTCTAGCCAATTGGCTGAATCATATTATTTTTCCGTCAGACAGGCATGAATTTTATGGATAAGCAGCACAACTCAGCAAATCCGACGAAAAAAGTAGCTATTGCTGATAATAAAAACTTAACCGATATTGCACAATACATAAAAGGTGGACAGTCCGGTCACAAAAGGTCAATCCCCCCTTTAGATCAATGGCACCCAAAGCATTGTGGCACAATGGATTTGAAGGTTTTAGCCAATGGAGAATGGTGGCACGAAGGTCAATTGATCAAACGCCAAGCCATGATTGAGCTGTTTGCAACGGTACTTTGGAAAGAAGAAGATAAGTTTTATCTCAAAACCCCGGTCGAGCAGATTGAAATCGAGGTTGAAGATGAGCCTTTATTTGTCAATCAGGTCGATCAAGTCGAAATTGCAGGAAAAATCTACCTACAACTGACCACGACCACACAGGATGTGGTGATTGTTGATGAAGACCATCCCATTTTTATGCGTGCCTTCCAAGGGGAACTACGTCCTTATGTGCATGTTCGCTTTGGCATCAATGCATTGATTCAGCGTGCTGCTTTTTTTCATTTGGTGGAAATGGGGGAGCTAAGCGACGATGCGGAAGGTCAAGCCAAACTGAGCTTACAAAGTGGTGATTTGCTATTGCAATTAGGCACCTGAGGTTTAAGCTTGATTGATCTTTTAACTTTATACCGCAACGAGTTCTCATGAGTGCCATTCAGCCCTTATTTCCTCTGATCAACCCCATGCCAAAAGCGACAGCCAATGCGCCAATCGGGATATTTGATTCGGGAATAGGCGGCTTATCCATCGCTCAGGAAATTGCCAAGCATTTACCGCATGAACGATTCATTTATTTTGCCGATACCGCACATGTGCCTTATGGGCCGCGCAATGATCAAAATATCCGAGAATTGACTGCACAAGCGATTGAGTGGCTTTACCGTAAAGGCTGTAAGGTTGCAGTTGTGGCCTGTAATACCGCTTCAGCCTTTAGTTTGGATTATTTACGCGAGCACTATGGCGATAACTTCCCGATTATCGGCCTTGTTCCTGCCCTAAAACCTGCGGTATTGCAAAGCAAATCCAAGACTGTGGCTGTTCTAGCGACCCCTGCGACCTTTCGCGGGCAGCTAATTAAAGACGTGGTTGATAAGTTTGCACAGCCTTCGGGAGTCACGGTGATTCCAGTGACCTGCTTAGATTTAGTGCCTTTTGTTGAGAGCGGCGCGCAGATGAGTGCGGCATGTTTAGCCACGTTAAAAGATATTTTACAACCGGTTGTTGATCAGGGTGCAGATTACTTAGTTTTAGGCTGTACCCATTACCCTTTTTTGAAAATAGCGATACAATCTATTTTTGGTCAGAAACTGACATTAATTGACTCTGGACTGGCAGTTGCACGACAAACAGCCCGTATTTTAATCAAAAATGAGTTATTATTTGAACAAAATCATGATGGTGATGTTCGAATTGAATGTTATGTCAGTGGAAATAATGCAGAAAGTTTGAGACCTATCTTACAACTTTTGCTTGAACCAGAACTAAATTGGACTATTTCAAACATATCTGATTAATTTTTAAACAAATAAGTCGAGTATTTTGATATATAGTCAAAAATTGCAACCTAATATGCTTGAGTTAGTCGCAGTGTCTATCTAATGGAATTTGGGGGATGGGACGCTGCGAAGAATAATGAGGATAACCGATGCTCGATAAGCGTTATCAAGTGTTTATAACCACCTCTGGAAGCGAGATGCAGCCAGAGAGGATCATTTTGGCCCAAACTTTAGTGGGCATGGGATTTTTTTCTTGGGGATTAGAACAACGGACACCACTTTCAACGGCTTTTGCACGTCGTCAGATCGATGACTGTGACTATGTCATATTGTTGCTGGGCAGCAAATATGGGGAACAGTCTGTATCGGGTGTGGGCTATATGCATCTCGAATACATTTATGCGGTCACCAAACAAAAGCCGATTATTGTATTTATGCATGATGATCCTGATGCCCGTGAGTTATGTTTACATGACGACAAAGCTGAGCTGCGTGAAAAATTCAAAGAGTTTAGAAAACTACTCCAAAACGAAGTCGATCAGGTTTTCACTTATCGCACCATGCGTGACTTGGAAATGGCCGTTCGCTTGAATATGACGCAAATGCTAGAGCGCTATCCTGTGTCCGGTTGGGTACGTCCGCAGAACACCCAAGTGTTGCATGACGAAATAGATAAACTCAAAGCCAAATTGGTGCAATTGGAAACTGAAGCGGGTAAACGTGAAGTCGATCCATTTTTGTCTTTACCCAAAGTGGCTATGCATGAATTTTTTGCATTTGATTATCGGATGCATGCCTATCAAGATGGCAATTTTAAAGAGCTGAAAATTCAAAAGCAGATGACTTGGGCGCAATTACTCTCGGTTTTGGGGACAACCTTTATTCACCCAACTCCTGAAGAGTATTTCTCCAAACGTATAAATGAGTATTTAAACGAAACTGGTTTGAATGATGCACGCCTAGAAATGCCGCGTGCCCATGCTGTTGCACGCTCGCAAATTAATATTCGTGCTTTGCACAGTATCAAAATGCAAATGCGTCAAAATGATTGGATTGTTCAGTCGGGTCGAGATGATCGTCAGCGCATGCTCTGGCAGTTGACTCCGAAGGCGATGAAACTTTTGGAGAGTAATTTATTGGAAAAGGATCGGCCTTTTCAATTTCAATCTTCGTAGTTATCCATTTAGATAATGAACTGAAAACTGTTACAGTAGAGACATTCGAAAACGAGCCACGAGGGCTGAATGTCTACTGCAATAAAAGCAAAAGTTACTGTTATTTTGGCAAATTTGGGAACGCCTGATGCACCGACAGCTTCAGCAGTGCGTCGCTTTTTGGATCAGTTTTTGTCAGACCAGCGGGTGATTGAAATTCCCAAACCGCTTTGGCAAATTATTCTCCGTTTATTCATTTTGCCATTTCGCCCGAAACGCGTTGCCCATGCTTATGAGATGGTGTGGGGCAGTGATTCTCCAATGCGAGAAATTTTGCTGACTCAAGTGGCCGCGTTACAACAGCAGTTGATTTTGCAATATCCTGAGTTTGAACTGAATATCGTCCCTGCGATGACTTATGGTAATCCAGGCATTCAGGCCTTGCTTGCTGAGTTGAGTCAAAACCCGCAAGATCATATTGTACTTTTTCCTTTGTTTCCGCAATACTCGGCAACATCCAGCGCGCCTTTATATGATGCTTTCGCGAAGTGGATTCCAAAGCAGCGTAATTTGCCGGGGCTGAGCATTATTCGTGATTATTATCAGCACCCTTTATACATTCAGGCATTGGCGCAAAGTGTGCGCGATTTCCGTGCTGAACATGGGGTGAGTGAAAAGCTGTTAATGTCTTTCCATGGTATTCCACAGCCTTATGCCGATAAAGGTGATCCCTATGCCGACCGTTGCCGTATCACAGGGCAGTTGGTGGCAGCCGAATTAGGACTGGCAGAGAATGAATGGGCCATCAGTTTCCAGTCCCGCTTTGGGAAACAAGAGTGGGTGAAACCGTATACGGATACCTTACTGGCCGAATGGGCGGCGCAGGGGGTGAAATCGGTGCAAATTATGAGTCCGGCGTTTTCAGCGGATTGCTTAGAAACTTTAGAGGAACTGGCGATCCAGAATGCTGAATTGTTTTTGTCTCAAGGTGGAGAGCGGTATCAATATATTCCAGCCTTGAACAGCCGCGGAGATCATTTGCAATTGCTCAATACGCTGGTTCAGGCTAATCTTGATGCCTTAAAACAGACATTAGCCAGCAAAACGAATTGAGGTTGACACTCTATGTTGCAAGTTAAAATTGTGCCTGTAACGGCATTTCAGCAGAACTGTTCCATTGTTTGGGACAGTGACAGTAAAGAAGCAATTTTAATTGATGCAGGTGGAGAGCCTGAGAAACTTAAAGCAGAAATTGAAGCGTTGGGTTTGACAGTAAAAGCGCTGTGGTTGACGCACGGGCATTTAGATCATGCTGGAGCCGTGGGAGCATTAAAAAAACTGTGGGATGTCCCTGTGATTGGCCCGCATAAAGAAGATGCCTTTTGGTTGGATATGATTCAAGAAGTCTCGCAGCGTTATGGTTTTCCTGTTCCTGAAAAGGTGGATGTTACGACATGGCTTGAAGGTGGTGAAGTCCTTAAACTGGGAAATGAAGCGTTTGAAGTGCGTTTTGCCCCTGGACATACTCCGGGTCATGTGATGTTTTATAACAAAAACTATGGTCTGCTTTGGACCGGCGATGTGTTGTTTAAAGGCTCCATTGGTCGTACCGACTTCCCGCGTGGCAATCATCAGCAGCTGATTGACTCTATTCAGCGTGAATGCTTTAGCTTACCCGATGAGACGCAGTTCATTTCAGGACATGGTCCAATCAGTACCATTGGTTTTGAAAAACAACATAACCCCTTTGTGGCAGGAAAAGCAGGCTAAGCGCTTTGTGTTCTCATTGAAAAATAAAAAAGTCAGCAGCTGCTGACTTTTTTATTTGCGAAATGGATTATTCAAAATGTGTTGGGTTTCTAGAGCAAACACGATGGAGAATAAGGCTACTAATAGTCCAACTGAGAGGATCAACAGATCTTGCATATAGATGCCAAAACTGAATAGACAGATCACGAGTAGAACGCCAATTAAAACAATAGTCTTACTCAGGATGTTCATCTTATCCCCCTTTCGGATGTTATTTTTGTCACTTGATCATGCTGTGAGCATGTACCAATTTTGGGGGGGAGTATAGTCGACGAATGATCCTTTTAAGCGAATATTAAGATATTAAATAATGAACAATTTCTCTTAAAATATGAAAAATATCATGAAATTAAACATTTTATTCTTCTGAGTTTTCTGCTTGCGGTGCATCTTGCGTTGGGAGGCGATATTCATCATTGGCCCATGCACCTAAGTCGATCAGTTTGCAGCGTTCAGAACAAAAAGGACGAAAGGCGTTGTCTTCCCATTGACTCATTTCTCCACAACGGGGACAAGGGAAAGTGTGTGGCATGATCGACTCCAGATAAAATTTTCGGATTGAAATAGGCAAAAACGTTGGCAGTTGTTAGACTGATGCGGTTTTTTCTTAGTTTGATCTGATTATGCCGATTCGTCAATTTCAAGCCCAGCGTATGCATGCGCCTCGTGATTTTCAAATGATCAGTCCTGATCCACTGTGTGTGGAAATTGGGGCGGGCAAGGGTAAACATGCTCTATTGTTTACGGCCAATCATCCTGAGAAAAAGCTGATTGCAGTTGAGCGAACCCGTGAAAAGTTTGTGGCGATGCAGAAACAACATGGCTTAGAAGGTCAGCAGAATTTACAGCTGGTACATGCCGATGCTTTGCCTTGGGTGGTACATGCTTTGCAACCGCAGCAGGTTGAACAGTTCTTTATTCTTTATCCCAACCCTGAACCGCGTAATCCTGCACAGCGCTGGTTGAATATGCCGTTTTTTGAGTTTCTGATTTCACGTTTACAAGTGGGCGGACAAATTACTTTAGCCAGCAATATTCCTGAATATATCGAAGAAGCACAGCAACAGTTGATTGAGGTGTGGAAGTTACCGTTTGTAAAAGAGCGCATCGCGGATAGTTCTGCGAGGACGCATTTTGAAATTAAATATTTAGAACGAGGCGAGCTCTGCCAACAGTTGATCATCACCAAACCTGAAGGTTATCGCACGCGTTTTGATGCGTTTCAGGCCTTGCAAGGTCAGAATCCGCATGTTCAATCTTCGGATCAAGCTGAATAAATCATGGCAAAGCGTATTGCAATTATTGGGGCGGGCCCAGCTGGTTTGATGGCGGCAGAAGTGTTGAGCCAATATGATGTTCAAGTCGATGTATTTGAGCAAAAACCATCTGCTGCACGTAAGTTCCTGATGGCGGGTAAAACAGGACTGAATATCTCTCATGCCGAACCTGTGGAGCAGTTTATCGGTCGTTATGATCAAGCAGAATGGTTGGCACCTTGGATTCGTGAGTGGGATGCCACATGGATTCAAGCATGGATGAAAGGTTTAGGCATTGAGTCCTATGTCGGAACGTCTGGGCGTATTTTCCCGATTGAAATGAAAGCCGCGCCTTTATTACGTGCATGGTTGAAACGCTTGGTTGAGTCAGGCGTCAAGTTTTACTATCGTCATCAATGCCTCAGCCTCAAAGAGCATACGCTTGAAATTAAATCTTTGCTTAGTGATCAAGTGCACAGCCAGAGTTATGATGCGATCGTCTTGGCTTGCGGAGCGGTGTCATGGTCTCAGCTCGGTAGCGATGGCGCATGGCAAAACTGGTTGGAGGCCGATGAAATTGAGCCTTTTCAAGCCAGCAATGCTGGAGTAGAACATGAATGGTCTACCTACATGCAACCCGTTTTTGGGCAGCCACTGAAACGTATCGCAGCATGGGTGGGCGATGCGGAAAAAAGTATGGGTGATATCGTCATCACCCATTATGG
>JADHEE010000398.1_pt1 | contig 18284 bp, 17 predicted proteins | sample 8952401 | NCBI WGS metagenome assembly JADHEE01 (sample SAMN16124438, study PRJNA663242) | bioreactor sludge metagenome | isolation source: sludge (ammonium) | place: India:Bengaluru | collected 2019-02-28
TTCTCGATGATCCTGATGCGCAGGCTACTGCTATTTATGAAATGAGTTCTAGTAAGCCAATTCGTGCAGGGTATAGGCCAACGCTTTGATCCCGACGCAGAGATCTTCAACCTTGGTGTCCTCCGCCGGGTTGTGACTGACGCCGCGAATGCTGGGCACGAAGATCATGCCGGTCGGTACCCGGGGCGCGAAAATCTGCGAATCGTGCCCCGCGCCGCTGTGCATGACCTTGTAATTCAGTTTCCTGTCCTGACACACGCACTCGATAAAGCCGACGATTTTCGAATCCATCGCCACGGGCTTCTCGTTCATCCAGTTGTCGATTTCGATGCCGATGCCGCCTTTGGCCGCGATGTCTCTCATGTCGGCCTCCAGAAGCGCGGTGAAGTCCTGCAGGAAAGCCGCGTTCGTGTGACGGCAATCCATCGTGAACAGCGTTTCCCCGGGAACCACATTGACGGTATTCGGCTTCGGCACCACTTTGCCGAACGTCAGCACCAGGGGATCTCCGGCGGCCTTGGCCTTGTCCAGGCAATGCGTGATGATGCGCGACATGCACTCGACGGTATCCTTCCGGTAGCGCATCAACGTCGTTCCCGCGTGATTCGCCTCGCCTTTCAGCGTAATGTTGTATCGCTTCTGCCCCACGATGGAGCTCACCACGCCGACGGTATAGTTCTCTTCCTCAAGGAAATTGCCTTGTTCGATATGCAGTTCGACAAAGGCTTCGATATCCGTTCTCGCCCGTCCATCGCCAAAATCGAACCCGCAGCTCCGCATCGCCTCGACGAACCCGACGCCCTGGCCGTCCTTCAACGCCTCGACGTCCTCTTTCTTTGCTAGACCGAAAATATTCTTGCTCCCCCAGAAAACGTAGGGAAAGCGCGAGCCCTCCTCTTCGGCCATCGAGATGATTTCCAGGCTTTTCTTCGGGCGACCATAGGTTTCAAGCAGCTTCTTGACGGCCAGATATCCGCCAAAAATACCCAGTTGGCCGTCCAGTTTTCCACCCCGGACAACCGTGTCCACATGGGACCCCGTCGCAATCTTCCTTTCCGGAGACTTGCTGCCGACCAGCGTTCCGAAAAGATTTCCGACCGCGTCAAACCGGCATTCCATACCCAGCAGCTCGAATTTCGCCTTGAGTTCCTGCTGCGCCTTGAGCCAACTCGGCGAATACAACAGCCGGGTCGTTCCAGGCCCGGTGTCATCGCTAATCGAGGATAGCCAATCCATGATCTGCCGGACTTCCCCAACTTCAATATCCATCTCCCCCTCCTTTGGAGTCATCTGCACCGCAAGGACTACCTTGTTAAGAATTTCAACCCCAGGAAAAAGCCAAACAACGTATCCATTCCAGACGTATGGCCGAAAGAAACCACGCGCGCCACGTGTTGCTGAACCGCCAGCGAATCCCCGCTATCCATCATTGCTGCAAGCTGCACAAGATGCTCGCTCACATACCCCAAGAGCATCGCTTGGAGATAGGCGACACTGACCCTGGTCGTCGTGTTCTCGTTGATTCCCGTGGCGATCGCCTTTTGCCAACTGGCGTATTCGCCGAACAACATGAGCGCCAGCGTGAATCCGAGCAGCAGGTCGTCGCCGCTCGGCGTCAGCCCCGGCCCCCGCCCGGCGAAATGACTCACGAGTTTGCAATTGGCGTCGAGATCCGCTTTGCCTGAATTCCAGAGCAACTCCAGCCGCTCGCGATCGTCCTCCGCGCAACCAAGCCCAGTCGCGTGTTCGAGTCCCATGGCCGCGAGTTGCCGAAACACCGCCGTACCCGCAATGGCGGATATGTCGCACTTGACCTTGGGCAAACTGAGGTCGACGTTGCGCAGCCCGGACAGATCGATGGTCATCACGCCCGCAACGCTGTAGATGAACAACCGATCCGATTTATAGACAACCAGATCCCCTTTCCTCACCTTCGAGAGCAGATCGCTCATCCGCTCCGCAGTCACCGCCAGCCCAAACGCCGACAAAGGCGCCTCGCAACTCCCGACGAAAACCAGCTGTGTCGGGAATTGCACGTTGAAGCCTTTGGTGAAAACGCTGTGCACTGCGCCAACCTCTTTCCGGTCGCGAAGGTACTGCAGCAGCAGATTGCTTTTCATCTCGTCGGGCGATGTGCAAGGTCAGTCGACTTCGATGCCCTGCTTTTTGGCGTAAGCAATGATCGCCTTTTCGAAACAGGCGAGCGGCGCACGCACCGTACCGGCCCCGATCTGTCCGACTCCGGCTTGCTTGTGCGCAATGCCGGTGTTGATCAGCGGGGTGATTCCGGTCGCGACCACCTTTCTGACGTCGATCCCCAAACAGCTTCCCTTGAAATCCCACGTCGGGATCGTCCATGTCGGATTGTTTCCGATGCAGATCTCACTCATCTCGTTCGAAACCCGCAAAGCGTCCTGGAAGCCGCCGGCGCCGACAAATCGGGTTACTCCGGGCGCGGCAACCATGGCCATTCCGCCAACGCCAACCGTTTCGGTAATGGCGCTGTCGCCGATATCGGGATTCGCATCGTCCGCCGTATAACCAGTGAAATACAGTCCGTTCGGCGTATTGACGGGAGCTTTGAACCATTCGTCTCCCATGCCGCTGATCCTTACGCCAAATTCGCGGCCATTTCTCGACATCGCGGTCACCACGGTGCCGCTGGTCACCTTGCGGGCGCTATCCATGATCGACTTGGACACCGCCATCATGACATTCAGGAAGAACTGATCGGTATCGGCGAGGAACGTGATCACCTTGAACTTCTCTTGCCCGCCGATATCGAGCTGCGTAATCAGCGGCGCCATTTCTTTCAGGAAGATCAGGGATGCCGCAATATTTCTCTGGTGGAATTCATCACCCATGGTGATCGCACGGGCAATCAGCACATTGAGATTCAACCCACCTTCTTTTGTCCGTAGCGCCTTGGACAAAACCGGGCCAAGCGAATCTCTCATCCACTTCAGCCGGTTGACGACATCCGCCGAGAAGGCGCCAAATCTGAGCACCTTTCCGATGCCTTCATTCATGATGCAATAAGCCGTCGTGTCGTCCAGACGATTCTTCACGACCAGCACCGGCATATTGCCCGACGTGATTCCGCCCATCGGCCCCACGGCGCCGACATGGTGACAGGGAGTGAATGACACCCCGCCGTTTTCCAGCAGCCGCCTTGCGCCAGGCTCGTCGTCCGCCCAGCCTTCAAACAGCACGGCACCGACACACGACCCTTGCATCGGCCCCGTCATATCCCGATATTCGATGGGCGGTCCCGCGTGCAGCAGCGCACGGCCATTCAGGACATCGATCACCGATTTTGCCGGGACGACATCGACCAGGAACGGCTGCGCATCCTTGATTCTTTCAATGACTTGGCCGTTGGCGACGTCGATTTGCTCCATCCGCGAAAGGAGATTCAGCAGTTTGATCAACCTCTTGTTGCCACCGGCGGCGGGTTTCCAATCGTATTGCACGGCGCGACCGCCGTAGGCCACGATGGAATCGGTAAAGCTCGTGAGACCGATATTGACAATGCGCGGCTTCGTATTCAGCAGATCCACGACACTCTCGCTTGCCCTGGGCGGCGCCTTCTTCGCTGCTGGCGAAGACACGAAGCGCTTGTCGGCTTCCACGGCGTCAACACCTTTCAGCTTGAGCGCCAGTCTGACCGCCCGATCGTTGCTTTCCTCGACGAGCACGCCGCATCCTTTCAGCGTGTCAATCGCCGCCTGATAGTTCTGCGGGTCATGCGGCGTCCCGCAAACCGTGGCCACGAAATGCAGTTCACGCCCGCTCCGTCGTGCGCTATCCCGAGCCTCCTTGATCGTGCCCGCCAGCGCCCCGGCCATGTCGGGATGAGAACCATAGCCAAGCACGCAGTCGATCAGAATGACTCCGGTATTGACCTCGGCTGCGCACTCCCGGATCTTGTTGATTCTGACTTCCGGATCAATCATCGGATGCGGCTTGCCTTGAGTATAGATGTCATCACCCAGATCCAGAACTTCGTAGCCGTCGGCATTGAGGATGTAACCCGCCTCCTTGCCCAATTTCCCGAGATCCAGCGCTTCCGCGATCAGCATGGCGGCCTCGGCCGCCAGCGTGCCGCCGGAATAGAGTCCTTTGACCGTTTTCTCCGGAGCCAGGGACGCCTGGATCTCGTTTGCCAGCCGCTGCGAATAGTTGCTTTTGACATCGCGACCGAAAGCCAGATCGACCGCGATCATCGCCGTTTCCTCGAGCGTGTGCGCGAAATGGACGCGCCCCTCGTGATGATCGGGCTTTTCCCCCAGGAAGATGGCCACCACTGGTTTCGTCAGGCTGTGCAGCAACTCGACGATTTCATCCCGAACCTTCGTGGCCGGCGGTTTGGAAATGACCACGATGACGTCGGTCGGATCGTGTTCTTCCAACCCGACGATGGCGTCACGCACCGTGATGGCACCAACCTCTTCGCTCAAGTCCCGGCCACCGGTCCCAATGGCATGAACGACGCCGCCTCCGAGACGATCGATGATGGTGGTCACCTCTTGAATCCCGGTACCGGAGGCACCGACGATACCGATGTTCCCCGGCCGGACCACGTTCGTAAACGCCACCGGAATCCCGCCAATGACACCGGTGCCACAATCCGGCCCCATCAGCAACAGGCCTTTTTCGTGCGCCTTTCTCTTCAGCCGGACTTCATCATCGATGGAAATATTGTCGGTAAATGAGAAAACATGAAGCCCCTTGTCGAGCGCCTTCTCAATCTCATCCGCGGCATATTCTCCGGGTATGGAAAACAACGCCATATTCGCATCGGGCATTTCCTGCAAGGCCGCGTCAATGCTTGCCACGCTCTTGGTGCCGGTGCTTTGCTTCTTGACCGCCAGGTCATTCAGGAAGCGGGCCGACTCTTCGAGAACCCGCTCGACGTTCTTCTCATCCTCCGTCTCGACGGCAACAACCATGTCGTTGGGAGCGGCGTCCGCCGCTTCCGGAGTCAACAAACCACTGCTTTTCAGGATTTCCTTGTTGGCATCCGTACCCATCATGACGGAACACTTCGACACGCCATCGAGCGTATTGATGGCGTTGGTAAGCAGCATCAGATTGATTGAATCCTGATAGCTATTCTTCCTGATGACCGTGTATAGCATTTCAGCCCCTAAATTATGATTCGTTCGTCATTTATAGAACAGCGCGGCGAGACCCGGGAAATACCGCGCCCGGACCAGAAACGACCTAATCTGGTATCAACTTCGCCAAACGTTGCAAGGCATCTTCAATTCGTTCGCTCCAAGGCAGGCCGCATGCCAGTCTCATGCAATTCGTGTAGCGGCCGCTCGCCGAGAACATTTCCCCCGGAACGAAGGTAATGCCCGCCGCAACCGCTCTTTGGTGCAGCAACATCACATTCACCTCTTCAGGCAGGGCAACCCAGAGCACAAAACCGCCCATCGGATCGGTAATTCGCGTTTCGGCCGGGAAATAGCGCACAACCGCATCGCGCGTTCTCGCCACCTGCTCTCCAAGGTGCCGACGAAGCGTTCTGAGGTGCGCATCAAATCCACGGGAATCGAGCAGTTCCGCCAGCACGCGCTGCGTCAATGGATTGGTCTTTCCACTGGTAAGCGCCTTTTGCAGGGAAACATCGGCAAAACGCTTCCCTGCCGCCACATAGCCAACGCGCAGCGTCGGGCTGACCGTTTTCGAGAAGGAGCTACAGAGGATGGTATTACCGCTCTTGTCGAAAGCATAAATCGGCCGTGGCCGCTCGACGGTAAAACAGATGTCGCCGTAGATATCGTCCTCGATGAGCGGCACCTTCCGAGAGGAAAGCAAACGTGCAATCGCTTTCTTGTTTTCGTCGGGAATGATGCACCCGAGGGGATTATTCCCGTTGGAGATCAGGATGCATGCCGCAACCTCTCCGTTTTTGGTCGCGGAATCCAGCGCCTCCACGGAGACACCGGTCTCCGGATGCGTCGGCAGCTCCAGTGCCTTCAACCCCATCGCTTCAAGCATCTGGAGCATGACGTAATAGGTCGGCGATTCGACGGCGACGGTATCGCCGGGCTTGGTAACCGCCTGAAGGCTGAGTTTCAGTGCTTCCGTACAAGAATTGGTCGCGATGATCTCATCGGGAGACACCGTGTATCCGCAATCCAGCGAACGGCGGACAATCGACTTGGCAAAGGCCTCCTCGCTATGGCTGCCGTCGCTGAATCCGGCCAGGAGCTTTGCATGCTTCCGCGCCAGACTCGCGTAGAGCCGCCCGAGGCGTGTTATGGGCAGGAGCTCGGGAGCCGGCGAAGCCGATCCGAACGGCACCGCCTTCGGCGCCCCGTTGGCCCGCAGAATCTCCAGCATGCGATGGATGATGCCCACTTCGACGGGGGTGGGTACGATATCGCTGCTTTCGATCTCCAGAGGCCGGGCAATTCGTGACTTGACGTAGTACCCGGACTGCGGCCGAGCTTCTACGAGACCCCTGCTTTCGAGAACCCGGAGCGCCTGAATGACCGTCGAGGCCGACAACTTGCGCTGTTGCGCAAGACGTCGCACCGACGGCAACCGATCTCCGGGACGAATCTGACCCGCGCCGATTAGCGTAATGAATTCCTGAGCAATGCTCTCATAGATATGCATGAATTCATTATGGGTTTGTGCACTGTGCTACACCACATACAGTTTGGCGTTTTTTCTTGCAACACAGTTTAGAAAGGTGCGACAACGTTTTTGCACTTCGGCAATGCGGACGACTTTTTTTCAGGATTAATGAGACGGAACGCGGCTGCGCATGGAAACGAGGGCACACGACGCTCGGCACCTTCGACAACGCCTGGTCTAGAGCATGTTCTGAACGATGTTCACGGCATCGGTGAGGTGGGGCAACCTGAGGCAGGCGAAGGCCAGATAGTGCAATCCGGCCAAGGTTTCGGGCAGGCGCCCGTAGTCCCGGGCCAGGCGGCGAAAGCGGGCGGCCCGGCCGAAACTGCGCTCGACGACCCGGCGGCGCGGGAGCAACACGAAGCCGCGCCTGGCCTCCGGGAGCTTGACGACCTCCAGGGCGATCCCGTGCGCACGAGCGGCTTCGGCGGCATTCTGGCCGGATGGCCCTGGTCGGGGCCCAAGGCGATCAGAGCAAAACGATGTCGTACTGCTCCTGCGTGTAACTCGGTTCCGCCTTCAGCGAGATCGGCTTGCCGATGAAGTCGGAGAGCATGGCGAGGCCTTGCGATTCCTCGTCGAGGAAGATGTCGGTCACCGCCACGCCGGCCAGGATGCGGAACTCGCGGGCGTTGAACTGGCGGGCTTCGCGCAGCAGTTCGCGGAGGATCTCGTAGCACACGGTGCGCGCGGTCTTGACCTCGCCGCGCCCGTTGCAGGTCGGGCACTCCTCGCACAGGATGTGCGCCAGCGATTCGCGCGTGCGCTTGCGCGTCATCTCGACGAGGCCGAGCGCGGTGAAGCCGTTGACCGTCAGGCGCGTGTGGTCGCTGGCCAGCGCCGTGTTGAATTCGTCGAGCACCGCGGCCTTGTGCTCCTCGCTGTCCATGTCGATGAAGTCGATGATGATGATGCCGCCGAGGTTGCGCAGGCGCAGTTGGCGGGCGATAGTGTGCGCCGCCTCGAGGTTGGTCTTGAACACCGTCTCGTCGAAGTTGCGCACGCCGACGAAGCCGCCGGTGTTGACGTCGATGGTGGTCATCGCCTCGGTCTGGTCGAAGATCAGGTAGCCGCCGGACTTCAGGTCGACGCGCCGGGCCAGCGCCTTCTCGATCTCCTGCTCGATGCCGTACAGGTCGAACAGCGGGCGCTCGCCGATGTAGTGGTTAAGCAGCGGCCGCACCGCCGGCGTGTACTCCTTGGCGAACGACGACAGCTTCTGGAAGTTCTCGCGCGAGTCGATGACGATGCGCATGGTGTTGGCATTGACGAAATCGCGCAGCACGCGCAGGCCGAGCGACAGCTCCTGGTACAGCAGGCCGGGCGGGGCGACCTTCTTGGCCTCGGCCTGGATGTCGTACCACAGCTTGCGCAGGTATTCGATGTCGTTGGCCAGCTCCTCGTCGGTGGCGCCTTCGGCCATGGTGCGCACGATGTAGCCGCCCGGCTCGTTGCCGGGAACCAGCCGCGCGATGCGCTCGCGCAGGGCTTCGCGCTCGTTCTCGTTCTCGATGCGCTGGGAGATGCCGATGTGCTTTTCCTGCGGCAGGTAGACGAGCAGGCGGCCGGCCACTGAGATCTGCGTCGACAGCCGCGCGCCCTTGGTGCCGATGGGGTCCTTGATGACCTGCACGACGATGCTCTGCCCCTCGTGCAGGATGTGCTCGATCGGGCGCGCGGCTTCGCCGGCGCTGCGCGGCTCCCAGATGTCGGCGACGTGCAGGAAGGCGGTGCGCTGCAGCCCGACGTCGACGAAGGCCGACTGCATTCCGGGCAGGATGCGCACGATGCGTCCGATGTAGATGTTGCCGACCAGCCCCCGGCTGGCGTTGCGCTCGATGTGCAACTCCTGGACGACGCCCTGGTACATCACGGCGACGCGCGTTTCCTGCGGAGTGAAGTTGATCAGTATGTCTTCAGGAAAAGTCTCTGGCATGAATGGCGGTTGCACAAAAGCGGTTAGAATCCGTGGTTTGCTGCATTTTACCCGGAAAGCCCGATCTTGCCCGCCGCCGTCCGTCCCGCCCCCGAACTGCTCGCCCCCGCCGGTTCGCTGGCGATGATGCGCGCCGCCCTGGCCTTCGGCGCCGACGCCGTTTACGCGGGCCAGCCGCGCTACAGCCTGCGCGTGCGCAACAACGAATTCGGCAGCCTGGAGCGGCTGGGCCGGGCGATCGCCGAGGCGCGCGCGGCGCGCCGGAAGTTCTATCTGGTCAGCAACGTGGTGCCGCACAACGCCAAGGTGCGCACCTACCTCGCCGACATGGTGCCCGTCGTCGCGCTCGCGCCGGACGCGCTGATCATGGCCGATCCGGGCCTGATCGATCTGGTGCGCGAGCGCTGGCCGGACCTGCCGGTGCATCTCTCCGTGCAGGCCAACACCGTCAACTTCGCCGCCGTGCGCTTCTGGCGGCGGCTCGGCGTCGCGCGCGTCATCCTCTCGCGCGAACTGTCGCTCGATGAAGTCGCCGAGATCCGCCAGGAATGCCCGGACGTCGAACTCGAAGTCTTCGTGCACGGCGCGCTCTGCGTAGCCTACTCCGGGCGCTGTCTGCTGTCCGGCTACTTCAACCGGCGCGATCCGAACCAGGGCACGTGCACCAACGCCTGCCGCTGGGATTACCGGGTCAAGCCCGCGGCGCGGGACGCCGCCGGCGACGTGTGGCTGCTCGAGGAGCGCGAACGCCCCGGCGAACTGATGCCGGTCGAGGAAGACGAGCACGGCACCTACATCATGAACTCGAAGGACCTGCGCGCGCTGGAGCACGTGCAGCGCCTGGTCGACCTCGGCGTCGATTCGCTGAAGATCGAGGGACGCACCAAGTCGACGTACTACGCGGCGCGCACGGCGCAGGTCTATCGCCGCGCCATCGACGACGCGGCCGCCGGCCGGCCGTTCGATCCGCGCCTGCTCGGCGAGCTCGAAGGGCTGGCCAACCGGGGCTACACCGACGGCTTCTACCAGCGCCACCACGCGGCCGCAACGCAGAACTACCTGCGCGGCCATTCGGAGTCCGGGCGCAGCCTCTACGTCGGCGACGTGGCCGGCTGGGACGCGGCGCGCGGTTTGGCCGAGGTCGAGGTCAAGAACCGCTTCGCCGTCGGCGACCGCATCGAGGTGATCCATCCGTCCGGCAACCTGGAGCTGCGGCTCGAACGCATGGAAGACGCGGACGGCGCGCCGATCGCCGTCGCGCCGGGCAACGGCCACCGGGTGTGGATCGGCCTGCCCGGAGAACTGCCGGGCGCGCTGCTGGCGCGGTTCGTTTAAGGTCTCTGGAGTCCTCATGCCCGGCCACCTTTTCGTCGACATCTCTTCGCACGGCTTCGGCCATCTGGCGCAGGCGGCGCCGATTCTCGACGCGCTGGCGCGGCTGCGCCCCGGCCTGCAGCTGACCGTCCGCTCCGGCCTGCCGGCGGAGAAGCTGCGCGCGCGCATCGCCGCGCCGTTCGAGCTGCTGCCCGGCCGCAGCGATTTCGGCTTCGTCATGGTCGACGCCGTGCGCATCGACCTCGCCGCGACCGGCGCGGCGTATCGCTCCTGGCATGCCGGGTGGGATGAGCGCGTCGCCGCCGAGGCGGCGTTCCTGCGCGAACTGGCGCCGGACCTGGCACTCACCGACGTGGCCTACCTGCCGCTGGCCGGCGCGGCGCGGGCGGGGATTCCCGCGCTGTCGATGTGCTCGCTCAACTGGGCCGACCTGTTCGCCCATTTCTTCGGCCGCGAAGCCTGGGCGGGGCCGATCCATGCGCAAATCCTGGCGGCCTACCGGAGCGCCGCCTGCTTCATCCGGCTGACCCCGGCCATGCCCATGCCCGACCTGCCGAACGCGCGCGCCGTGGCGCCGGTGGCGGCGTCGGGCCGCGCGCGCCGCGCGGAACTGCACGAACGGCTCGGCGCGGCAGCCGGCGAGCGCGTCGTGCTGGTCGCCTTCGGCGGCTTCGACAAGGATCTGAACGCGGCCGCCTGGCCCGTCACGCCCGGCGTACGCTGGCTGGTGCCGGCAAGCTGGGGAATCGCGCGCGGCGACATGGCGGCGATCGAGGCGCTGCGCATGGATTTCACCGACCTGCTGCGCAGCGTCGACGCCGTGCTCACCAAGCCCGGCTACGGCACGTTCACCGAAGCCGCCTGCAACGGCGCGCCCGTGCTTTACGTGCGCCGCGAGGACTGGCCCGAACAGGACTGCCTGATCGACTGGCTGGAAAGGAACGCGCGCTGCCGGGAAGTCGCTGCCACGGCGCTCATGCGCGGCGAACTGGCGGACGATCTGGCGAGGCTGTGGCATCAGGCCGCCCCGCCGGCGCCGGTCCCGCGCGGCGCGGAGGAAGCCGCGCGCCTGATCGCGTCCTACCTGCCGTAGTTGAGCAGCCCGGCTTTCAGTTCGAGCAGGTCCAGCGGGGCGAAGGGGATGAGCCGGCCTTCGCGGATCTGGCCGTCGAGCCCGAGGACGCAGGTTTCCGCCGAACGCCGGACGACAGACCCCTTGACCGAGTAGCGCCGCTCGGCCTCGCCGAGGCGGATGTCGACGATCATGGCGTCGCCTTCGTGGATCGCCGGCACGGCCCCCCGCTCGCCCAGGCGGATGCGCACCTCGGCGTCGGAAATATCGACCAGGGTGCATTCTCCCGTGTAATTCTCCGCCGGCAGCAGCGCCGTCACCGGCACGTTGATGCGGGTGCGCGGCTTGCGGCGCTGGTCGGTGACCGCCAGGGTGTTCAGGTCCGGCGTCAGCAGGACCATGTTCATCTGCGCGTACGGGCCGTCGCACAGGACGACCTGCTTGGCGACCTCGGTGTCGACCGTCGAAACGCCTTTCACGCCGGCGTTCGAAATCAGGGAAATGTTGTTGCCGGCGCTGAACTGCCCGTTGCGGCTGATCTGGGCGCGGCGCAGATAGTCCAGCTTCATCTCCAGGTCCGAGGTGTCCGGCACCAGCATCTGGAAGGTGCGCAGGCCCGCGGCGGGCAGGCGGACCTTGTCCTCGTCCCCCCGGAAGACGGTCGGCAGGCCGTCCCGGTCCGTCTCGATCGATTCCATCGCATAGACGAAGTGGCCGTTGGCGCAATAGGCGACGACCAGCGTATCGAGCACGATGTCCTTGTTGAATTCGGGGTAATAGCGCAGTTTCTTGCCGATCGGGAAGAACTCGATCAGCGTCCTGATCCGGCCGAGGTCGACTCTCTCCCGGCCGTGGGCGGCGTGCGCAGCGTCACTGGAGGCGCCGTGGCTTTTGCCGAAAAGGCTTTTCAGCATGATTCAGAGTCCAGCATGCATTTGCTAGCGCGCACTCTACCGGAAAACCGGCGGCGCGCCTATCGGCTTCCCTGCCGGCGGCGCCTCAGAGCGGGAAGCCGAAGCGCTTGAGCAACAGGGCCGTTTCATGGAGCGGCAGGCCCATCACGCCGCTGTAGCTGCCGGCAAGATGCTCGACGAACATGCCGGCGCGGCCCTGGATGCCGTAGGCGCCGGCCTTGTCCATCGGCTCGCCGCTGGCGACGTAGCGCCGGATGTCCGCCTCGCCGATCGCGCCGAAGGTCACTTCGCTGACCGACACGGCCGATTCGATCGCATGCTCGAACGCCACGGCGACGGCGGTCAGGACGCGGTGCGTGCGGCCTGAGAGGCGGCGCAGCGTGTCCCGCGCCTCGGCGGCGTCGGCCGGCTTGCCGATGATCTCGCCGTCGAGTTCGACGGTGGTGTCGGCGGCCAGCACGACCTGCGGCACCAGCCGGCGTATGTCGACCACGCACCAGCCGTGCTCCGCCTTGGCGCGGGCGATCCGCTCGACGTAGCGCGCCGGGGTTTCGCCGGCATACGCCGTCTCGTCGACATCGTCGCGGCGCGGCGGCTCGCGGAAGAACAGGGTGTCGAACTGGACGCCCATCTGCGCCAGCAGTTCGCGGCGGCGTGGGCTGCGTGACGCCAGGTAGAGCCTCGGATTGCGCGTGTCGAACGGCATGTCGGAACTAACCTTCGCGATGGTAGGGATGGTTGCGGACCACGCTCATGGCGCGGTAAAGCTGCTCGCATAATACCAGCCGGGCCATGGCGTGTGGCAGCGTCAGGCTGGACAGGCGCAGCGTGGCGTCGGCGCGCGCCTTGATTCCGTCGTCGATCCCGTCGGCCCCGCCGATGATGAAGGCGGTGTCGCCGCCTGCGCGCATCCAGGCTTCGAGCCGTTGCGCCAGTTGCAGCGTGGTCAGGTCCGCGCCGCGCTCGTCGAGCACGACGGTGCGGGAAAATCCTTGTAATGCCGCCAGCAGGCGGGCCTTCTCGGCGGCCAGCAGCTACTCGCGGTTTTTCGCGCCGCGCGGCTCGGGCTTGATCTCGACGACGGACAGCGGCAGTTCGCGCGGCATGCGCTTGACGTACTCGGCGCAGCCGGCGGCGACCCAGGCGGGTAGTTTGTGGCCGACGGCGAGGATGGCGAGTTTCACGGCGCGCCCGAAAGGCTCAGGCGCGGCGGCACGGCGGCCGCCACGCCGGTCCCGTGCTCGGCATCGACATGTTGGCGGGGCGGGCCGGTGCTATCGGGACGGTTTCAGGCGGCGGCGTCCGCGATCCGGCGCACGCGCTCGGGCCCCTTGCCGCCCCACAGCTCTTCGAGCGCGTAGTAGCTGCGGATGGCCGGCTGCATGATGTGCACCACCACGTCGCCGAGGTCGACCAGCACCCACTCGCCGGCTTCCTCGCCTTCCGTCGACAGGATCTCGGCGCCCGCTTCGCGCACCTTGTCCTCGACGTTGCGCGCCAGGGAACGGACGTGGCGGTTGGAATCGCCGCTGGCGACGACGATGCGTTCGAACAGCGGGGTGAGCTTGCGGGTGTTGATGACCTCGATGTCCTTGCCCTTGATGTCCTCCAGGGCTGCGACGACGATTTTTTCGAGCTGTGCGGCTTTCATCGGCAGTTCAATTCTCCGTGTAGTAGCAATGTTCATGGATGTGGGCGATCACGCTGTCCGGCATCAGATAGCGCGGGCTTTGTCCCTTTGACAGCAGGGAACGGATGCGGGTTGCCGAAATGTCCAGCGGCGTCATGGCGAACGTGGCGATGCAGCCGGCCGGGGCGGCGGCCAGGCGCGCCGGGTCCGCGCAGAAGCGGCGGCGGAATGCCGCGGCCAGCTCAGAGTCCAGGCGCTCGGGATCGACCGAATAGCCGGGACGGTGCGCGACGGCGACGTGCGCCAGCTCGAACAGGCGCTCCCAGCGATGCCAGCCGGCCATGCCGGCGAAGGCGTCGTTGCCCACCAGCAGCACCAGCGGCCGGTCGGCGCCGCAGGCGTCCGGCCGGCGCAGCCGTTCGAGCGTCGGCACGGTGTAGCTCGGTCCGGGCGCTTCGACTTCCGCCGGGTCGAGTTCGAAGCGGGGGTTGCCGGCGATGGCCACGCGCACCATCTCCAGCCGCTGCCGTGGCCCGACCCGCGGCGCGTCGCGCAGGGCCGGCCGGCCGGCGGGAATCCAGCGCACGCTTTGCAGGCCGAGCGCGTCGGCGGCTTCCTCGGCGAGCCGCAGATGGCCGAAATGCACCGGGTCGAAGGTTCCGCCGAAGATGCCGAGCGGCTGGCGCGCGGCCTCAGGACGCATCTTGCATGCCGACGAAGATGTCGCGGTAGCTGATGTAGAAGCTGGCGTACAGGGTCGGCAGGAGGATCAGGCTGACCATCACGGTGAGCATCGTCGGCAGCAGCTGGCCAACGCCGTCGCCACCGCCGAGCAGGCCGTCGATCAGGCGCGGGACGAACACGCCGATGATCCCGATGGTCAGCGAATACAGCAGGAAAGGACGCCAGTTGCGCAGGCAGGCGACCAGGCTGAAGAACAGCGACTTGCCGGCGGGCATGTCATGCCAGGCGACCAGCACCGGGGCGAACCAGAAGGCCAGGATGATCGGGATGAGCAGGACCACGGTCAATTGCGCGGAAATGAACACCGAGGTCTTGTCCAACGCCTCGCGGGCCGGCGCCTCGCCCATGACCAGCATGCGGAACAGCAGGCCGCCGTCGAACAGCGCGGACAGGCCGAGCACCACTAGCGTGGCCAGCACGTAGATGACGCCGAGGGTCAGCAGCGTATGCAGGTTGCGATGGAAGCCCGAGAAGAGCACCTGCGGCGGCAGTTCCTCCTTCCTGTCGATCAGCCGGCAGGCGTTCATCAGGCTGACCGAGAACGCCGGGATGAGGAGGAAGCTGGCCAACTGGCCGAACAGGGGAATGGCCGAAACGACGGCCATCGACAGCCAGTAGCCGAGCACCAGGAAGCTCAACAGCGCGGGCCGGTGCTGGAAGATGGAAAAGCCTTCGACGAGCCAGCGCAGTCCTCGCGCGGCCGGGAGTATCAATGCTTGCATGGGGGCGGGAATCAGTGGGCCACGAACACGTCCTGGTAGGAGGCGTAGGCCGTCCCGGCCAGCACGGGGATGAGAACGAGGAATCCAAGGCCGACCGGCAGCGCGGCGAAAAAGCACAGGACGAAGGCGATCAGGCCGAGGATCAGGAAAGGCAGGACATTCTTCAGGCAGGCGCCGAAACTGGCCTTGCACGCCTCGACCGGCGGCATGCCGTTGAACAGGACCAGCGCCGGGGCGAACCACATGGACATCCACAGCGGGATGAACAGCAGCGAGGAAAGCAGCAGGGCGAAGAGCGAGCCGCCGAGCAGGAGGCCGAGCCCGGCCGCACCCGGCAGCATCAGCCCGCCGGCCACGGAACCGCTGAACAGGAACAGCACGACCAGCTTGATGACGAAGGCGGCGACCATGAAGATCACGCCCAGCATGATCAGCGGCGTGGTCCGGGTGGAGAAGCCGGCCGTCAGGTCGGCCAGGCCGAAGGTTCCCGCGTCGGCGGCGCGGCGGCACATGGCGAACAGGCCGGCGGCCAGGATCGGCGCCAGCAGGCCGGCCAGCAGCGGCCCGGCCAGCCATACGGCCATCAGCGCGAGGAAGCCGACCAGCAGGATCGCCGCGCAGGCCACCCACAGGCCGGGGTTGACCATGAACACGGTCCAGCCGAGGCGCAGCCAGGCGAAGACGGCGTCGATGCCGACCGCGCGGCTGCGGCCGTCGAAGGCCGGGGCGGGAATGGGGAAGTGGCTCATCGCCGCGGGATTCCTCGACGGGAACCGGTGGGCGTCAGAAAGTGCCGATGACCCACTGCGGAATGCTCAGTCCGGGCGTCCCGGGCCCTTCCTGGGGCACGAAGGAACCGTCGCCGCGCTGGTCGACGAGGATGTACGGCTCGCCGCGCAGCGGGATGACCCGGATCTTGTACAGCTTGCCGTTGACGCGGTATTCCTCGATGGTGGCGCCTTCGCGCTGGCGGATGGTGACCTGCGGTTCCACGGTGTCGTCCAGCGGCATCAGGGCCGGCGGTCTGGTGTCGGGCGCGGCGGGCGTCCCGGCGGTCTGCGCCCAGGCCGGAGCGGTTGCGACGGCCAACGGGACGAGAAGGAAATGAAGGCTGCGCATGACGGGATATCCGGGCGAACTATCAGTATCGATTGTATTACAGATTGAGCAACTTCTCCCGTTCCGCCGGCAGCGGCGCGAAGCCGGTACGCTCGTAATGCCTGAAGATGGCTTCGACCACCTCGTCCGGCTCGTCGATGACCTGGATCAGCCCGACGTCCTCCGGGGAAATCACCCGCTCGTCGACCAGCGTGGTCCTGAACCAGTCGACCAGGCCGCGCCAGAACGGTTCATGCACCAGGATGATCGGGATTTTCTGGCTCTTGCCGGTCTGGATCAGGGTCAGCGCTTCGAGCAGCTCGTCGAGCGTGCCGAAGCCGCCGGGCATGACCACGTAGGCGCTGGCGAAGCGCACGAACATGTACTTGCGCGCGAAGAAGTGGCGGAAGCTCTGCGAGATGTCCTGGTAGCCGTTGGCGCGCTGCTCGTGCGGCAGCTGGATGTTCAGTCCGACGCTCGGCGAGCGGCCCTGGTAGGCGCCCTTGTTGGCCGCCTCCATGATGCCCGGGCCGCCGCCCGAGATGACCGAGAAGCCGGCGTCCGAGAGCTTGCGCGCGATCGTTTCGGTGAGCCGGTAGTGCGGCGAATCGGGCGGCGTGCGCGCGCTGCCGAAGATCGACACCGCCGGGCGGATCTCCGCCAGCCGCTGCGCGGCCTCGACGAACTCTGACATAATGCCGAACACCCGCCAGGCCTCCTGCGAGGCCGTGAATTTCGAGGCGTTGGGGTCCGCCAAGTGCGGAATCTTTTCTTTTTCGCTCATCGCTCGCTTCCGAATCATGCCTACCTTGCTGCTGGTCGACGGATCGTCGTATCTCTATCGCGCCTTCCACGCCCTGCCCGACCTGCGCAACACGCAGGGGGAGCCGACGGGCGCCATCTACGGCGTGCTCAACATGCTGCGCCGGCTCGACGCCGACACCCGGGGGCAGGACGTAGCTTACAAGGCTTGCGTCTTCGACGCCAAGGGCGGGACCTTCCGCGAGGAGTGGTATCCGGAATACAAGGCGAACCGGCTGTCGATGCCCGACGAGCTGGCCGCCCAGATCGCGCCGATCCACGCCTGCATCGAGGCGTCCGGCTGGCCGATCCTGATGGTCGACGGCGTCGAGGCCGACGACGTGATCGGCACGCTGTCCCGCTGCGCGGCCGCGCAGGGCCTGCGCGTGGTGGTGTCGACCGGCGACAAGGATCTGGCGCAGCTGGTCGACGCGCGCATCACGCTGGTCAACACGATGAGCAACGAAACGCTCGACGAGGCCGGCGTGCTGGCCAAGTTCGGCGTGCCTCCGGAACGCATCGTCGATTACCTGACGCTGGTCGGCGACGCGGTCGACAACGTGCCGGGCGTGGCCAAGGTCGGGCCGAAGACGGCGGTCAAGTGGCTGACGCAGTACGGCTCGCTCGACGGCGTCATCGCCGCTGCGGCCGACATCGGCGGCGTGGTCGGCGAAAACCTGCGCACCGCGCTCGACTTCCTGCCGCTCGGACGCAAACTCGTCACCGTACGCTGCGATCTTGAGCTGCCCGTGCAACCCGTCGACCTGGCGCCGACGCCAATGGATCGGGAAAAGCTGGCGGAACTGTTTGCGCGCTACGAGATGAAATCGTGGCTCAAGGAAGTCAGCGCAAGCAACGAACCACCGGAAAAAGCATCGCCAGCGCCTCAACACAAAGAGCCCACACCTTCGCTTTTTCCCGCCCCCGAAAAACACTACACGACGATTTCCGATTGGCCGACCTTCGAGACCTGGCTGCAGAAGATCGAAGCCGCTCCGCTGACCGCGCTGGACACGGAAACCACCAGCCTCGATCCGTTCGGTGCGCGCATCGTCGGCATCTCGTTCGCCGTCACCCCCGGCGAGGCGGCCTACGTGCCGCTGGCCCACGACTACGCCGGCGCACCACCCCAACTGCCGCGCGACGATGTGCTGGCGCGCCTGAAGCCGTGGCTGGAGTCCGCTCAGCACGCCAAGATCGGACAGAACCTCAAGTACGACCAGCACGTGTTTGCCAACCATGGCATTGCGCTGTCCGGCGTCGCGCACGACACACTGCTGCAATCCTACGTACTCGAATCGGGCAAATCCGGCGTGCGTGGGCACGATCTCGGGCAACTCGCGCTGCGCCACCTCGGCCTGCAGACGATCGCCTACGA
>JADHEE010000400.1_pt1 | contig 18251 bp, 30 predicted proteins | sample 8952401 | NCBI WGS metagenome assembly JADHEE01 (sample SAMN16124438, study PRJNA663242) | bioreactor sludge metagenome | isolation source: sludge (ammonium) | place: India:Bengaluru | collected 2019-02-28
GGGTCACCACCACCACGTTTTTTTTCAGTTTCCCGGTAAGGACGGGCGCACGATCTTCTACCTCCTGTCGCAGAACTTCTGCACCAGCACGTGTGGCATCGCGCAGAACCTTATTATTTTCAGCCCTGCTGAGCGTCTCAAGATCCTTAGCGATATCGACCAGACCGGAAAAATCAAGACTCGTTGAAATCACTTTTTTACCCCCTTCTCGCAAAGCAATTCGAGCCTGGTGCCGTTCTCTGCTGAGATAGCCGACTTGATGTCATATATCTCACCGCCTCCGGTTGGCGGCAGATGAACGGCTCGCCATCCCGTGGTTACGGGAATGCCTGGATAACGACGCATCCATATCCGGGTTGTGGTGCTGCTCAACTCTGCGCCGCCGTCCATCATCTCCCGGCCCGATACATCCGCGACTTCTGCGCGAAACGAAGCAACATCCACCCAGCCGGTTGCAGGCTGTCCGGACGGTAGTCGCCCGGTTGCGGGTTTCTGAAGGGTTACCCTGTGCCGCAGACGTCCCGCTTTCATAGGCCATAAATCCGGTAGGGTTGAAGGAGTGCTTCAGTAGAGAAGGCCAGCGCAGATGTCGTGCTGCCGGTGCTGACCGTTTCACGGTTGGTGTACCAGTGGGCAATCAGCATAAGCATAGCCATTTCGATATCTTCGCCATAAAGCAGCGCGTCGGGATCGGCCATATAAAGTGGATCATCAGCCTTTTCATAAAGACGTCGGCGGGTCCATTTTTCAACGTAGCGTTCCGCGGCTTTTATGCCCGTATCGATCCAGGCATCGTCTTCCGTAAAATCCTGCTCAATGTTGCAGTGGCGCTTAACCTGCTCTTTGGTCAGCATGCGCGCCCCTTACTTGCCTTTACCCTTGCCTTTCGGCTCAGGATCTTTTTCCGGATCCGGCTTTCTGGCGCCGGGCTCTTCGGCGTAACCGCGGTTTACAAGCTCGCGGCCGTGCTGCTCCAGCGTTTCGAACTCAGTACCTTCGGTAAGCACGTTGCCTTCAAAGTAGATGGGCTTGATGGCGATCAGCTTCATGGCTGTCTCCTTTAAGAGAAAAGAAAAGCGGCCCTCAGGCCGCCGTTAAGATTTACGCGCCGCCACCAGCAGCAGGTGCGGTAAAGGAGCCGTAGATAAACGCTTCCGGGCGTTTCACGGCCAGCGCCAGGCGCTCTTCGCAGCGAATCGAGATCATGTTTTTCTCGAAGTCGTCGGCGTTCTCAGTGGAGATCACCACGTTGGCATCTTCACGGTCGAACAGCTGGGCAGCGGCGTTGAATGCACCGGTAAGGAACTTGCCCTGGAATGCTGCGGCCTCAGTGGCTACAACCGGCAGGCCCCAGAGAGTAGGGCCGGTCAGCGCCGCCGGGTTCGCCAGGATATAGCGGCCCAGCGTGTCTTTGGTGAGCTCAATCTTCGCCCAGTCGATGAAGTGCAGGACGTGGCCGGAAGCCGGGAAGCGCGCCAGCTGCGCCTGCAGCATTGCGAGGCGGAGATCATCGATGCCGTTCTGCTGCTCAACGGTAAAGGCAGCGTCATAAGCAGATGCCTGAGGGACGATGCCTTTCAGGTGCGCGCCGGTACCATCACCGAAGAGAATCTCCTGCTCTTCGACATATTTCAGGCCGTAACGCATTTCAGCGTCGATAGTGGACTGCAGCTGCGCAAAATCATCCAGGATCTGTTTGGACGCCTTGAACATGTGCGCGATGGTGGTCACCGGAGTGATCTGCGTGGCGAACTGAATATCACTGTACGGTTTGGCGGTACCTTCCGGCACGACTTTCGCCGCATTGGTGAATCCGGTCTGCTGCACCCAGAAGATGGCCGGTGCAGAGGTGCGTCCCGGGGCAATCAGATCCCGGATGAAGAGGCGCTGCTTCGGCGCGGTATCAATACCCGGCAGGCGCTGCGGCTCAACCACGCCGGTTGCCACGTCAGTGGAGATCAGCGCAGCATTCACCGGAACGCTGACGCGCTTCCCGCCTTCAACGCTTGCCGCGAACGCTTTCAGCGCTTCACTGCTGATAACGGTCTGGCCAACGGTCTCGATCACCTTTTTAGCGTTGTTCAGCGGCATGCTGGCAACGTGCTGCTCCAGTTCGCCCAGAGACGCTTTCAGAGACTTATTGGCTTCAGTCAGAGCGTTGAATTCGGTAGCGATTTTATCCACCGCTTCTTTGGTCTGCGCAGACAGCTGGCCGGAGTTTTTAGCCTCTTTCAGCGCATCCTCGGCCTTCTGGCTGAAGGTGCCGGACACTTCTTCCAGCTTAGCGGAGACTTTTTTCAGTAAATCGTTAACTTCAGACATGGTTTTTCCTTATTTGCCGAACGCCGCCAGGGCGTTTTCAAGTTGTGCAATATTTTCAGGGTTGATTTCTTCGGTAGCGCCCGGCGTACCATCATGATCGGCAGCAGCGCCTGGCTTGCTGCCGGTTAAAGCTTTCAGAAGTTTGCGACGCTCAGAGCGCGGGGTATCCGCTTTCGCCAGCAACGCGTCGAGCTTGCGCAATGCTGCCGCCGGACTGTCGTCGTCATCAGAAATTTCATCAGCGGAAAGCAGGCGATCGGCAAAACCTTTATCAACCGCATCACTGCCGCCGATATAGGTTTCGCCATCCATCATCGTGGCCACCTCTTCCTTACTGAGTCCCGTTCGCGCAGAGTAGATGTCACCCATCGCTTTATCGAAAGGCTCCATGTCTGCGGCGATTTGCGCCAGGTCGTGACGGTTACCCATCGCATAGACCCAACAGTTATGAATCATCAGGAAGGCACCACGTCCGATTTGCACGTCGTCTCCGGCCATGGCAATGATGGAGGCAGCAGATGCTGCCAGCCCCAGCACCTTCACGGTGACTTTGCCTTTGTACTCGCGCAAAAGGTTGTAGATCGCCAGGCCTTCAAACATGTCGCCACCCGGCGAGTTGATATTCACCGTCACGTCAGCGCCATTCATTGAGCGGAGCGCACCGGCGATACGACTGGCCGTTACGCCTTCACCCCAGTAATCGGCACCGATAACGTCAAAAATGGAGATGCTGTTTTCATCAGTGTTTGCGGCTTTGATGCCGCCGTTCCAGCGCTCCATGGTGGCGGACGGCAAATCCCGTTTTGAGAGTGCAGAAGGCCGCCCCGCCGGTGCTTCCGGAAGGCTTTTCAGTGTCATGGGGATAGCTCCTAAGCCGCCTGTTTCAGCGGGGATTGCTCGAAAGGTACGTCAGGGAAAAGGTAGCTGTGCAGCTTACGCATCTGTGCGGCCTGTGCTGCCTTGCTGTTCTGCTTCAAATCTTCCAGCGGCGTCAGGTTCAGCTGAACGGTATAAAGCTCACCGCCTTCAATCGGCGGCATGTTCTCCAGACGCCGGACATCATTGCGGGACATCCAGCCGTTCTGAAGCGCCGTGGTGTAGTAAGCGGCCCGTCCGGCACTGTCAGCACGAAGCAACCCTTCAACGGAGAATTCAGCAAACAGGTCATCATCACCATCCAGCAGGCAGCGGGAAATCTCCTGCTCGATGTTTACCAGCAACGGACGCAGCGTGTTTGTCAGGAACTGCAGGTTCATTCCCTCAACGCTCGACGCCCAGCTACTCTGTTTATCAGCATGGCCAACCATAAACGGCGGCACGCGAAACCAGCGGCAGATTTCCTCAATGCTGAACGCGCGGGACTCCAGCATCTGAGCCGCTTCGGGGTTCATGGTGACGTTCTGATATTTCAGACCGCCTTCCAGGACCATAATCCGTCCAGCATTGCGTGAGCCAGTGAATGCCTGCATATAACCACGCAACCGTTCACGCTGCTCTGCATCCAGCGCTGCCTCTGCTGATAAAAAGCCCGAGCTTTGCAGCCCATTCTCAAATATCTTCGCTGCCGATTCTTCGACCGCCATAGCCGAACCGATCACATCGCGCCCGGCCATCATCGGCATCATGCCGCAGATGCCATCCAGGCCAAACCCGCGAATATGCATAATGTTTTTTACCGGGATAACGCGTTGCGTTGCCACTTCGGTATAGGTGTATTCCAGGCTGCCGTTATCCAGTCGCTTAACCACCATGTTCTGAGGCAACAGCGGAACCAGTGCCACCAGGCGATTACCGATCATCTTCTTTTCGACAAAGGCATTACCGCGCAGGCAGATACTGGCGACCAGCATCAGCATGAAACGGGATGGTGTCATTTCGAGGTTTGGCCGGCGACAAAGAACCTGGTATGCCGGATGGTCAGTGGCGGGCTTGCGTGATCCGTCCGGCTGCCGTGCGTAAATCTTTAGCGGCAGCGTGGATACAGACTCACTCAGCAGCCTGACACAGGCCCAGACGGCAGAAAGGTGGATCGCTTTATCAGCCGACACCACCTTTCCACTACTGCTCATGCCCATCCATTCCTGCCAGAAGGTTCCCGTCGTCAGTCCGATCGGCACGCCCAGCCAGTTCAGCAGCGCGCTTTTGACCCTGCCGGGCTGTTTGTTCTCTTTCATCAGAAACCTACCATTATCGGATTATCAAAGAAGCCGCTTAAATCCTGCGGCTCTTCTCCGCCGTTGAGGATTAGACGACTGAGTCCGGTAAACATGGCAACCGGGCCGTCTATCTTCGCCTCCGGCGTCGATTTGTTGGGGAAGATGTTGTCGTTTTTATCCACCTTTGCGGTGACGTTGCTCATCATCCAGGTCATTACCGGGTGATTGTTATGATGCAGGCGCCCGGCGTAAGCCAGTGCTTCAGTTTCCTTCATCGCTTCTGACAGGTTACGGACCGTCTGCGCCACCTCCACCATCGGCACGCCCTCTTCTGCCAGAGAAAGGCTGAATTGCGTCGCGCCCCATGGGTCGAATCCAATTTCACGCAGGTTTTCACCAGCAATCCACGCCAGAAGGTCTTCTTTGATAACAGCGTGATCCACCACGTCGCCATCGGTCAGCGTCAGGTGTCCGCTGTCACTCCATTTCTGGTACAACTCAGCCATCTGCCGTGAGCAGCGCTCCAGGCGACCTTCCGGCAGCCAGAATTTAAAATCCGCATGCACATGGCCGGCGGGCGCACGCCAGACTTTTACCGCCGCACAGATATCGATTTTGTTCGCCAGGTCAACACCTGCCCACATTGGATAGGTTTTCAGCTCATGAACTGGCGCCAGAGGCTCACAGGCCTCCCACTTCATCATATCCATCCAGGCCGATTCGGCACTTACCCAGATATTCAGGTGCTTGGTAAAGAAGTTATTGCGGGCTGAGACCTGCTCCTGCGCCTTTTTCGCCAGGCGGCGAAGGTCATCCCAGCGCTTACATATACCCAGCCCCGGATTGGCTTTCTGCCACACCTTTTCGTCGAACGGCTCGTCGCCCTCATCGAGCGTGAAGATAATTCCAAAAAAAGTGTCATCCTCTACCACGCCACTCAGCACCTTTACTGCGTAATCACGCAGCTCATAGCAGATACCTTCACGGTTAAAGCCTGCCGTGGTAATGGCGAACAGCAGGGATTGCGAACGGGCGCCGGTCGCGGTCTCCAGAACATCCCACACGTCACGGGTGCGGTGCGCGTGCAGCTCATCCACGATCGCGCAGTGGATATTCAGGCCATCCAGGTTGTTGGCGTCGCTGGAAAGCGGCTCAAACTTGGAGGCCGTGCGCTCCTGGAAGATCGCGAGCTTATTGTAGTCAAACAGCCTGCCCAGCGCGGCGCGTGACTGCTTAATCATGTTTACTGCGTCGTTGAATACGATGCGGGCCTGGTCGCGGGTCGTTGCAGCTGAGTAAACCTCAGCGCCGCCTTCACCATCAGCGCCGGCCATATACAGTCCGATGCCAGATGAGAGCGTTGATTTGGCGTTCTTACGCGCCACCTCGTTATAAGCCGTACGGAAACGCCTTACCATTACCGGGCGGCCTTTGTCGCTCAGCACCTGCTCCCCGGTTTGCTCGTTTACCAGCGGAACAACGAAGCCAAAAATATTAATCAGGATGAAGATGTGCCAGTCCATCAGCTCAATCGGCTTACCGGCCAGGTCGCCTTTAACATGCGGCACGAACTTGTAGAAATTCAGGATGTGCTGCGCGCGACTCTCGCTAAAGAAAATGTTGCGCTTCTCCCCTTCCTGCAGGTCATCAAGGAAACGGGCGCAGGCCTGCTTCACATATTTGCACGCAACAATTTCTCCGCCGACCACGCGCTCGGCATAGCGGATTCCGTCTGCCACTTTAGCCATCAGTCCCTCGCTTTCAGGAATTCTTCCAGCGGATCTACCTTATCAGGACCGCCAGCGTTAACTTTGCTGCGCGAGGCAGGGGTCATACCGAACTCTGACAGCATGGCGCGAATTCGCTTCCAGGCATCGGCCTTCATCGCGGCTGCCGGATGCGCTTTTATCATTACGTCACCGGTTTGTGTCTCCACCCGGTACGTATAACCTTCCGTATCGAGCGTTTCGCAGTGGCGCCGGTATTCGGTATAGGCTTCAATCAGCAGCTCCAGCGCCTTCGCATCAAGCTGCGTCAGTACGCCGATATTGTCCAGCTCCTGCGCTATTTGCTGGAACCAGTATTTACCCATCTTGTCGAGGTGCTTCGGAGTATTGGGTATCCCTTTCTCCGGCTTAGGCTCATTCTGGTTTATCGGGCGCTTGGATGGGTTCCCCCTCACCAAAACCAGGTGTGACGGGGTTTTCGGTGGTCCGGACATTGGGAAAACTCCAGTAAAAGGGTACTTTGGGGGCACCCATAAAAAAGGTTTCTAACCTGCGGCGATGTGAAAAGAGGTTAGGCGGCGGTCCTTAGCAGGCAGGTGCCTGAACTTTTGACCCGCCCCGGTAGTGAGAATCGATATCATTCACCTCAAATGATTGCATTTGAAATCATTTATCGATATTGATTCTCATTTGATGTTGTCATGCACCGATCTGGCGAGCTTCTTACTTGGAGGGCCACTGTTACCGATGCGTGGGCTAAACACCTTGTTGATATCCCAGCCTGCTTTCAGTCGGTACTCAATCGAGTTGCGTGAAATGCCAAGGTACTCAGCCCATTCACTGAGACACATTGTCTTGCCATGAGCCGTGTAACGTCTGTGCGACTTATTTCTGTGGGTGGCCTTCATCTTTTCACTGCCGCGCTTCTGATTACACAAGGCGCAGCTGGCAACAAGGTTTGACTCAGCGTTATTGGTTTTGCAGTCATCGAGATGATCGACATGCATATCATCCCAGGTAACCATGATTCCGCACCAATGGCAGCTGAAAGGGCCATCGCCATGATGCTGATGGTAGACGACGCGATGCTCATAGGCTCGGTTACTGTTACGGCTTAACGGATGAGTGGGGGCATTTACTAGCACATAACCACCCGAGTGAGTGAGGTTGCCTGGCTTGAGTGTGCTTAGCTTATCCGTTGAACCATGACGGCGAACACGCATGTAATGCTTTTCACAATACGGTGTGTTGTTGGCTCTTGCTGGCAATCCACACCCATCAACAGAACAGGCAGGTCGCAACGCCTTAGCACCGACGTGCGTGTGCCCTGAGTCAATTAATGAATCAGTCATGCTTTTACCTGTAAGGGTTAGTTTCGGTTTAAACGATCCCGAGCGGTTTTGGCCTTATGGCATTTGAAGCAGATCGCAACCAGATTGCTGTCGTCGTCTGTGCCGCCGTGAGCTTTCGGGATGATATGGTCGACGGTTTCAGCCGGACGAGGTCTGTCGTTGCGCAGGCACTGCTGGCAGATGTGCCGGTCACGCTTGAGGATGCGTGCGCGGATAACATCCCACTTGCTGCCGTAGCCGCGCTGATGTCGGCTCTGCCCGCGCTGATGTTGCTGCCAGCCTTCGTTGCGATGGTCATCACAGTAGCCAGAGCGGTCGGTTGTTGTTTTGGCGCAGCCGCGCTTACGGCAGGCACGAGGGATAGCGGATGGCATTACAGTCACCAATTAATAAAAAACCGCCCGGAGGCGGTTACAGTGTTTTGTATGGCTTAGGCTTGGGGTCACCATGCTGGATGTGGGATTTAATCACATTGTCGCTTGGCTTATTCCCATGAAAGCCAACCAGATAAATTTCATCACCCAGCTGATACTCAAAGACGTCAAACTCGGCATCCTCGAAGATCGGGGTACCCCCAGAGCTTTTAAGAAGTCGAAATGTCTGATCAGGAGCCTTAATAACGGGGCTGTAACGCTCAAGATACCAAACATCGCCTTTCCAGCCAGCACCAAACAAAATTATCGTCAGCATAATCACCCCTCTCGTAGTAGAGCGGTAATTATATCAATAGAGAAATAATCATTTCAAATCAGAGATTTATGTCAACCACAATAAAATTGGAGATATTCGTCACCATTAGCAAGCGCCCGGGATAGGACGCTTTGGAATGGCTAACAATCAGCATCTGGACGCGCCACAGCACGACAGGCCGCCATGCAAGCGGTTTGCATATCGGTTTTCGCGATGGCTAACCAACGTTTATCGGCCTCTGTATCCATCAAAAACTCCAACTCTGCCAAAAATCTTCCGCTAATTTTCTTAAGGTCGTTCATCGCTGAAATTTCTTGATCAGACAGCGATCGGTATCCCTTAACTGTGCTGCCGTCCTGCGGTTTTGCTTCGCTCATTTCGTTGCCCTATCGGTAGATTGTTGGCAGTTCGCTTGCCACGATTTGTTGTGCGCCAGGATGTCTTTCTTCGTCTGCTTATCCAGCACATCAATGTCATGATCGGTCAGGTAGATTGGCTTTACCCAGTCACAGGCGGTATCAAACACTACCGGGGCGCTGCCACGAGTCACGCACCTCGCGATCAACATCGTCGCCAGGCATATGGTTAACAGTCTGCTGTACATTGCTGGCCTCTTTCGTTGCTTCAACCCGGCGTTCTGCCACAGCGACCGTGGCCGCGGCGTTATCTTCGGTTCGCTGCTGGTCTGCTTTTGCTTCGGCTTTGCTGGTGCCGAGAACGTGGCCCAGGCCAAAAGCGCCAGCAATGGCTGCTATCACTGCCGCGGCCAGACCGATGATCGTTTCAATACCCATATTGACCTCACACCAGCACGGATTTTGCCAGGTTGAACAGAATGCGCCGCTTATCCAGCCCGTTGCGGCCGCCGTTGATGATCAGCGTAACGCGCTCCACATCGCCGGAGTGAAGAAGGCAGCCACGGGATGCGAAGAACCATGCAGCTGATCGGGCAGCGTAGACATCCTGCTCAAGCAGTTCCGGGTGCGTGACCAGATCCAGCTTCAGGGCCAGTCCGCAGCTGCGATAGTTGCTCAGCCCGGTAATCTGCTTCAGTCCGCGCCCGCGATATTTCCATCCATCGCCCGCCACCTGATTACCCAGATTGTTTTTGCCCCACTCATTCCCATAAACCAGATTGGCGATCGCCTTCTGGTTTGCAGGCTGCGTTGCCGTTCTGCCGAGGGCAGCGGCCTGCTGTGCGGTAATGCGGTGACTACCGAACGTTGGTACCAGGCTCTCAGCTGCATAGTTCAGGTTTTCAACCACCCGCGTAAACCCGGCGGACTCATGCCCCATCTGGGCAATAAACATGGCCTGATCGAGCGGAGCGGTTATGCCGTACTCTTTCATTGCAGCGTCAATATGCGGAAACCAGCGCGCAGCCAGCCCGGCGCTGATACGAGCCGCCTTCTGAAATTGTGTTTGATTCATTATTGCCTCAGATGATCAACCAGACGCGCTACGTTGCCCCTGACGGCCACCAGCACGAAAAGGAAAAGAACGTTGGCCCCAATGGTGGCCCACGATGAATGAGGATAAATGCCGCAAAGGTAGGCCAGTGGCACGGCGCTGTACGTCACAGTAATCAGCCATGCCAGGCGGGAAACCCACGGGCGATGCCGTGAATCACCCCGGCGGTAAAACATCAGAGTAAGAACTACGCCAGCGCAGATCAGCGCGTTAATAGTTGCTGTCGGGTCATTTAGAACCACCTGAACCTCCCCGGCGCGTTATCAGCGCCACCAGCGAGCCGACATCCTGGTTATTCAGGAACGTCAGGATTTTGACGGCTAAAGCAGAAACGATAACGGCACCAATGGCGTCCAGGGGTTTGTCGCTGTAACCGGTCAGATTAGCCAGCTTCGACCCGACCAGGCCGGAGCACAGAATGCCAGCGATATAGGACACGATAAAATAAGCAAGTCGGCGTGCTGCGCCCAGGTCGGCTGCCGTGGCGATATAAAATACCGCCCCTGCAAATGCGCCAAAAACTACACCGTAATCGGTCCCGGTCAGCAGTCCATAAACGCTGGCCCCCGCCAGGGTGCCACCGGCTAACCCCGTGCCGGAAATTGGATCGGACATTGGTCCCCCTCAGTGCTGTGAATCCTCTCAATATGAGGGGAAAGAAGGCCGCTGTGCGGCTGGATGTCACTCTGTCAAAGGCCATCGCAATGACCTTTTGCACAGTGTTATTTACTGGATTTAATCAGGGGCCAGAGCAGGGCAACCACCCCAGCCACCATCACGCCGTCTGCCAGAATCGACATCATCTTGCTGGTAAAGTCGATTGCCACCACAAGGAACAACAGCACCCCGGCAGCGGCCCAGCGGAGATTGCCGATCACAGATGGTTTTCCAGACGCAGGCCGAGGACGTTGGCGATCTCTTCCAGCACCTTGCGCTCTTCTGGCTCTACTTCACCATCAGCCTCTGCGATGGCCACGGCCACATCGAGAACGTCTTCAGCTTCGCGGGTGTCGTGCTTAACATCTTCAATCTCACGCAGCGCAGCACGGCGACCAATCTTAAAGTTGGTGTCCAGCTGACCGACGATCGTTGCGCTGATGGCGTTGATTTCAGAGGTGAACGCTGCCAGTGATGGCTGATTGCGCAGCACTTGCTCAATCTTCGCCTTTTCTGATGCTTCGCATTCACCATCTGCATAAGCCACCAGGTAAGCAGCGTTAACCACTGCCTGAGCCAGATCGCGCTTTTCGAACTTTTTGATGTCGCTTACTGCTTTACGGGCTTTTTTACCGAAACCGAACATAGTGACTTTCCTTTTAGCGGGTGAGCCAGCGCTCAGGAATGATCGGCCCACAGAGACAGTCACACCGACCGTTCCCTATGGCTCACCCCTGAAAGGCTCTGTGGTTGAATTGCGCCGAGCGTGGCGCGAAGAATTACAGGCATAAAAAAACCCGCACAGAGGCGGGTTTGATGTCGTGCAGGCGTAATATCCCACGATGGAAAGCATACAGGACAACTTTATGCAAAGTCAACGCTATCGTGCAATAAAATGTCGCCATTTGTTCCGAAAACATTAATAAGCTGTGGCCTTCTCGAATTCTACAGCGGCTTGCCGCTCTCCCTGGCGCAGCGTGTCCGCCAGCATTTCATAGAATGGTTTCCAGTTTCGTGACCATGAGGACTGATGGAGATCCGGGAGACGCTTCAGAATGGCTCGGTGTGCCGTGGCAGAAGAGACAACAGAGAAGCCATTACCAGAGCAGCGGCCACAGGTTTTAAACACCGGGGCCCCCTTTTCCTTCGTCGCGGCACGGTCGAGGACCTCGCCTTTACCTCCGCAGCGGCAACGGGCATGGATCACTCTCTTACCTCCACAGGTGCCGCATATACGCTTCACCGTCTCACGCTTGATCTTCGGGGCCACAACTTCAGCGCCGTCTGCATCGAAAATACCAGGGTGCTTGATTACATCCTCGAGCTGGGACATAAAACCGGTACCGCCGCAGCTACTGCACGCCGCGCTGGTGGCCGCCGAACGGGAATAATCAGCAAAGGCAAATTGCGCCAGGACCTGCATGCACCAGCCGAACTCACCACCAGCTGCTTTACGCACGTTCTTTGGAGCGGAATCCATCGCATAACGGGCCAGCGCCTGAACCGCGAGCTGTTCATCTGTTTTGCTGATGCCAGCCTTTCCGAAGAAAGCAGCCAGGCCGAAGCGCGCACGGCTGCTGGTGGTACCAATCGCCGCCATAACATCAGTGCCGGTGAGACGATCCGGAGAGGTTCCTTTTACGTCGTCGCTGATATGCATTCCCTGAGGACTAAAATGTTTAAGTGCTGCTTCCAGTTTCATGCGGCCACCTGCTGTTTTTTATAGAAAACCATTTCACGAACCTGATCGCCGTTCATGAGCATGTCGTTAAAGTCTCCATTATCCGGCCAGTAGATACTGACCTTTTCGAGGTCGTTTTTTGCCATCAAATTGGCATGAGCACATTCCATAGCAGCCGCTAAACCGGTAGCACTGTTGACGTCACGGTCTGCAAAAATGATGAAGTTCTTCACGCCAGCCGGCACACGGAATTTCTTCATGAATCCGCTGGTCATGGTTGCCCAGGTGTTGACCCCGTAAAGCTGGTGCGCTGACAGGGCTGTTTCGATGCCCTCGGCGATGCCCAGCGTGGTGGAAACTGGGAACATACGGATCGCCACCGAACGGGCGTGATCCAGGTAACTTTCTTCCTGAAGTGATTTTTGACGCTTCGCCCCTGATGAATCTTTCAACTGAGCCTTCCGGTTTCCGTCCAGCAAGGTTCTGTGCAGATAGCAAAGCTCGCCCTTGTCATCTGTTGCGAGTGAATACAGGCTCTGGAAAACCTTTCCGCCGTAGCGCTCATGGTCGTTGAATCTGATAGCGTCCTGCGGAAGCTGGTAGACACCACGGGAGCTGAGATACTCAGCGCCGGACGTGCCGCGCAGCGGTGCAAGCTTCGAAAACTTACTGATCACCCTTTTGCGCAGGCTGCCAGCGTTACTGGTGACCGGTATTTTTTCCCGAGCAAAGGTATTGCCGATCAGCTCGTCGATTTCACGGCAGATCTCATTGAAGGGTTTGCCCTGGGTTTGCGTAACCAGTTTTAATCCATCACCGCTGCCGCAGGTACAGATCCAGGTGCCGGCACCGTCACGATCATCGATACGGAACTTACCAATAGAGTCACATAGCGGGCATTTGCCTTTGAAGTGGTTTTTGCCGGTGATCGGCGGAAGCCCATAATGTTCAAAAATCATGGCCCACTGGCCTTTAGCCGCTGCTGCCGTCTTCATGCTTGTTTCCCTAACTGCTGCCTGATTTCGTTAATCGTGTTATGCGCGTGGCGAATACGGGAAGTCGCAGGTTCTGCTGCTACATCCTGCTGGCGTTTAGCCTTCCCTTTCACAAAGGCGATCTGTTTGTGCCTGATGAAGTTCGAAACCGTAGGAGTGATGTCCATCGGGTAGTCGCTCAGGCCGTTGGGCCACTCTCCGAAGCGATCATGAAAAGTGTGCTTACACCACCCATCGCTTACGGGCTTTTTGCCCAAAGATTCACGCTGACGCTGGTAAAACTTAATCTGGCTCCACCAGGCCTGTTTCTCGGCCTTTGTGGGCTGGCGCTGTTCGGTGCCCAGCTTTTTAAGCTTGCGCCCGGTGTCTGTATCGATATCTTCACCGGCCAGCGGCTTGTGTCCGCATTTCGGGCAGACATAGACACCAGCTGGTTTCATGTAATGGCATTGCGAGCACTCGTGTGGCAGCTTCTCTTCGCGTTCTTCAGCTGCGCGGCGCGCGCTTTCTTCCATACCATCTGATTTGCCGGGCAGATCGTCATACTCGATGGAATCCGGATAACCCAGGCGGTGTACGGTGCCGCTGTGATCGAAGATGAGGCAGGACTCTTTGCCCGGCGCGGTGCGCAGACCGCGGCCCAGCGCCTGCAGCCAGCGAATTTCGCTTTTGGTTGGCCTGGCGTAAATAATGCAGCGAACGTCGCTGTCGAACCCGGCCACCAGGACGCCCACGCTGACGATGATCTTTGTAGCGCCGGTTTCAAAGCGATGAACGATGGTCTGGCGATCCTCCACCGGGGTGTCGGCGGTCATAACCTCAGCGTTAACGCCAGCCTGGTTAAACCGGATGGTCAGGAAATTGGCGTGGGCTACGTTCACGCAGAACGCGATTGTCGGCAGATCCCGGCCATGCTCCAGCCAGTTCTGAACGATATCGCCCACCAGCGTGGAGCCGCACATAATCTCGGCCAGCTGCGTCTCGTTGTAATCGCTGCCGAACTCCAGTGATGGAGCCGATTTGACGCCTTTCAGATCCGGCTTAGTGGGCGCGTAGAACTCGTATTTGCTCAGGTCCCCGCGCTGGATCAGCTCGCCGATGGTGGTAGGTTTAATAAGCCGGTCATAGTATTTACCCAGGAACGGTGAAAACGGCGTACCTGACAGGCCAATCACTTTCACGCCTTTAGCGCGCAGACGTTCGATATCCTGCAGGATGCGTTTTTTACGCAGGTGCGCTTCGTCGATTATCAGCAGATCGATGTTGTCAGGGAACACGCGGCGAATAAGCGTATCAGCGCTGGCAATCTGGATTTTCAGAGACGGATCGTAATTCGGATGATCCGCCCAGATATAGCCAATTTCATCACCCGGCAGGCCATATTCAACAAAGCGATTGGCCGTCTGACCGATCAGGATGGTGTATGGTGCGCAGAACAGAACGCGCATGCCGCGGCTGACGAACCCGGCGACAATGAAAGCGGCCAGCCCCGTTTTGCCGCTGCCGGTTGGCGAGTACACCATGAAGGTGTCGTTTGCCTTCCAGTTCCGGCGCAACATATTCAGCGCGCGCTCCTGTGCAAAATTCGGTGTGATCGTCAGCTGCATTGTGCTGCCCCCGCGGTGATGAGATAATAATTTTGTGATGTGGTTTTCATGGATTCCCCTCACATGGCTGGCGGCCTCCCCAAAGGTTGCCAGCCTCCCTTCTTAATCAGTCCTCCTGAAATTCACTCTTCCAGGAAGAACCTTCCTCGTTTCTCTGCGCCTTCAGCTTTCGTACTACCTTGCTGATACGGCCGCTTTTTTTGGTTCAGCCCTTAAGACTGAGATCTACCTAACCAATGGATCTCGCCTGTTGGAAAAGGCCCTATTCCTACCCCTACACCCAATCCCCCCTTACCCCCCTTTCCCTCTTCCCCATAAAAACGTACTACTTCCCTAGTACGTATGGGGATGAGGTTCAGATGGTTGCCAACCTGATCAGGCACCTTTAAGCCTGCATCTGTTCGGGTGCCTTTAAACCCGGAACAATCAAGAACGCGCCTGCGTTCCAGCCAGGGGTGGTTCGGCGGTATACCCCTGTAATGCCCTGTCGTGATTCCTCACGAACAGGCGAAGCCGTGTGTTAGCTTTGTGCCTTGCCCGGTTCTCCTTGCGGTATGAAACGGGCTCAGCATCAAACGTTTCCTGATACACAGCTGCATAGCGCTGAATTGCTTTTTGCCGTACTGCTGGCGTCAGACTTAATAGCTGCTGCTGGATCCACTCTGCGTCCGCTTGGCTGTATTCTTGCGGCATATCAGTTCTGCTATCAGGCATGATTGTGCTGAAGCAGTTCTGGCCAAATTTTCTGCCAGTTGTTTGGGCTAAGTGATTTACGGGAAACCTCACCCCCGCTATGGATCTCAATTTGAGCGCAAATTTCAGGACCGATAGGCTTCCCGGTACTCATTACCTTGCGGAGGTAATTGAGAGTGGTCCCGCAATTCAGCGCGAACTGCTTCTTCTCTTCAGGCGTTAAGGTCGCCATGTACTGCTTCAGAGCTTCCATAATTGACCTCTGTTTAAATTCTCAGTTGATATTACCCGTAGGTATCAACATAATCAATACCCACAGGTCATTTACCAACGGGTAACAAAAGATAAAATGAACGCCATGGATAAATACGAAAAACGTCGTTTACGACTCATCCAATTGAGGGATGATTACTGTGATGGGAACGCCTCAAAACTCGCTCGTAAGATTGAGCGAGAGCCTTCCTACGTTCTTAGGATGCTCTGGCCGGAAGGCAAGGCAGGTAGAAAACGCATCGCCGACGATATGATTGAAGTTATCGAAAATTCGTTCGGCTTACCCCGAGGATGGATGGATGGCATTAGCCAAGAAAAATCGAACGTAGAATTAGTACAACAACCAAATCCAGGGAAGAGTTATCCAGTGATCAGTTGGGTTAGTGCAGGGGCCTGGGCAGAGGCCTTAGAACCGTATACCTTGAATGATGTCGAGGAATGGTGTGAATCTGATGCTCATGTTGAGGGCGAAGGCTTTTGGCTACGGATCAAAGGCGATTCAATGACATCTCCTGCGGGGATGAGTATCCCAGAAGGCATGATGGTCCTGTTCGACACAGGTCGAGAAGCTAAGCATGGGAGTCTTGTGCTGGCTAAGCTAATCGATGCCAACGAAGCAACCTTCAAAAAGCTGGTTATTGATGGTGGTGATCATTTCCTTAAGCCATTGAACCCTGCCTATCCAATAATTCCTATCAACGGTAACTGCAAACTGCTAGGTGTCGCAGTCGAAGCTAGACTAAAAATTATCTGATTGAACCCGCTTCGGCGGGTTTTTTATTACCTTAAAAATCAAGGGCCTGAAAGATTAATTAAAAATTATTACCCGCAGGTGTTGACCAAACTTATTACCCATAGGTATGCTTCACTCATCGGCAAACAACGGAGCCAATGAGATGACCATATCTTCCCCACCAAATTCAGCCAGTAAAGAATTTAACATTCATGACAAACTAAGATCAGCGAAAACCCATTGGAGCTACTGTTTCGCCGCACAACTTCATGATGAATCTTTTAATTATCAGTTCAGAACAACTTTTGTCGATGGAATAGAGTTCGCTGTATACGAGCGCATTGATAGTTATTTTGTACTTGTTGACTTTTTCAAATCTTACGATGAAGCATGTGATGACGCAAAAAAGATTATCGATGATCATCCTGATTTGAAAAAAATGTTCTCCATCAATTTATAAAAATAATCATTGAAATAATTCACGCCTTAAATGGTGTGGCAAAACTCACCCTGAGGAAATGAAAATGCAAAATTCACTTTCTGAAAAAAATAACCACGTTGGGAACCCATGTGAATTATTTGTCGACAATAACGGTGGTTATGCGGCGCAAGGGATTAGGACATGCCAAATGGGTGGTGATTCCATGCAACCGACCATCCAGCCATGCGAACTGATTGCTTTCGCTGACTGCGGCGGGAAGGTTGCCGAGCCCGGTATTTATGTTTTTACTCGTAACGTATTTGCTCGCCCATGCGTATTCATAAAACGTGTGGAGCCATTAGCAAATGGTGAACTGATGATAATTTCAGACAACCTCCATTATCAAACTTTTGCTCTTAATATTGATGAACAAAAAGATATGCAGATTCATGGTCGCGTTGTTGCCTCAATGACAATGAGGCGCTTCGTATGACTTTCATCAAGGATAAAATGGCATATAGAACAGCCTGCCTTTATGCGGCTAACGGTTACGAATTAATTGCACGCCTTTATCTTAAAAAAGCATATGGGAGATAAGTATGTTTAACCCAAAAACAGCGGGCATTGACGAAATACAATTAGAAGCAGAAAACCTGAATATTTTAATAGAAGTCGTGCTAAGCAATAAAGAATTAGCTACCTACCAGAGAGATTCATTACTTGGGATGGCTCTCAATGCTTCTGCAAATTTATTGCATTGGTGTAATGCTGAGGAAAAGCGTCGCAATGGATAAATTAATCGAAACATACCGGCGTCGAATTCTTAAAGCAGCATTACTCCGCCACCTGCGTAAGACAGGTAGCAATTGCATCATTATTAATCAGCCCAAAGGCGAAATAAAAACAATCGAATTAACAGAGATTCTTCTCGATGGCCTGTTGAGCCGATTTGAAAAACAGGCTGTGAGCGAGTTCGGGAATATTGAAGGGGTTAAGGCGGTCAGGGGAATTTATAGCAGTGCCGTAGACGTAAACGGCCGCGGTGAGTTCCTGACGGAAAGCGGCAAAGAGTTAATCGACGATCTCATTAAGGAGCTGGTCGATTTTGCCAAAAAGCACAAACCAGCAGTAGCGGAGGGTAGGCATGTTAAGTCAGCAAAACGTTAACCCGGGTGGCCGCCCGGTTCTGAATATCGATCTGCATGTTCTGCCTGACTTCACTGGCCGCGTCGTTTTCTACATCGAAAACGGGCAGGTGAAGTGTGATCGGCGGCTATCTCCCGACGAACACATCTGCGCTTTGGACACGTTCATTGAAATGGCTCGCGACATGGAGCTGCGGCTCGCGGAGGTGAAAAGTGACGCTGACTGCAATTCGAATTCCTGAGTGGGTTCACCTCAAAGCGGCTCACGTCCTGCGCCAGTTCAGAGCGAGGAGGATTCACCCCTGCCGCATGATCGGCACCGGGAATCT
>JADHEE010000397.1_pt1 | contig 18224 bp, 17 predicted proteins | sample 8952401 | NCBI WGS metagenome assembly JADHEE01 (sample SAMN16124438, study PRJNA663242) | bioreactor sludge metagenome | isolation source: sludge (ammonium) | place: India:Bengaluru | collected 2019-02-28
GTTTTTATTACTCAAAAGGGCAATCCTTTGGGGATGCGCCAGATTGAAAATCGGGTTAAGTTTCAAGCACAGCGTGCAGGTGTAAATATCGATCTGCATCCGCATTTACTGCGTCATTGTTTTGCTAGTCACATGTTATCAAACAGTGGTGACTTACGTGCAGTGCAGGAAATGTTAGGCCACAGCAACTTAAGTACCACCCAAATTTATACCCATGTCGATTTTGACAGACTGGCTCAAGTGTATGATCAAACACATCCACGAGCACAGCAAAAGGTGAAAACTTAGTTTATACATACTTTAAAAATAGTGTCACATAATGCATGCACTATAGCGCTGTGTTTTAGGTTAAATGCCAAAGGTCAGAACAAACGGCGTAAACACATCCGTAGATAACTATTGTACGCATGTACGAACTAGGGCGGTCTGTGAGATTCGGCATTATTCTTGCTTTAAATACTCTTGCGTGAATCAACTAGATCAATAGGTAGCAGTCATCGCTCACTTTTGTTGGGAAAAGTGTGATTATGAACTTTTGTAGAATAATAAATTGGCAAAAAATAGAGTATAAACTTAAAAGAGGATGGGCTGAATGTTCCAGTTTAATGAAACGGTAGATTTAAGCTTATATTGAAGATGACAAATGTGAAAATAGGTCAGTATATGATTTCAGATATACAAGCAAAGTATGATCAACTCAGCTCCGCGCAAAAAGATATTTTTGCGGGCTATGGTTTGCGTCAGGTCAAACACTTTGTTGAAATTAGTTTAGCCAATATTGAGCCTGTACTGCCTGAAAATGCATTTGTTCAAGGCGTCAATGCAGCAGGTAAAGTTCAGGCTTTTAATGCAGAGACTGGGCAATACTATTTATGGATTTCCGATTTACAGTGGCAAGCGACTGCACAACCCTCAAATAGCATTGATTTAAAAGACGACTTTCTTGAAGTCTGGAAAATTTTTAATCTTGGACAATATGAATTGATTGATTTAAGTCATATTCATCGTGATTTTTTAGAAAGTCAGTTGGCTTAATGGCATAGAGTGTATGTCGAAGCAGTGGGTTATTTTGATCGAGTTTAGGATGATTAAAATAGCCACGATGTTGCATGCCGAGACGTTTCATTACCGCTTCAGAATCCCTATTTTGAACTGCGGTAAAAGCAACAACTTCATCCAGTTTTAAAACCGAAAAAGCAAAATATAGGCAAGCCTGTGCAGCTTCTGTGGCATAACCCTGATGCCAAAACTTCGAGTCCAATCGCCAACCAATTTCGACACAGGGTGAAAAATCAAAGCACTCAGGTTGAGCATGTAAGCCTGTAAATCCAATGAACTCCTGACTATGCTTCAGTTCGACTGCCCAAAAGCCCCAACCATTTTGATTGATGAATTGCTGAAACGTTTGCACAAGGGCATCGCTTTGTGTTTGCGTGAGTGGTCTAGGAAAATAACGCATCACTTGAGTATCGGCATTTAACTGCGCAAATGCAGGAAAGTCATCTGCGCGCCAAGCTCTTAGACGTAAACGCGCCGTTTCTATCGCAAAATTGAAATGCGCTGACATTAGATTTCATCAAGCGGCAGTTGGAAACTTTGTTTAATGATTTGACTTGGCAAGTCTGTTTTGACACTGGTAATGCCATTCTTTTTGGTCAAATGTGTGGATTGGAACTCACGATAGCTTTCTAAATCGGGTACCACAACTTTCAGCATTGCATCGCATTCTCCTAAAATAATGTAGCATTCCATGACTTGAGGGAGCTCTTTCATGGCCTCAATAAAGGTGTCGATGGTTTCGGCATCTTGACCGACCAGCCAAATACGCGAGAACAGAATCAGTTGAAGGCCAATTTTTTGTGGATCAACCACTGTAGTATAATTTTGAATAACACCTGCTTCTTCTAATAGTTTGACGCGTCTTAGGCATGAAGACGGTGATAGACCGATTTCTCGTGCTAAGTCATTATTTTGAATGCGGCCATTGTCTTGTAAGTGGCGAATGATATTTTTATCAATACGGTCAAGTTTTATGCGCACAGACTTTGGTGATTGTTTCATATCTTAGAATATAATTTGAAAAATACGTTTTATTATAGAATAAATTGAAAGCCAATTTTGTATTATTTCGCACATACTAATTTTCACTTTCTAATGGATGAAAGGGGAAAGGAAATGTCTGTATATGTACTCTTTGCACTGACCGTGCTGCCGCTGATTTTTACACCTGGGCCAGATATGTTATTTATTCTGTCTCAAGTTATGGGCAAAGATGCAAAAGCAGGCATGATGGCGACTATCGGCGTATGTACAGGCTATTTACTACATTCAATTTTAGTGGCTTTGGGTATTGCTGCCATTATTGTGTCTTTCCCGCTTTTGTTTGAAACCATCCGCTGGCTGGGTATTGCCTATTTGTTGTATTTGGCCTTTGGTTTATTAAAGTCGGTTTTTAGCACTAAAAAATTGCAACTAGACCGAAAAACGGAAAATAACCCGATCAAAAAAGGCTTTTTTACCGCACTATTAAATCCTAAAGGTATGCTTATCTATTTTGCAATCTTGCCGCAATTTATCGATAAATCTGCCAACACTGTCAGTCAAGGTTTGATTTTATCTTTACTGTTTATCGCGATGATTTTTGTGGTCTACTGTAGTTTGAGTCTGGTTTTTGCAAAACTGACACAGAAGTCCCCAATAGATGAACGTAAGCAGAAATGGATTGATGGCACTTCAGGTGGTTTGCTGGCATTGGCCGCGACATGGCTGATTGCCAATTAAACTCAGAGAAGCATGTCAGAAGGGCATGCTTTTTTTTGAGGAAGTTTTTTAGATTGGTTAATAAAACAGCAATATTGTGTCATCGTATGTCTAGAATAATGAGTATTTGAATCTAAGGCTGCGTGATCTATCTTAAATGACAGATTTGTGAAGCCTCATAAAGATGTGAACAGACAGTCAATAATCTATTTGATGGTGAATATTAGAGAAAAGAAATCAAATCTTTGAATAATGTAAATCAGATAAAAATATAATAAAAATCATAACTTAATCTGAGTGCGATTTTGTGCAAATATAGTGCGTACAAAAAAGTATGAACGCGTCGTTCAGCTAAATTTACGCATTTTTACAGCTCTTTGGTGAATTGTGACTTGACCGAAATGCCGTACACATTGCAAGATAGGGCACCTAAAAAAATTTAAGTGAAGAGTTAAACTAACTTTTCTCAACATTTACATTTGCTAAAACAGCCGAGGATTACATGAAGGCTCTTGTTGCTGTAAAACGTGTGGTTGATGCCAACGTTAAAGTTCGCGTTAAGCCGGACAACAGTGGTGTTGACTTAACCAACGTTAAAATGTCAATTAACCCATTCTGTGAAATCGCAGTGGAAGAAGCGGTTCGCTTAAAAGAAAAAGGAACTGTTTCAGAAATCATCGTTGTTTCTATTGGTCCTAAAGAAGCGCAAGAGCAAATCCGTTCTGCAATGGCGCTTGGTGCTGACCGCGGTATTTTAGTTGAAGCTGATGACAGCCAACTGGGTGCTTTAGAAATTGCGAAAGTGTTGAAAGGCGTTGTTGACGCTGAACAACCTCAGTTGATTCTTCTTGGTAAGCAAGCAATTGATGATGACTCTAACCAAGTCGGCCAAATGCTTGGTGCGCTTCTAGGTGCAGGTCAAGGTACTTTTGCTTCTGAAGTTAAAGTTGATGGCGACAAAGTACAAGTAACTCGTGAAATCGACGGTGGTTTACAAACTGTTGAACTTGCACTTCCAGCGATCATCACCACTGACTTACGTTTGAACGAGCCACGTTATGCTGCTCTTCCAAACATCATGAAAGCGCGTAAAAAACCGCTGGATACGAAGTCTCCTGCTGATTTTGGTGTTTCTACAACAACTAAACTTAAAACAGTTAAAGTTGAAGCGCCTGCTGAACGTAAAGCTGGCGTACAAGTGAAGTCTGTAGACGAACTTGTAGAAAAACTAAAAAATGAAGCGAAAGTGATCTAATACAGAAGGATAAAATCATGAGTATTTTAGTTATCGCTGAGCACGACAACAAAGCACTAAATGGTGCAACTTTAAACGTTGTTGCTGCAGCTCAAAAAATCGGTGGTGATATCACTGTATTAGTTGCTGGTTCTGGCGCTCAAGCTGTTGCTGATGCTGCTGCAAAAGTTGCGGGTGTAAGCAAAGTATTACTTGCTGACAACGCAGTTTACGCAAACCAATTGGCTGAAAACGTTGCAGCTTTGGTTGCAGATATTGCTAAAGGTGGTTTCAAACACGTATTGGCTGCATCAACTACAACGGGTAAGAATATTCTTCCACGTGTGGCTGCACTTCTTGATGTCAGCATGATTACAGACATCATTGCTGTTGAATCTGCAAATACGTTCAAGCGTCCAATCTATGCAGGTAACGCGATTGCAACAGTTCAGTCTGATGAAGCAATCATTGTTGGTACTGTACGTGGTACAGCATTTGACCCTGTCGCTGCTGAAGGTGGTTCTGCTGCGGTTGAAGCTGTAAGCGAAGCAAAAGATGCTGGTATCTCTAAGTTTGTTGCTGAAGAGATCGTAAAATCTGAACGCCCAGAATTAACTGCTGCGCGTATCGTGGTTTCAGGTGGTCGTGGTGTGGGTTCAGGTGAGAACTACCATACTGTTCTTGATCCATTGGCTGACAAATTGGGCGCTGCTCAAGGTGCATCACGTGCTGCGGTTGACGCAGGTTTTGTTCCAAACGACATGCAAGTCGGTCAAACAGGTAAAATTGTTGCACCTGACCTGTATATCGCTGTAGGTATCTCTGGTGCGATCCAGCACTTGGCGGGTATGAAAGACTCTAAAGTGATCGTTGCGATCAACAAAGACGAAGAAGCACCGATCAATGCAGTAGCGGATTACTGGTTAGTAGGTGATTTGAATACCGTTGTTCCAGAGTTAGTATCTAAAATCTAATTCCTGACAACGTTTCAAAAAACGCTTTTGTGCAAGCAGTTTAAGCAATGCTTAGCTGTCATGTGCAGGAGCGTTTTTTTATGTGCGTAAATCAATCTCAATATTATAAAAAATCAAAATCACTCGATATTTATTTTGTTATTTTAAGTTCTTGTATTTTGCAAATAATAATGAAAATTTAAGCATTTCTTAAGATGAGTGTGCATCTGAATATTCAGATTTATGATACTATTTGCCATCCATTTTTAAGCTTAACTTACACAAACATTTTTTGTTAAGTTGGGAGTTGTAATCTTGCTGATTGATACGCGTGTATCTTGGTCTGTTCTGATCCTTGCTGTTCTGTGTCTAATTTTTCCATTTTTAGCTGATCTGCAGTTTCCACTTTTAGGTGGTACTGTTGTACGTGGCGTGGAAAATATTCAAGCGTTACTTTTATTGATATTTGCTGTATTTAGCTATTTTTACATGCAGCCAATGCGTCTTTCTGATGGTAAAAAGTATTTTTGGATCTGGGCTGTGCTGTGGTGGTTGCTTTTGTTTGGACGTAGCACCAGTTGGGGTAGAGACTATTTCCCTGAAGTCCCAAAAGTCACAAAAATCAGAGTGTTTATGCTATAATTTACGGCTATATTTCAGTTTTTAGTTCAGTATTTTGAACTAATAATTTTGCAAGTTTTACGACATATAAATGCAAGCGGTTTTACGTTTGTAGAATAAGGAGTATGCATGAGCGTATCGGAAATCAGACCGATTGCGATTGAGGATGAACTCAAGAACTCGTATCTTGACTATGCAATGAGCGTGATTGTTTCTCGTGCTTTGCCAGATGTTCGAGATGGTCTAAAACCTGTTCATCGTCGTGTGCTTTATGCAATGCACGAATTGGGTAATGACTACAACAAAGCTTATAAAAAGTCTGCCCGCGTGGTTGGTGATGTGATCGGTAAATATCACCCACACGGTGATTCTGCTGTTTATGAAACCATTGTTCGTATGGCTCAAGACTTTAGCTTGCGTTATCAATTGGTTGATGGTCAGGGGAACTTTGGTTCGGTCGATGGTGATAGCGCAGCTGCGATGCGTTATACCGAAGTTCGTATGCGTAAGTTGACTCATGAAATCCTTGCCGATCTTGAAAAAGATACGGTGGATTGGGAAGATAACTACGACGGCTCTGAACGTATTCCGCAAGTGATGCCAACGCGTATTCCTAACTTACTGATTAACGGTACTACAGGTATTGCTGTGGGTATGGCGACCAATATGGCGCCGCACAACATGACTGAAGTAGTGAACGCTTGTTTGGCCTATGCTGAAAACCCAAATATTTCAATTGAAGGATTGATGGAATATATTTCGGGTCCGGACTTCCCTACAGGTGGTATTATTTACGGTAAAGCGGGCATTGTTGATGCTTACCGTACGGGTAAAGGTCGTTTGCATATTCGTGGTAAATACCACTTTGAAGAAGACCAAAAAACAGGTCGTACCACGATCGTTTTCACAGAAATTCCATATCAAGTCAACAAAGCGAAAACCATTGAACGTATCGCTGAGTTGGTGAAAGAGAAAAAATTGGAAGGTATTTCTGAGCTACGTGACGAATCTGACAAAGATGGGATGCGTATTGCCATTGACTTAAAGCGTGGTGAAAACGCTGAAGTTGTGGTGAATAACTTATTCCAAAACACGCAGTTGGAAAACTCTTTCAGCATTAATATGGTGTGCTTAGACAACGGCCAGCCAAAGTTAATGAACTTGAAAGACATTGTTGCGGCATTTATTCGTCACCGCCAAGAAGTGGTAACGCGTCGTACCATGTTTGAGTTGCGCAAAGCACGTGAACGTGGCCATATTTTAGAAGGTTTGACGGTAGCATTAGCAAATATTGATGCGATCATTGAAACCATTAAAACTTCTGCAAATCCGGCTGAGGCGCGTGAGCGTTTACAAGCAGGTGAGTGGGCAGCAGGCAATGTAATTGCACTGCTTGAAAAAGCAGGTTCTGTTTCTGTACGTCCAGACGAAATTGAAGGTGAAGACCCAAGCCGTCCGTTTGGTTTAGATGGTCAGATATATCGTTTATCGCCTGCACAAGTGGGTGCGATTCTTGAACTTCGTTTGCACCGTTTAACGGGTCTTGAACAAGACAAGTTGCAAGCTGAATATACCGAAATTTTAGGTCAAATTACTGAACTCACTGCGATTCTCAATGACTTCAATTTATTGATGGGCGTGATTAAAGAAGAATTAGCTTTAATTTTGCAACAATACGGTGATGCTCGTCGTACCGCAATTGTTGAGTCTCGTATTGACTTCTCGCGTGAAGATTTAATTCCTGAAGAGCAAGTGGTACTGACTGTTTCAAAAACAGGTTATGCGAAAACTCAACCACTTTCAGACTATGCTGCGCAGCGTCGTGGTGGACGCGGTAAATCTGCGACCTCGATGAAAGAAGATGACTACATCCAGCATTTGATTGTGACCTCTAACCATGCCACAGTTCTGTGCTTTACCAATGTTGGTAAAGTCTATCGCCTGAGAGTGTTTGAAGTGCCTCAAGCGTCGCGCGGTTCAAAAGGTCGCCCAATGGTGAACTTGTTACCGCTAGATGCCGATGAGACGATCACAGCAATTCTTCCTGTGATTGATGCACCGAAGAAATTTAAAGAACGCTTAGCTGAGTTTAAAAACTTTGTGCGTAGCAATGTCGCGACATTACGTGAAAATACTATTATCGATGTGCATTATGAAGCGTTAAAAGCTTCATTCGATGAGTTGGCTGAAGATGCTGATGAACTTTCTGATGCATTACGTAAGCAATTGAAAGAGTTGGGTGTTGAGCTTTCAACAACTGATTTAGACAATGAAACGGTTGTTGAATTTGCTGATCTTGCAGAGAAAATGCGTAAGAACTTCTTTGTATTTATGGCAACAGCGTCTGGTACAGTCAAGCGTGTTGAATTAGAACAATTTAGTAATGTTCGTTCAAATGGCTTACGTGCCATTGAGCTAAAAGAAGAAGATACCTTGATTGGTGTTGCAATCACCGATGGCGAACAGCAAATCATGTTGTTCTCAAATGAAGGTAAAGCAATTCGCTTCTCTGAAACTGATGCACGTGTGATGGGACGTACTGCAAAAGGGGTGCGTGGTATGCGTGTCACTTTAGCTGCAGCTCAGGCCGAAGATGATGTTGAAACTGATACAGATTCAGATGATGAAGAATCTTCTGATTTAAATGTGGCGAGCCGTATTGTTTCATTAGTTGTTGTACCTGAAACTGGAGAAGTACTGTGTGCTTCTGCAAATGGTTATGGTAAACGTACGCCAGTTGATGACTTCCCAACCAAGAAACGTGGTGGTAAAGGTGTTATTGCCATCAAAACATCTGAACGTAACGGTGAGTTGGTCGGTGCGGTTGCAATTGATGAATCTAAAGAGTTGATGTTGATTTCTGATGGCGGTACTTTAGTTCGTACTCGTGCTTCTGAAGTTGCTAGAACAGGGCGTAATGCACAAGGTGTACGTCTGATTCGTTTAGGTAATGAAGAAATCTTGGTCGGTGTCGTTGCTGTTGAAGCAGTTGAAGTCGAAGATGATATTTTAGATGCTTCTATTGAAACAACTGAAGAAACTGTGGTTGACGAAGTAAATGTAGATGCATCTGAAAATACAACAGATACCAATACATCGAACGAAGACTAACTGAATGAAAAAGAAAAGGGCGCTTCGGCGTCCTTTTTCATATTGGCGATGACCGAGTGGTGGATAAGATTTTATGAAAGCAAAATTACTGGTTTTGAGTTGTGCGTTGGCTTTAACAGCGTGTGATAAATTGGGACAACAGGCATTGGATTCGATCCCAAATCCGAGTCCTGCTCAAGAGAAAGTGGCTCAGCAAGCTTATCAAGCCTTTACTCAGGGTGATTTTCCGCAGCTCTATACTTATTTTGAGCCAGAGTTACAGCGTGAATTTAAAACTCATGAAAAAGACATGCGAAAATTTGCAAAGTCGATTCCTAAACAAGCCATTACGACTCAAAAAATTGTATCGAAACATATTGAAAAATCGACAGAAAAACCAAGTTTGTATGCAGTTACCTATGAGTATGCTTATAGCAATAAAAACCTAGTTCAATACGATGTTGGTTTTGACAAAGCCGGCGGAAGCACAAAAATTCGCAGCTTTGATGTCAAACTTTATGGGGCTTCAACGGATTAAATAGGTAGGATTGCTATCAATACGTTCTAAAATTTAGCGATGCTTGAGACGCCAATAAGAAAATGCTGCGCAAGCTATACCAAACACAAAGAGATACAGTAGTTTCGGCAGAATAAGTGCAGTTGGTACTCCCATTTGGTTCAGTTGAATAAACATTTGAATCCCTTGGGTCGATGGCAAAACATTGCCCAAGTATTGCATCCAAGCGGGCATTGCGGCGTGTGGCCATGCTGTTCCTGAAAGTAGAAATAGCGGAATAGAGGTAAATACAATGACATGTCCTGCACGCTCAGGCATATCGAAAAATGTTGAAATCAACATGCCTAAAGCCACGATACAGCCTATAAAAATCGGCACGGCCAGTAACATGCCACTAAAATTTCCCCCATGTGGGTAGTCATTTAACCAATAAATAAAGCCAAATAAATATAAACAACCGAGCATACCAATGGTCAGAATGGCGCAAAAAATCGCAAAAAATTCCGTCGTCGTTGGTCGCCATTTCTGTTCGCGGTATCCGGCCAATAACATCCCTAAACCGAGCACGATGGTTTGATGAATAATCAGCGGAGCAATAGCGGGGAAAATATAACTGCCATAACCCGACATGGTGTTAAAAAGCGGCGTTTGATGAATGGAAATGGCTGGAGAAAAGTGCGAAATATTGCCAAATTTTTCCACATGCTCACGTACAGTATTTTCAATTGAGGTAGCGAGACCTAGTCCAATTTGCTTGGTTTTTAAAAAGTTTGCCGCGCTGAGATAGAGCCCAATCCCACCGACTTCGCCATGCCGAAGACTATTGGAAAGATTTTCGGGTAAGAGCAAAATACCATCGGCTTGCTGTTGTTTAATCATATTTTCAGCATCGAGAAAATTGCCTGTCACAGCTTTCACTTCAACATTTGGACTGAGCGAAACTTGCTGAATGATGTTATTGGTCACGATACTTTGTTCTTCATCCACAATCACAATGGGCAAAGCTTCTGCTTGCTGTGCTTTGTAGGCAGTCGGATAGAAAACACTATAGAAAATCACCGAGAGGATGAGCGTGGTTAAAATCGACTGATTGGCGAAAATGTCTTTAAATGTCTTGAGGTAATAGTGCAAAAATGACTTCATGACACTGCTCCTTTGATTCGTTTTTTGAGGAACAGGACAGAGGTCACAGCGTAAAAGACCACATAGAGAATAAGAATGAGTAAAGGTAACAGCGATGAACTGATTGGGCTACCAATGACCCATTGTTCGGTTTGTAGTTTGGCATAAGGTGTGTAAGGGATAATATTGGCCCAAAATTTGGTAAATAGTGGTGCGTTATTTAAGGGGAGGGTCACTCCTGCAAAACTGAGTGATGAGCCGCCATACACAGCAATTAACCCAAAGGTTTTGGATAAGTTATTGGTGGCTAAAACAATGGTGCTACTGATCAAGGCATAGGCGCTATAAAATAAAAGCTGTCCCAACATGATCAACCAAAGTTGACCTGCAACAAACCAACCGCGAATTTCGACTAGCCAAAACATCCATGCCCATGTCCATAAGCTAAAAATAACTACATAGGTCAGGTTTTTAGTGAGGATGGCTTTAAAAGCAGATTGGTTGTTTAGCCAATTTTGCGCTGTATGAAACTTAAATTCTTGACCGACTGAAAATGCGACACAGCAGCAGAGTAGTAAATGCAAAATTGCAGGAATCATAAAGGGTTCTAAATAGAACTCATAACTCAAATTTGGGTTGTATAAGGTCGAAATTTTAACGTGTGGTGTAGGTACATCTAAATAAGGAATAGTATTTTCTAAATAGCTTTCACCAGCATAGTCTGCCATGGCTTCAACTGTGCTGAGTAACATAGCTGATGAAATGGTGTTCCCCACACTAAAGTAACTTTGGTTATAGGCAATGCTGATTTCAGCATCTTTAGCTTGAACAAAACGTTGTTCGGCGCCATTGGGAATACTGACGTAACCCCAAACTTTGGTTTGGTTCAGCAGCTTTTCAACTTCGGTATTTTGATCACTGACGATGGCGACATCTAAAGTATGGTTGAGTCTCAAGTAGCGCTGTATGTTTTGGCTTAGCTCGCTTTGATCCTGATCAATAATCGCAATAGGCAAATGTTCGGGTTTACCTTGGGCAAACATGCTGGAAAACAGCACGATAATAAACAGTGGGGCAAGCGTGACTAAACATAGATCCCACTTATGCTTCAGTAAATAGTTCAGTTCCCGCAGTAGCCCGCTTAGCATTATTTGCTCTCTTTGACTTTAAACAACACACTCATGCCAACTTTTAGGTCTGGAATGGCTTGCGCAGGCGTTAAATGAACTTTAAAGCTACGAATGTCATAGCCTCCTGTTTGGCGTGTGGTTTTAATGGTGGCAAATTCGCCTTCGGCATCAATATTCTTAATATTAAAGTTGGTATGTAGATTTAAGGCTGGAATAAAGCCTTCAATTTGTTTTGCTTGATAGATGTTGGCGTATTGGTCTTCACGAATATTCAGTGATACCCAAAGCTCGCGATCTTGAATAATACTGACAATCGGCACACCCATCGCTACCAATTCAGAGGGTTTGCCATAGGTTTTAGACACGGTACCGTCAATAGGTGAGAGTAGTTTGGTTTCAGCTTCAAGTGCATTGACTTCAGCAACAGCTGCTTTTGCAATTTGCACTTGCGCATCTGCTGAACTTTTTTGCTGTGGAGTGCTGCCACGTTCAGCCCGAGCATATTGTTGATATGCGGCTTCTGTCATTTGAGCAGCTGATTGCGCCGCAGCATGCATTTCATCGCGACGTTGTCGCGAGATGACACCTTGTTGGTACAAGTTTGCACCACGTTGATAGGTGGTCTGTGCCAAAGTTTGCTGTGCTTTCAGTGCTTGCCAGTTGGCGTATAAACTCGCAATATTTTCTTCCTGAGAACCACGGTCAGCGGTGGACTGGAGTGCTAAAGCAGCCTGTAAGCTGGCCAGTGCTTGCTGTTTTTTGGCATCGACTTCTGGGCTATACAGTCGAACGAGTTCTTGATTTTTGCTGATCTTTTGTCCGTCATGGACATAAATCTCATCAATTCGACTCGGTACTTTGGTACTGACATGGATCGTTTCTGCCTCAACCCGACCTTGGATTTCAACCGTTTTCGGTTGATAGGCCTTCCACAGTCCAAAAGCAATCACGATGAATAGAATAATAAGAGCAAGGCCCCCAATTAGCTTGATCACTTTGGACTTTTGCTCGGTGTTCGTATTGACTGATGCTGGCTCAGTCTGTTCGCTCTCAGTCTGTGCCTGCTCTTGAGTATCATTTGTGGTTAATTCCTCTGTTGATGGCACCGCTTGATCTTCTTGTTTTTCAGGTTTTTGCGGATCAGATTGGTTTTGATCTTGATTCATTAAATGGCTCTCATCAAAGAATTAACGAATAAATCGCGTATTGGGTTGCAGAAGATAGGTTTGGAACTGATGGATCGAACCATGACTTTGTAGAAGCGTCGCCAGTGACATGACATATTTATAGGCATTTAGTGCTGTTTCTGCTTTTAAAGCGCTCAGCATATTTTGTGCATCGATCACTTGTGTCGCTGTTCCCATATCTTCTTTAAAGGACAGTTCTTGTATACGTAAATTTTCTTGTGCTGCTTTTATATTTTGCTCTAATAACAGATCACTTTGCTGCGCTGTGGTGGCTTCGCTATACGATTTATAAATCACATTTTCAATTTCTTGTTTGGTACGTGCTGTCATCAGTTCAGAAGCGTAGCGTTGTAACTCTGCTGCTTGGACATTTTTGTTTTTATCAATGCCTGAGAACAGATTGTACTGTGCGGCTAAGCCAACGATCCAGTTATTTTTATCGTCTAGGCTGTATTCACCAAAGGCAAAAATATGGGGTTTCTTGGCGGCGTTTTGTGCGGTGACATTGGCTTGTGCCAGTTGGGTGTCCATTTGCAGTTTTTGTACTAAAGCCGATTGATCTGCATATGACCTGAGTAGGGTATTCAGATCTTGGTTTTGGGTACTGTTAATAAAGAGTGGTGTGGTGAGCTCAGTAATTTGGCTGCTTTGCAAAAGGTTATTCAGTTGAAATAAACTGGCTTTTAAATTGGCCTGACTGGCTTGTTCACTGCGCTGTGCATTGTTTTTTGCCACTTCAAATTGCATGCGCTGGCCTTTACTAATAAAGCCCTGTTGTTCAAGTTTAAGTGCGTTGACATAGTGTTTTTGCATTGCATGCCAATTATATTGGCTAGATGCGAGTAACTGTTTTTGTAGTTGGACATTGAAATAGGCTTGAATCAGCTCAAAGCGTTGTAGGTCTTGCTGTTGTTTTGTATTGAGTTCGCTACGTTTTGCTTTGATATTGGCGACTTGTTTTGCACTTGAGGTTAACCCACCTGTATAAAGCGGCATCATTGCAGAAATGGTCGGGCGTATGACTTGATCTTCTAAGGTAATTTGCGAGCTATTCGGAATAAGCCCGACACCTTTGTGAATGGTTTGATCAATACCTTGCTCTAAACCACTTAAATCGCCCACATTTGGATAGGTGTTTTGCCACTCATCAATTTTCGTGGCTACGCCATCAGTCAGTGTTTGTTCTAAATTATTTTTGAGTGCATCCAGAGGCACATCGATCTCATTATGAAAAGCATAAGCACGTACGTTCAGATCAATACGGGGGAGCCCCAAACCTTTGACCGCTTCAGCCTCTAGTTTTGAGGCTTGTTGTAAGGCTTGGGTGGCCTGTGTGCTATACGAGTCTTGTAACACATTTTGCTCAGCTTGTTGATAGCTGATAGATGCAGCAAAAGTTGTCGAGCTGATTCCGAGACTGAGACCGAACATGCTTAATGACAAGATTGATGGCAGTGATGTACGCAATAAGAATTTGTTGGCTGGTGTATTAAGCATGTTGAATAGTCTTTGTGGCATGAGCACGACTCTTTTCTATGTTTTTGCACATTATACGCATAATCTAACTGTTCTGAATGCTGACTCAGTTACTGAATTGTTTAATTTGCAAATGTATATCAATAGATTAGCGACATTTTTAAGCAAAGGAAATGCTTTCGTTTGAACTTAGGTGAATGGGAAAGTGCTGCTGTAATTGATTGAGCAGTGATGAGTTAAAACTGGATCGTTGATCTTGATTGAGTTTTTGACTGTAAAGGTGAGATTACATTGAAATATTTTCAGTTGAATTTACTGCAAGCACTGGCTATCTGTGGTTAAATGCCATCATTTTATTGTGTTTCACTTTGAAAGGAAAAATCATGCGCGCGTACAACTTCTGTGCTGGTCCTGCTGCATTACCTACTGCCGTTTTAGAAAAAGCACAAGCTGAAATGCTTGATTGGCAAGGCAAGGGTCTTTCCATCATGGAAATGAGTCACCGTAGTAAAGACTACGTTGCTGTGGCTGAAAAAGCAGAAGCAGATTTACGTAAACTCATGAACATTCCAGAGAACTATAAAGTCTTGTTCCTTCAAGGTGGTGCTTCACTTCAGTTCTCCGCGATTCCTTTAAATTTGTTGGGTAAAAACAGCAAAGCGGACTATATCCATACTGGAATTTGGTCTGAGAAAGCACTGAAAGAAGCGCAGCGCTATGGCGATATCAACGTCATTGAAGCGGGTACGCAAATTGATGGAAAACTTGCCATTGCAGACTCAAGCACTTGGAACCTATCTCAAGATGCGGCTTATGTGCATTATGTAGACAATGAAACGATTGGTGGTCTTCAGTTTTCGGCTATTCCAGAAACCAATGCGCCATTGGTTGCAGACCTGTCTTCAAGTATTTTGTCTGCACCTGTTGATGTGACTAAATTCGGTATCATCTATGCAGGCGCGCAAAAGAACATTGGCCCAGCGGGTTTAACCTTGGTTATTGTTCGTGAAGATCTGCTAGATCAAGCCAAACCTGAAATTCCAAGCATCTTGAAATACGCTTCACAAGCAAAGAATGATTCGATGGTCAATACACCATCGACCTATGCATGGTACTTGTCCGGTCTGGTATTTGAATGGTTGCTTGAACAAGGCGGTGTTGAAGCGATTCATAAAGTGAACCTTGAAAAGGCGAAACTACTTTATGGTTATATCGATGCAAGCGATTTTTATGCAAATCCAATTGCTGTGCAAAACCGTTCAATTATGAATGTGCCGTTTACTTTGGCGAATCCAGATTTGGAAAAACTCTTCCTGAAAGAAGCTGAAGAAAACCATTTGTTGAACCTTGCGGGTCACCGCTCAGTTGGTGGGATGCGCGCAAGTATTTATAACGCGGTTCCTCTAGAAGGCGTGCAAGCGCTAGTGAATTTTATGGATGACTTTGCGAAACGCAATGCTTAAGTCATAGAAATAAAAAAGCCCATCAAACGATGGGCTTTTTTATTGGTTTTTTAACAGATTATCTAAAACAATCGTGACGTTTTGGTGTCATACCCATAAATTATTCATTTTATTTATCACCTAGTACGGACGCCCCCCTGCAAGACTAATACGTTTGAGTAAGCGACGTTGATCGACAGGGAAGGGACGACGTGAATGTAGTGTCACCTGATTATCCCAAAATACAATATCTCCAGTTTCCCAGTGATGTTCATAGCGAAACTCAGGTTTGAGGATGTGCGTACGAAGTGCAGCAATCAGTTCACTGCCTTCGCTATCATCGACATTAAGCAATTCAACTTCCGAACGGGTATTAAGCCAAAGTGCTTTGCGCCCAGATTCTGGATGTGTGCGGACTAAAGGATGCGGATAGGCATGACCTAAAATGGGTTGATCTTTAAAGCGATAATAAGGGCTGTCTCCATAACCCGTATTGCCTGTATTACTTTGCGCACGGACGAATGGGTTATAAGTAATCAGCTGTAGCTGGTCGATCTGCTTTTTGACGTCATCGGGAAGTGCATCATAGGCTTTGATGGTATTGAACCAAGAGGTTTGTCCGCCGTCTTGAGGAAGCTCAAGGGCATAGAGCAGAGAGCCAAAAGAGGGAAGCGGTATCCACTGGTGATCGGCATGTGGGGTGAGTTCGCCATGACCAGTGTAGTCGCCTTGACCGACCGCATTGGAAACAGGAACCACATCGGGTGGAACACCAGTGTCAGTCTGGCTAGCCAGCACAGGATTGTCTGCACTTGGACGGAAAATAGAACCAAAATAGCTGGCAAAGGCTAAATATTGCAGATCATCCAAAGTTTGGTTTTTAAAAATTAAAATCAGATGTTCAGCCAAAGCTTGTTTTAAGCGATAAATGGTTTCTCCTGCTTGGGCTTTACGGGCATCTAAACCAAAAACCACAGCACCTAAGGCTTCTTCCGCCAGTGGGATAATTTGTATTTCTTCTGGATTTTGAAATTGTTCAGGTTGATGCCAACGCGGGGCATCATGAATCGCTTGTGAAAGTTGGGTTAATGCGGTCATTTTGATTATTTTCTCTAGATATGGGGGCTAGAGAAAATGTAATCAAAATACTTGTAATCTTAAAATTAAAAGAAGTTCTAAACTTATGAAAAAATTTAAAAAATACTAAGATGCTGATTATATTGCTTTTTTTATAATGAAATATATAGCTCAAAATATGCAGATTTAATGTGCGCAAAATGCCTGATTAAAATACTCAAACAGGTCAGGCGTATTCAGCCAAAGGCTAATCGCCAGAGTAAACAAAGCAATAATACTAATGCCGATACCGCATTTGAGCCATAAAAATGAATTAGTCATGGACAACCGCCTTTTCATCGACAAAGAAATGTACCAGTACGCCAAAAACACTCAGAATAATAGAAAACAGCCAAATCAAGTCATAATTACCTGTCACGTCATGGTTCACACCACCTAGCCATCCACCGAAAAATGAACCAACTTGATGGGTAAAGAACACGATCCCGCTCAGCATGCTGAGGTACTTAATACCAAACATATTGGCTACAATACCGTTGGTCAAAGGTACTGTAGATAACCATAATAAACCCATCACTACACCAAAGCTATAGATGGTGACTGTGCTGAGTGGGAGCATTAAAAAGGCAATAATGGCAATGCCTCTGAGTCCATATAAGCCCATCAGTAACTTTGGTTTAGAATATTTCCCACCTAGCCAACCCGCAGTGTAGGTGCCAACGATATTAAATAAACCGACCAGCGCTAAGAAAACAGTTCCTGTGGTTGCATTAAAACCATGGTCAATCAAATAGCCAGGTAAATGGATACCTATAAAGACTACTTGGAAGCCACAGACCAAAAAACCGAGTGATAGAAACCAAAATGGTTTATGGTTTTTCGCAATGACTAAAATATCTTTAAAACTGAGCTGAACTTGATTGGTTGACGCATTCGGTACAACAAAGGCGGGAGCTTTGAGCATCCAAGCCAGTGGAATAATCATCGCAATTAAAAGTGCACTAACGACCAACGCCGCAGACCAGCCAAAGTTTTGTAACAGCAGTAAGGTTGACGGCAGCATAATGAACTGCCCAAAAGAACCCGCTGCACTGGCAATACCCATAGCAAGGCTACGTTTTTCAGGCGGTGCAGCACGACCCACCGCGGATAACAATACAGAAAAAGAGGTCGCAGATAATGCTAGGCCCAAAATAAGACCGACACTTAAGTTGAGTAACCAACCCGTAGAGCTGACTGCCATGAGCAGCAAACCGATGGTATACAACACACCACCGACGGCAACCACAATTTTAGAGCCATATTTATCTGCTAATGCGCCTGTAAAGGGTTGCGCAGCGCCCCAAATCAGGTTTTGCATCGCAATCGCTAGACTAAAAACATTATGTCCCCAGCCAAACTCATCACTCATAGGCACAAGGTAGAGTCCAAAGCCATGTCGGACACCCAGTGATAATGCCAGAATTATTGCACTTCCAATGAGCATGTAAATCAGCGGTTTGGAAAAATGAGTTTCTGACATATTTCAACCAAAAAATGAGCTTAGAGTTCGCTATATTAAGTGAATTATTTGCTGAAAGCGATGATAAAAAATTGACTATTTGATCAATAAAAA
>JADHEE010000409.1_pt1 | contig 17651 bp, 16 predicted proteins | sample 8952401 | NCBI WGS metagenome assembly JADHEE01 (sample SAMN16124438, study PRJNA663242) | bioreactor sludge metagenome | isolation source: sludge (ammonium) | place: India:Bengaluru | collected 2019-02-28
TTGATACCTATCGGGCTTTTGATCCCGGTTGAGAGCATATCAATACGGTTACGGATTGGCGGAACCCACAGGTTTGCCAGACCCGGTAAACGGACGGTCTTGTCGAGTTCTTCAATAATCTTGTCAATCGTCATACCCGGACGCCACTGATCCTCAGGTTTGAGCTGGATCGTGGTTTCCACCATTTCAAGCGGTGCGGAATCCGTTGCGGTCTCTGCTTTACCGGTCTTGCCAAATACAGAGGCCACTTCAGGAACGCTTTTGATTAACTTGTCCGTCGTCTGCAGGAGTGCTGCAGCTTCTGCCGGAGAGACGCCAGGCAATGTTGACGGCATATACAGCAGGTCGCCCTCATTGATCTTCGGCAGAAACTCCCCCCCCACCTGACTCAATGGCCAGATAACGGTGAAAATGGACAAGGCCGCAACCAGCAGGGTTGTTTTTGGCCAGTGGAGGACCCGCAGCAGCAATGGATGATACGCTTTGATCAGCACCCGGTTCAGGGGGTTACTGGTCTCGGCAGGAATTTTTCCCCGGATCCAGAATCCCATCAGGATCGGAATGACAATGATGGCCAGCGCGGCCGCGCCCGCCATGGAGTACGTTTTCGTGAATGCCAGCGGGCCAAACAGACGTCCTTCCTGACCTTCCAGGGTAAAGATAGGAATAAAGGACAGGGTGATGATCAGCAGGCTGATAAACAGTGCGGGTCCCACTTCCACGGAGGCGTCGGTAATCACCTTCCAGCGGGTGGCGTTGTCAATCTGCTCACCCGGATGCTGATGATCCCACTCCTCTAGCCGTTTATGCGCATTCTCAATCATCACAATGGCGGCATCCACCATCGCACCGACGGCAATAGCTATCCCTCCCAGCGACATGATATTGGCGTTCAGTCCCTGGAAGTGCATGACGATAAAGGCGATACACAGGCCAAGCGGCAGAGAGATAATCGCCACCAGGGCAGAACGTACGTGCCACAGGAACAGGGCACAGACGATGGCCACCACGATAAACTCTTCCAGAAGTTTGGAACTGAGGTTATCAATCGCCCGGTCGATTAACTGGCTGCGATCGTAGGTGGTCACGATTTCAACACCTTCCGGCAGACTGGCCTTCAGTGTCTCCAGTTTATCCCTCACTGCCGTGATTACGTCACGCGCGTTTTTACCCGACCGCAGGATCACCACGCCGCCAGCGACTTCCCCCTGGCCGTTCAGTTCGGCAATACCACGCCGCATTTCAGGCCCTGTCTGCACGCGGGCAACATCCCGCAAATAAACCGGCACGCCGTTCTCGCCTGTTTTCAGGACGATGTTATTAAAATCATCAATGCTCTGCAGATAGCCGCTGGCGCGGACCATATACTCCGCTTCGGCTATTTCAACGGATGAACCACCGGCCTCCTGGTTAGACGATTCAAGAGCCTGTTTCACTTCGGGAAGGCTGATCCCATACTGGGACAGTTTTACCGGATTGACCTGAATCTGGTACTGCTTCACCACGCCACCAACCGAGGCTACCTCAGCCACGTTCGGGATGGTCTTCAGTTCAAATTTCAGAAACCAGTCCTGCAAAGAACGCAGTTCTGAAAGGTCGTGTTTTCCGCTGCGATCGACCAGGGCATATTCAAATATCCAGCCCACTCCCGTGGCGTCCGGGCCGATTTCAGAGCTCACACCCGCAGGCAGTTTGCCCTGAACCTGATTCAGGTATTCCAGCACGCGCGAACGGGCCCAGTACAGATCGGTCCCGTCTTCAAAAATGACATACACATACGAATCACCGAACTGTGAAAAGCCACGCACGGTTTTTGCGCCAGGTACGGACAGCATGGTGGTGGTAAGCGGATAGGTGACCTGGTTTTCTACAATCTGCGGGGCCTGTCCGGGATAGCTGGTTTTAATAATGACCTGCACATCTGACAGGTCAGGCAGCGCATCGACCGGCGTGTTAATTATCGTCCATGTGCCCCAGATGCTGAGAAACAGTGCGCCCATCATGACCAGGAAACGGTTGGCGACAGAGCGCCGGATAATCCATTCAATCATCGTCGTCTCCTCAGTGCCCTGAATGCATATTTACAGGCTGCTCAGACATTGCTGGCATACTGTTTTCTGTTTTTTCAGGGTGGCGCATACGTTCCAGCGCGCCCGTAATATTGGCTTCGGAGTCAATGAGGAACAGGCCACTGACCACCACGGTATCGCCTTCATTAAGACCGGAGCCAATGCCAGACTGTTGCTGTGATTCATGCAGAACGTGGATCTGTTTCGGCACAAACTTGCCTTCATCATCAACAGTAATCACGCGCTGTTCTTTGCCGGTATCGATAACGGCCTGGCTTGGTATCAGCAGCATCTCCTGACTTTGGGTATTCAGTTTGAGATAGGCATTCATGCCCGGCTTGAGAAACTCATCCTTGTTAGTAACCTGGAGGCGGACCTGAAGCGTGCGGGTTGTCTGATCCACGCTGGGAAGAATGTTCCATTTTTCGACATGGAATGTTTTATCCGGATAAGCCGGTACCGAAATTTCAAACTGCGACGTATCTTTCAGCAGATAGGCGATAGATTCTGGCACTGCAGCGCTGATCCAGACCGGGTCCATCCCCTGAATCTGAGCCACCACCTTATCTTTCGAAATATTCATGCCTGTGCGCAGGTCAAATGCAGTAATGACACCATCAATAGGTGCTTTAATGGTAAAACGGGTCTGGATTGTGCGGGTTGAACGCAGCCTTTGAATATCCTCTTCCGGCATACCAGCCAGACGAAGTCGCTCCAGAACCCCTTTTATCTGGGTTGGCGTACCGCCTGTACCGGATAACAGCAGAAACTCACTTTGTGCCTCAACCCATTCAGGAATGGTGATATCGATAAGCGGAGTGCCTTTCTTCACATGATCGCCAATCGTCAGGGGATACACTTTTTCGACGAAACCGTCAGAACGCGCCTGCACAATGACAAACTGATATTCGTTGTAACTGACATTAGCCGGGATTGTCTGAGAATAATTCAGCATTCCTCGCGTGACTTTTTGCGTTTTTAATCCCAGATTCTGAACCTGAGTTGGATCGATACGGATCCCGCCACTGCTTTTATCGCCACTTTCATCAGCATATTTCGGCACCAGGTCCATATCCATAAAGGGAGATTTTCCGGGTTTATCAAATTTGGTATCCGGTTTCATCGGGTCATACCAGAAAAGTACCTTTTTCTCCGGTGCCTTTTGTTCTGCTGGTACTGTTTTTTGTGATGAGTTTAAATACTGCCAGGCAGTAACCGATATCAGCCCTCCTGCTATGAGGCTGCTGATAATTATTGCAGCATATTTTATCTTTAAAGAAGCCATACAATTTCTCGCTGAAAAATCAAAACACCTGGCATATGCGCCCGATCATTCATTCATAGTAATCCCATAATGAATGTTCAGGCGCACTGGATGTATTCGCTCCGGACTGTTAATCAGGATTGCGTAACGTTAATGCTTTTGAGTAAGGAGATATTGCCCTGCTGAATAAACGAGAAATCGACATGGTTGCCGGTTTTCAGGGCATTGATAGCGTCGTCTGCATTAACAAAAGTGAAGCGCATGGTCATTGCAGGCCAGCCCACCGCCGGTATTGCTTCGTGCGAAATGGTAATCTTTTTACTATTCATATCAATGTCTTTAACGATACCGGTGCCCTTGATAACCTGCTGTACCGAAGCATCACTGGCAGCATTCATATCGCCATGCTGATGTGTTTCAGCATGAAGACCGGCAGAAAACATGACAGAAAAGGCACCAAATAAAACGGCTTTAAGTGAATTATGCATTTTTAATTTCCTGATTAATTGAATAAATTTACTCTACCCAACCGCCACCCAGCGCGGTAAACAGATTAATTTCGTTAACCTGTCGGGAATAGGTAAGATCGAGAATGGTTTGCTGCGTCGCGAAGAGGGAACGTTCTGCATCCAGCACTTCGATGTAACTGACAGCACCACTTGCATACAATCCTCTGGCACGCTGTAGAGTTATCTGAAGTGAATCAAGATAACGCTGCTGTGACTCAAGTTGCTGGCTAAGGCTGTCGCGCAGCGCAAGCGTGTCGGAAACATCCTTAAAGGCTGACTGAATTTTTTGTTCGTAATTAACCACGGACTGTTGCTGGCGAATTTCAGCCAGCTTCAGATTGGCTTTGTTCCTGCCAGCATTAAATATAGGAATTTCAATTTTAGGAATAAAATTCCACATTCCACTTCCTGACGTAAAGAGGCTGGACAGCTCCGTACTGCTTGAGGAGAGGCCACTGGTCAGGGTAATGGACGGGAAAAAAGCCGCTCGCGCTGCGCCAATATTAGCATCAGCCGCTTTCAACTGGTATTCCGCTTCCATAATATCCGGACGCTGCAGCAATATTTGTGACGACAGATTTGGTGGCAATTTTACTGGTGCGATCTCCCCACCTTTCATCCCTTTTTCTGACGGAACTGCGCGGTACGTTCCCAGCACCAGTTGCAGGGCATTGTTTGCCTGAGCCAGATCGCCTTCTCGTTTGGCTATTTCGGCGCGGGTACTTTCGATTTGCCCCCTGGCTTGTTCAAGCGCCAGAACGTTCGTACTCCCGGTCACCAGTTGTTGCTCAACGAATGCATAAGACTGTTCATAATTTTTCAGCGTTTCCCGCGCAATACGGAGTTGTTCGTACGCCAGTTGCTGGCTGAAATAGCTCTGTGAAACGTTGGAGACCAGCAGGATGTGTACGGCACGACGGGCTTCTTCGCTGGCAAAGTAGTTCTGGCGATCAGCCTCACTCATGTTCTTAAGTTTGCCAAAAAAATCGAGCTCATAGCTGAGCTCCAGACCCGCGTCGTACTCCTGTGTGGTCGGCTTGTCACCTTTCAGACCACCGCTGTATGTGATCCCGGATGAGGCATTCAGTTGGGGATAACGATCTGCATCCGTGACGTTGAACTGGGCCCGGGCCTCTTCAACCTTCAGGGCCGCCATTCTCAAATCACGGTTATTATTCAGGGCTTCACCGATCAGCCTGCTGACCTGGGGATCGACAAAAAAGTTTCGCCAGCCCGTATCCTGATAGCTGTTTACCGCAGGCGTCAGACTGTTTTTAGACAATGAAAACTGCTGGGGAACCGGAGCTGGCGGACGCTGATATTCAGGTGCCAGAGAAACACAACCTGCCAGGATGAATATGGTACTGATGCTGAGTAATTTTAATTTGAACATAACGCTTCTCGTACAGGCAGACCTGGTAAATGGTTCAAACGAAGTCCAGAGTATTGATAGGGATACTTTACCGAACGCTCTCTGTTTGCCGGGTGACAGGATAATGACAATGTTGTCATTTTTGCTGTAATCCGTTGATAACGATCGTGGGCGCAATAAAATGACATTAGTAGCCAGCCGGGGAGCATGATGAAAATATTAATCGTTGAAGACGAAATTAAAACAGGTGAATATCTCAGCAAGGGGCTGACAGAGGCGGGGTTCGTCGTGGATCATGCTGATAATGGTCTGACCGGATATCATCTTGCCATGACAGCCGATTATGATTTAGTCATCCTGGATATCATGCTGCCTGATGTAAACGGCTGGGATATCATCCGTATGCTGCGCAGTGCCGGAAAGGGGATGCCGGTATTACTGCTGACGGCCCTTGGCACGATTGAACACAGGGTCAAAGGACTTGAGTTGGGTGCGGACGATTATCTGGTGAAGCCCTTTGCGTTTGCTGAACTGCTCGCCCGGGTAAGAACCCTCCTCAGGCGGGGAAACACGATGATCACGGAAAGCCAGCTTAAAGTGGCTGACCTCTCGGTTGATCTCGTATCCAGAAAAGTCAGCCGCGCCGGGAACCGCATTGTGCTCACCAGTAAAGAGTTCAGCCTGCTGGAATTCTTCATTCGCCATCAGGGAGAAGTTCTTCCCCGCTCCCTGATTGCCTCTCAGGTCTGGGACATGAATTTTGACAGCGACACTAACGCGATTGATGTCGCAGTAAAGCGACTCCGCGCTAAAATAGACAACGATTACGGGACAAAACTGATCCAGACAGTGCGGGGCGTGGGCTACATGCTGGAGATCCCGGATGCATAGCAAACCGTCCAGACGACCTTTCTCACTCGCTCTGCGGCTGACCTTTTTTATCAGCCTGTCCACAATACTGGCGTTTATCGCCTTCACCTGGTTTATGCTCCATTCTGTTGAAAAGCATTTTGCCGAGCAGGATGTCAGCGATCTGCAACAAATCAGCACCACACTGAGCCGTATACTCCAGTCCCCGGCAGATCCGGATGAAAAAAAAGTAAGCAAAATAAAGGAATCGATCGCCAGCTACCGCAACGTTGCCCTTTTGCTCCTCAATCCCCGGGGTGAGGTGCTGTACAGTTCTGCGCAGGGGGCAGCACTACGCCCGGCCGTGAATTCAGCCGATTTTAGCGAGCACAGCCGCGCACGGGATGTCTTTCTCTGGACGGTGGAGGATCCTGCGAGACCGATGGATACCGGGTCCGAAATGAAGATGGAAACATACAGGATTATCGCCTCCTCTGGTCAGGCGACATTTCAGGGCAAACAGCAGAACTATGTCATGCTGACTGGCCTCTCCATTAATTTCCATCTCCATTACCTCGATGCGCTGAAAAAAAATCTGATTGCGATTGCCGTCGTGATAAGCCTGCTGATTGTTCTGATCATTCGCATTGCTGTCCGTCAGGGGCACCTGCCCCTTCGTAATGTCAGCAATGCCATTAAAAACATCACCTCCGAGAATCTTGATGCGCGGCTGGAACCGACACGCGTTCCCATTGAGCTGGAGCAGCTGGTTATCTCGTTCAATCATATGATTGGAAAGATTGAGGATGTTTTTACCCGCCAGGCCAATTTCTCTGCCGATATCGCGCACGAGATCAGAACCCCCATCACCAATCTGGTGACGCAGACTGAAATAGCTCTGAGTCAGGATCGAACGCAGAAGGAACTTGAGGATGTCCTCTATTCCAGCCTTGAAGAGTATAACCGGATGACCAAAATGGTCAGCGACATGCTGTTCCTGGCACAGGCGGACAATAATCAGCTGATACCTGACAGGGTTCGGTTTGACCTCAGAGCAGAAGTCATGAAAGTCTTCGAGTTTTTCGAAGCCTGGGCCGAAGAACGCAATATTATGCTCAAATTTAACGGGATGCCCTGCCTGGTTGAGGGAGATCCACAAATGTTCAGAAGAGCGATCAATAATCTGTTATCCAACGCCCTGCGTTATACCCCAGAGGGACAAGCAATCACCGTCTCAATAAGGGAGCAGGAGAGTTTTTTTAATCTTGTGATTGAAAATCCGGGGAAACCAATCCCTGAAGAGCATTTATCAAGGTTGTTTGACCGTTTTTATCGGGTGGATCCGTCCAGACAACGAAAAGGAGAAGGCAGCGGCATCGGCCTTGCGATTGTGAAGTCAATCGTGGAAGCACATCACGGAAGAGTGCAGGTGGAATCGGACGTACACTCAACGCGTTTTATCTTATCCGTGCCCAGACTGGAGAAAATTATTCCGGACACCCAGTACTGAGAATAAAGATTTAAATGACAAAGATGTCATTAGCCTGTCATGCAGCAAACAGAAGCCATTCGATATAATTAGTGCAACTTATCAGGAAGGCTGGATTGCTTTATCAATATCCGGCGTCAGTGTACGCCAGGAAATGAATATCCAGTCCCCTCCCGGAGAAATAAACACTTCCGAACCTGTTTCAGTTATGGAACTGAAAACACCGGTTGTACTCCCCCGGACATCACTAATTAAGAAATGGAGAGTTATCATGAAAAATATCGTATTAGCATCCTTGCTGGGCTTTGGCTTAATTTCTTCGGCCGGGGCCACTGAAACCGTGAATATCCATGAGCGGGTCAACAATGCACAGGCACCTGCTCACCAGATGCAGTCTGCTGCGGCTCCTGTCGGGATCCAGGGGACTGCACCTCGTATGGCCGGTATGGACCAGCATGAACAGGCCATTATTGCTCATGAAACCATGACGAACGGGTCGGCGGATGCGCACCAGAAAATGGTGGAAAGTCATCAGAGGATGATGGGAAGTCAGACCGTTTCCCCTACCGGGCCGTCGAAGTCATTAGCGGCAATGAATGAGCATGAAAGAGCTGCAGTTGCCCATGAATTTATGAATAACGGTCAGTCTGGCCCACATCAGGCCATGGCCGAAGCGCATCGTCGCATGCTCAGTGCAGGCTGACGGCTAGGGAAGTATCTGTGCTGTCCTTATTTCCTTGATAGATTTTTCCGTAACCGGATATATGGCAACATCTTTGCCCCCTACAGGGGGCATTTTTATCAGATTCTGCTACAGTTAACGGGTATCAACGCTAAAAGGATATTTTTTATGAAAGCCAGAAACACTTTATTTGCAGTATTAATGTTATCCCTGCCAGCGATTTCAGCAGAACATTCAGAAATGAAAATGACTGATATGTCTACCTCGGCTTCGTCACAGGAATATATGGCTGGCATGAAAGACATGCATGACAAAATGATGGCTGCCGTAAATGAATCCGATCCCGACAAGGCTTTTGCGAAAGGCATGGTAGCGCACCATGAAGGGGCAATAGCAATGGCTGAGACCGAGCTAAAATACGGAAAAGATCCGGAAATGAGAAAGCTCGCGCAGGACATCATTAAAGCTCAAAAAGGTGAAATTGAGCAGATGAATAAATGGCTTGATAGTCAAAAGTAAACATTGCAGAAACGTCACGACAAGCGTGATTTTACATCGCTCCTGGGCGCGGGAGTCTGTTAATCTTTATATAATTCAAACCCGATTAATTTCGGGTTTTGTATTTTTACGCGCCAAATCGGTAACTACCAGGAAATAATGACCTTCTCTGCAAGCAAGGTAAAAACATTACTATTGAATAACACTCACCTGTTCTCGCCTTTATAATAGCGAATCAAATCCTCCAGAGATATATCGATAGCTACCTGTTTTAATAACTCCTTTCTCTCATTATATATTTTCTCAAGCATTTCTTCATATCCCTGGCCGAGGTGAATTTGCTTATGGCAATTGCAACACAGCGATATTATATTTTCTTCGACGTCAAGCGAAGTGTTAAAATCATCCTGTTTGGACATAGGTACAATGTGATGAGGTTCAGTATAATTCAGGGAAGAGTTACGCCTTCTGAAGGTTGGGTGTTCACCATCGACTTCACATCTGTAACCTGCTTTGTTCAGTGCATTTTTCGAAACCCCTTTATTTCTTGGGTACGAGACGCCATTTTTTACTTCAATTGCATGTTTCTTTGGTTTAGCTTCCCCTGTATATTCAAATGTCTGGGCGATATCAAATGTATTATTCGCTTCCATGGCGTTGATCAACTCATCGTCTGAGCAATACTCATTGATGGTTATTTCTTCCGCACCAAATAAATCTAGCTCTTTAATTGCCTGAACAAGTTCATCACGAATAGTCCATAAGTATCTTTTTGGTTTTTCACCGGTTTCTTTACTCTTCATGACTGTAATGAATTTTGTGCCAGGTGCTATATTACCGATCCCTTTAACTTCAAACCTTCCTAGCTCTTTTTGAACTCTACCACCGAGCCCGTTAATAACGCCATTAGCACTCATACTGTGCTGGTCGTACTTTTTGCCTATATCAAAACATGTGCAGGAATGATTTGGTTCAATATACCATTTTTTTAACGCCTCAATACTTTTAGAGTCAAAAACCTTTTCATTCATTAACAGATTTTTCCATTCTTCCACACTGATATCAATGTCGCAGACGTACTCCCCGTCAATTACCTGGCAAATCTTATAGATCACGATCACCCCCTCCTGTAATAAAAAAATCATCACAATACACAGTCCGTTACCCGGTATGAGTGCAGTCAGGTAACATCTGCAGTATGCCATATTTTCAGCTCTGGTAAATCAGAAAAACCATTGTCATGGCATCTCAAATTAAATTATTTCTGAAATTACTAAACTTCAGCATCCATCACCGACTATACCATGTTTTCTGTCTGGCCAAGATATAATGGACAGTTAATTCCGCTCATTATCCGCGATGATGAAATAGTCTCCGGTCAATAAAACCGTACAATGTTTTCAATGACCTGCACTTTTAACTGAACAAGTGAAAAACCATCCAGAACTTAAAATGTTAACAATAATTTCATGCTGGCGTGTATGCCACATTATTCACATTTTGCGAATGAAAATAACTGGCATAATTGAATTTAATGATAATGTTACATATTGTCAGCCAGGTTCCGGAAAGCGAGAACCGGAACCGCACCTGTCCAGCCGGTATTTCCGTCGATGACCCTCGCTTTTTACTGATTTGTGCCCTACTGAGAAGCAGCTAACTCAATTTCGGAATCGGCGCAGATGAGTTTCCGGAACAAAATAAATGTTGCCGCGCGCCCGTGAGCATGCCACGTACAGCCTGTTACGGGACGACGGTGGAAGGGCTGCCAGTTCCTGACGGGTCAGAAGCTTCCAGTGGGCGGGCCCCATCACAATGCAGACATCCTGAAAGTGATCGAGCCCTTTGCTGACGCCCCAGTTCATGGAATAGCAGCCGTAACGGTGATGTTCACGATAGAAGAGCTTAATCACCGTATTATCGGCGTGCAGGGTGGCTGTGTGCTCTGCATCTGTGATCGTTTCAATCAGGGTGGCATGTATCCCATGGGCAGCGATACGGATGTTCAGTTGCCCGGTGATAAACTCGCACACCGAAGCCGAGCAACGCCATGTTCGGTTGAGCGTGTTGCGGTCAACCATGAAACCTGCTGCGGCGAAGCGGGCCTCATATCGCGTAATGTCATCGTGCAGCGTTGAATTAACGTTGCCGTCACGGCTTGTATCAAAGGTATGCTGATAAAAATCACCGCAACACAGCACAGTGATTTCCGCACGGCAGAGCTCCAGCAGAAAATCAAAGTCATGTCCGGCAAAGTCCTGGACTTCATCGAGAAGCAGTTCATCGTAGTAACGGGCAAGCCGGGTACGGATATCCGGCAGCAGCCCCCGGGCTGTCAGCAAGTTTGCGAGCCTCCGGTGATATAGCCGTCCGGCGGGATCCTGATAATGCCGGGCATTCGTGCGCGGTATTCCGGGAGGGGGTCGGTCGAAGCTCAGGCCACGCGATGCCAGCCGCTCCTGCAGGAAAGGCCGGAAGCAAAAACCGTGCAGAAACTCAAACCAGGTCATCACCCTGATCCCGTCCGGGATAAAGCCAAAACGTCTGATAATCTGCGCCCGCAGATGCGCTTCATTATTCACGGTGAAGGTCAGGATCAGCGTTCTCCGGTCCTCACTCAACCGCCGTATCAGCAGCGTGGTCTTGCCCGAGCCGGCAACCGCAAATATCACTCTCTTATCCATGCCAGTGCCTCCTGAATATAATCAGGTACCGTCAGCTCTTCGGCGTGCAGCTGTAACAGCCGGAATGCTGCTTCTGCCTTATTGGCCAGCATGTATTCCTGCACCGTGAGTGTTCGGCGGGTTCCGCGGAAAAGCGCGTCACACAGAGCAGCGTTATCCTGATACAGGCAGATTTCAAATGTGGATCGGGTGTTGTCGCGATCAGCAAATACCCGGGTGCGGGAACACAGCACGTCAGCATAGCGTTCATCGCAGTTTTGCTGATAGTTTCCGTCATTATCACGAAGGGCCGCGACGCGATTTTCCAGAAGACGGGCCAGTTCAAGATAACGACGGAAACTCGTTCCGCCGATAGCGATGATGTGAACCCCGTCATCCTCCGGCGCCCTGCCATACAGGCGGCGATAAAAGGCCTCAATCAGAATAAACTCAGCATCCCCCTCCACGAGCAGTACACGTCTGGCCAGCGCAAATTCCAGCACGTTATTATCCGGTGCTTTCATGAAGAAGGCGGCAGTCTCAGCGGAAAGTTCATTCATCAGTACCGGCCGGGTAGATCCGAGGAGGATTGCCTTACGCAGATCGAGGCGGGAGGAGATATGGCTGCTGTGTGTGGCAATAAATACCTGCGTCTGCCGTTCAGTGGCAAGCTGATTAACTAGCCTCTTCATACTGACATGGCTGAGATGATTCTCCGGCTCCTCAAGCAACAGTGCGTGGAGCTCTCCCTGCTGCTGATGGCGCTGCAGCGCAAACTCTGTTTTGATGAAGCACTGCCTTCCTTTTCCACGGTGACGAATGGAAATACCGTCCTCGGTAATGTCCAGATTCGCCTCAAGACCTGATTTAGCACCGGAACGCACGCCAAACTGATACGTTTCCAGCGTGTCGTTTATGGCTGACAGATGCCGGGTGCAGAAGAGCATTTTCTGTTGCCGGTAACTGTTTTCAAGCCGGTAACGATCGGCCACCGGCACATTGACGCTGTAAACTGTGCGCGTATATTCCTGTGCGGCGTGCTCGTTATCGATGCGTGCACTGTCTAACAGCAGATGGCGCAGATAGCGTCTGAAGCCGGCGAAATGACCACCGGAGAAGGTGCTGAACCGCACGGAATAGTATTCATAGGGAAAATTATCGGGATCCTGCTGTAGTACATTGTGAATATCCTGACCGTATTCCTCCGTCATTGGTGCAATGCGCATTCTGAGTCCATCCGCATCGATACCCGCCAGATTTTGCCTGCCGTTCAGGTCAGGATCTCCCCCATTACTCAGGAAAACGTCAGCTGTCAGCACGGGTAACAGCTCGGCGCGGCGCTCACCTTCCTGAAAATGCCTGACTGCTGACTGGGACAGGAGCGATTCCACACCCAATGCCTCGACCCGGTGCCGGCTGTCACTCAGCACAAGGTCAAGGGCCAGCAGAATCGTGCTTTTCCCGGACTCGTTGTCACCGACCAGAATGTTACGGTCATGAGTGAAGCGCAGATCCAGTTCCGGAAACTTTTTAAAGTTTTGCAGCATAAGCCGCGTGATCAGAGGCATCTTTTATTCCTTTATATACCGCTGACTGAAAGAGTGTCCGGCAGCGCCAGACCGCCTGTTTTGTATTACAGCGTTATCTTACCCAGTCTTCCAGCACCAGACCCGGCACCCGCTCAAATTCCCGCACATTATTCGTCACCAGCACCGCGCCGGCGGCAATGGCGTGCCCGGCGATCGCCGTGTCGTTCGGCCCGATCGGTGTACCCGCGAGGCGCAGCGCCACCTTGATTTCTGTAGTCGCATCCACCGCGGCGCGGTCCCAGGGCAGGATGGCATCGAGGCGGGCGCAGAACGCGTCGACCAGCTCGATATGCCGCGGTGAGGCCTTCGGCCCGGTGGCGCCGAAGCGCATCTCGGAATAAGTGATGGCCGAGACAACGATGCGCTGGCTGCGCAGCACCGCCTGCGCCAGGCGCTTCAGGACGGCTTCCGGCTGCTCGCGCATGATGAATGAGCAGATGTTCGTGTCGAGCATATAAATCTTGTTCACAGGTCAAATCGTCCTTCGTCGGTGACAACGTCCTCACGCTCCGCCATAAAGTCCGGATCTGCTTTTTCCAGCTGCGCGAACGAGCCCCAGGTCGGCCGGACAGGGCGCAGGATGATGCTGTCCCCTTCCCGGACGATCTCCAGCTCGCTCACCCCCTCAAAATCCAGATCGCGGGGCAGACGGATGGCGCGGTTGTTGCCGTTTTTAAAAATGGATACTGTTCTCATGGTGTTCTCTCCCGAGTCTGTGTGGATATGTGGCACATATCCGAAACGATGTTCATTGCACCGGGTGTGTACATATGCCAAGTATAGGCAGATGCATAGCATATGTATAGGGGTCACATATGCAGATGTGATAGATATGCGTATGCCTGACTTATGCAGATGCCAGGCATATGGATATGTGATGTATAGGCTTTCGACTCTCTTTTAATGCTGAGATCCGAAAAAAGGTAGTCCCGGATCACGGCGATTTTCTGCGCATATTTTTGAAAAAAAGATTAAATATGTGCTATATTATAATAAGTTAGTAACACTCCTCCCTCCCAATTCCTGACCCGCCTGTCGGGGCTGTACTGATACAGCTTTCCTTCTCGCTTCCGGAAACCCTGCTATTATCGATTTTTCGGAATTTCGGGATTGGTGCATCCGGTAATTGCGGGATGGTACTGTTATCTTGCTAATCATTTTAGGCGGACAATGGAATGTTACGCAGATGATGATAAATACAGTAATTAGTAGAAAGCTTACGATAAGGAAATCAATTATGAGTAACACAACGACATACATCAATCAGGGCAACAGCGTTTCACCTTCTTCAATTCTGGAAATGCTTTCAGGTTATGGCTGCCAGAAAGTATGGCTATACCGTACGATAAATACGCAGGGGGAAACTCTTCTTGTGCTTCTCGATGAGGAGAATGGGATATACGAGGAAATGGCCAGCCGCCTCGATGCTCCGGATATGAAAGAGTGGGCCTTTCAGTATTCTGACGGCGGTTATAAATCCCGTACGCTTCCTGAAGGAGCGTTTGAGCTCGATTTGAGCTGCCCTGATGAAGCGGCATGGTATATGGATCTTTTATAGCAGCAGGCCGTAAGGAAAGCTGTGAACAGGCGGGATTTCTCATTTAGAGGACCACACAGAGAGGTGCAGGTGTTATGGGAAGCGTGAAAGACCAGTTGCTGGATATTGAAGCTGAACGATTTGATAAATGGCTTGAGGAGAATCATCCGGATGTGGTCCCCGGTTCAGAAGAATGGGAGCACGCCGCGAACCTGTACTGCTGGGAGCAGGAGGCGCTGGCCGATCAGGCTCAGTGGGATCATGAACACGGGTTGTTTGAGGCTTCCCTGAACAACGTTCATCAGCGTTACCTGCACGCCCGTCAGGAACTGACGAAGCTGTATGCCCTGCTCGATGCAGAGCAGCCTGAACTGGTATACAGAATGTCTTTCGTTCATGCCGTGACGGTTATGGAGGCATACCTGATGTACTGTGCGAGGGCAATGCTGGAGCATGACTGGCCGCTCAAAAGATACTTCGAAGAGTTTTACTTGCCTTTTGCCAGGGCAGACAAAAAAGTGAAGCAGGCTGCCCGTGAGATGCCACTTTCCAAGTTCCGCCCTGTTGCAAGGAATGTTGTTGCGAGTATGACGTTTCATAACGTGAAAACCATTGAGCGCTATTTCGGGACCGTGCTCCATATCCCGCCCGTCTGGCCAACTGAGCCGCTGGGTATCATCGCTGACTGGCGAAATGACCTGGTACACCGTAACGGTGTGGACGAACATGATGTGCCAAGAAAGATATCATCGCTGCAATTGCGGAATGCCCTTCAGAGAGTGACTGACCTTATAGAGGCCGCACATCAGTCCCTGCGTCTGGAAGTGGACTATTTTGGAAACTGGCGTAATGAAGAAAACCGGGAAATCATCGCATCGGCACTGAATATACCTCCAGCCGGAGAGTCATCCTGATGACCGGACTCGTTACCCTGGGGCAGCAGCCGGGAACGGTAGCTCAGTTTCCTGTGTCCATCGACTATCCGGCGGCGCTGGCGCTGCGACAGATGGCTCTGGTCCAGGATGAACTGCCGAAATACCTGCTGGCACCGGAAGTGAGTGCCCTGCTCCACTATGTGCCTGATCTGCACCGCAAGATGCTGCTGGCGACGCTGTGGAACACGGGCGCGCGTATAAATGAAGCCCTGGCCCTGACCCGGAGTGATTTTTCACTGCAGCCACCCTACCCGTTCGTGCAGCTGGCCACCCTCAAGCAGCGCGCGGAGAAAGCGGCCAGAACGGCCGGTCGTACGCCTGCAGGTAGTCAGCCACATCGTCTGGTTCCGCTTTCCGATCACAGTTACGTCAGCCAGCTGGAGATGATGGTGGCCACGCTGAAAATTCCGCTGGAGCGCCGAAACAAACGAACCGGCAGAACAGAAAGAGCCCGTATCTGGGAGATCACCGACCGGACGGTCCGGACCTGGCTCAACGAAGCGGTCGATACCGCGGCGGCTGACAGCGTGACGTTTTCGGTGCCGGTGACGCCGCACACATTCCGCCACAGCTACGCGATGCACATGCTGTACGCCGGCATTCCGCTGAAAGTGCTGCAGAGTCTGATGGGCCATAAATCGATCAGCTCGACAGAAGTCTACACTAAGGTGTTTGCGCTCGATGTTGCGGCACGTCACAGGGTACAGTTCCAGATGCCGGGGGCGGAGGCGGTCGCGATGCTGAAAGGAAATGGGTAAGACAGCATCACTACCTAACTGATACTCCCGGCGGGCTTGTCTCGCCTTACCCTGATTTACTGCCCTTTCCGGTTTCTGTATTTTCAGGAAGCGCTGCCTCACCGGGGGCAGTTTGTCACAGAACACATCATATGGGCCTTACCACCACCCGATCACCACATCATCCAAGGAAAAAGGATCCATTTTGGATCCTTCTCTGATCAGCCTGCTAAATTATCTCTTTCCTTTTTATGGTATATTTCCAGAAACAGGAAAATGTAAGATCCCGGCTCTGCGGGTTTTTTCCGTAGTTTCCGACGCCGGCAGCGGCGAAAATGGAACCAGAACTTCACCAGATTGCGCTAGGTGAAAAATGACACGGTTAACGGGGGTTATCGGGCCAGATTTTGCGTAGCGCATCCTTATCGCCAGGTGCGTTATGAATCTGCCCGCTTTTGTTCATCACTCCCCTGCCCTGCAGGTGACTGCCACTTCTGCACCGTTTGACTACGGCCGGGCTCTCTCGCTGCGGGAAATGGCCAGGCACTATAACGAGATGCCTAAATACCTTCTGGCACCGGAAGTGGCTGGTCTGCTGCATTACTTACCCGACTGGAATCAACACGCCTTTATTAACACGCTGTGGAACACCGGCGCACGCCTCAACGAAACACTGGCACTCAGAAGAAGGGACTTTCACCTCAATGATTAGATCCCGCACGTGGTGGTCCGTACGGCCAAACAACGCCGCACAGCTGGCGGTCGCCCGAAAAAGGAAAAAAGTGCGAACCGGGTGATCCCGCTGTCAGACCCCGGATACGTGGATGAAATGCGTCGGCTATTTGCGAGCACGCGGGAAAGATTCGAGGACGACAAGCTAATAGGTGAACATCGGGCCATGCCGGTCTGGGGAGTTACCGACCGGACAGTACGCAACTGGCTTGAGCGTGCCGTCGACGCAGCGGAACGGGACGGCGTGAGATTCAGTATTCCGGTCAGCCCGCATACGTTCAGACACAGCTTCGCAATGCACCTTTTATATGGCCATGTTCACCCGAAGGTTCTGCAGGTCCTGATGGGGCACAAGAAGTTTGAATCAACGGAAGTGTACACAAAGATATTTGCGCTCGATGTGGCCGCCAGTCAGCAGGTCCGGTTCTCACTCGATACGCAGGATGCGCTGCAGCTTCTGCGCGGCAATCGTTAGCCCTGTTCACGATAAAAATGGCTTAGCTAACTTAATATCTGTTTCGTGTAGATAACTAACATCCAACGGAAAGCGGTCACTATCATAAATGGGCGGGAGCATTCATAACAGGCGGTTACTTTCATAACTTGATCACAGATAAGATATCGCTGCGTTCATAAAACTCGGCTCATTTAAACGGCGTAAAGCCCTCAGAATTGAAGTGGTTTACTGAATTTGGCCACCTGAACAGAGGTGATATGCTCACCTCA
>JADHEE010000412.1_pt1 | contig 17582 bp, 17 predicted proteins | sample 8952401 | NCBI WGS metagenome assembly JADHEE01 (sample SAMN16124438, study PRJNA663242) | bioreactor sludge metagenome | isolation source: sludge (ammonium) | place: India:Bengaluru | collected 2019-02-28
GCGCCGGCCTGCACTGCGCGGGCGACGCATCCTGCGCCGGCGGCCTGCGCGCGGCCGGCGACGTCGAGGTCGAGGGAAGCCTGCGCGCGGACCGGGGCATCGCCGCCGCCGGCTCGATCCGCTGCGGCATGCACGTGGCCGCGGGCTGGGGTGTCAGGGCCGGCGGAACGCTGCGCGCCGAAGGCAGCATCCGCGCCGGCGAAAGCCTGCAGGCGGGCGACACCATCCATGCCGGCGCGGGCTACGGTGTCTTCGCCGGGCTCGACGTCCCGGTCGACGCCTGGGAAAGCTGCGCCCGGGTCAGCGCCCGGCGCAAGCCCGACGGACTGATGAGCGGGTGGTGGTGCGGCCCGGCGCCGTGTTGAGGGAGATCGCCATGACCGCGCTCGCCCTCCCGCCGCCAACCTCCCTCCGCCTGCCGTACGGCCGTTTCCTTGCCCGCGCGGCCCGCGCGCTCGACGCGGTGCGGACCGAATTGCGCATCGACGTCAGGCATCCGCCGGCAACCATCGAGACCGAGCTCGATGCCTTGCACCGGCGGCTGCGCACGCCCGGCGACGCCTTGTCCGGCTGCGCCGCGCTGCCGGGCGCGCCGCCCGGCCTGGTCTTCCGCCACCGCGAAGCCGACGGGGAACACTACGTCTATGTCGAGGACCCCGCGCGCGGACGCCTCGCCGGCTATACCGTGTTCAACCGCCTGATCGAGGTCGACCGCCGCACCGACCGCCACGTGCGGGCGCCCCACTCCAAGTACGCCGCCGCGTACCAGGGGCGCGGCATTGCCACGGCGGTTTACGAATGGGCGCTGGGGAGCGGTTTCTGCCTGATCAGCGGCGCCCGCCAGTCGGAAGGCGCGTACGCCTTGTGGCACGCCCTGGGGCGGCGTCATTGCCTGGGCTTCGTGGCTATCCGCGACAAGCGCATGCGCTACCTCGGCGCCGAGATCGAGCCCGCCCTGCGCGAGGACCTGCACACGCGGATGATCCTGCTCGGCAAGAGCTGGAGCCTGCGGCGCCTGCGCACGGCCGGACTGCTGTAGGCCAGCAGGAAGGCCGGCCGGGAATCAGCGCGGCCGGTCGGCGTTCCGGTTGCTGCCGGCGACCATGGCGAACTCGAACAGGCGGCATTCGATCGCGCCGTTGAACAGCGGCGTCTTCCGGCCCGGCGTCAGGCGCATCAGCTTGGGCAGGCGCAGGTCGGCGGTGAGCAGGTGGCAGGTCCAGCCGGCGAACTTGCGCTTCAGCGCGGCGCCGAGCTGCGGGTAGAAGGCCGCCAGCTCCTCCTGGTCCGACAGGCGTTCGCCGTAGGGCAGGTTGGCGATCAGCACGCCGGCCGGCGCCGGCGCGTCGATCTCCAGGAGGTCGCCCGCACGCAGCTCGACCGCCGGCAGCAGGCCGGCGCGGTCGAGGTTGGCCAGCGCGGCGCGCACCGCCACCGGGGAGACGTCGCTGCCGTATATCCGCATGGGCTGCGCCGGCTTTTCCGCCTCCTGCGCGGCGTCGAGCAGATCCTTCCAGGTCTCCAGCCGGAAGTTGCGCAGGCGCTGGAAGCCGAACGCGCGCCCGCCCGACCCCGGCGCGATGTTCAGCGCCATCTGCGCCGCCTCGGTCAGGAAGGTGCCGCTGCCGCACATCGGGTCGAGCAGCGGCGTGCCGGGCTGCCATCCCGACAGGCGCAGGATGCCGGCCGCCAGGTTCTCCTTGAGCGGCGCCTCCACCGTCTTCTGGCGCAGGCCGCGCTGGTAGAGCGGCGCGCCGGAGGTGTCGAGGTACAGCGTGCAGGCGTCGGCGGTCAGGAAGCCGTGCACGCGCACGTCCGGCTCGCGCGTGTCGACGTTCGGCCGCGCGCCCGTGTCGGCGCGGAAGCGGTCGCACACCGCGTCCTTGATGCGCAGGGTGATGAATTCCAGGCTCTTCAATGGACTCTTCACGGCGACCACGTCGACGCGCAGCGTGCGCGCGGCGCCGAACCACTTCGTCCACGGCGCGTCGAGCGCCAGCCGGTAGATGTCGTCCTCCCTGGCGTAGCGGCCGTGCGCCACGCGCCAGATCACGCGCGTGGCGATGCGCGAGTGTAGGTTGACGGCGTAGCAGGCCCGCCAGTCGGCGGTGAAGTGCACGCCGCCGTGCACCGTTTCCAGGTCGGTGGCGCCGGCCGCGGCGAGGTCGTCCGAGAGCAGCGGTTCAAGGCCGCGCGGACAGGTGGCGAAGAATTTTTCCATGGAATCCTAAAAAGGCTTGAGCACGACGAGGAACACCGCCCCCGCCAGCAGCAGCGTCGGCGCCTCGTTGAACCAGCGGAACCAGACGTGGCCGCGCCGGTTGGCGCCCTGCTCGAAGTCGCGCAGCAGCCGCCGGCAGTAATGGTTGTAGCCGACCAGCAGCACCACCAGCACCAGCTTGGCGTGCAGCCACGGCCCGGTGATGCCGTTGACCAGCCACAGCCAGCCGCCCGAGAGCAGGACGAGGTAGCCGATCGGCGTCATGAAGCGGTACAGCTTGCCGGCCATGAGCAGCAGGCGATCGCGTTCGGCCGCGCTGTCCGCCGGCACCATCGCCAGGTTGACGAAGATGCGCGGCAGATAGAACAGGCCGGCGAACCAGCTCACCACCAGCACGATGTGCAGCGCCTTCATTTCAAGATACGCCATTCGCTTCTCCTTGCCGCCGGGCGGCGTCGAGTCCGTCGATGATGTCGGGGTAGCGCAGCCGCACGCCGAGCTCGCGGCGCAGGCGGCCGTTGTCCAGCCGGCGCGACTCGCTCATGAAGGAGAGCTGCACCGGCGAAAGCGCCTGTTCCGCCTCCTGCCGCGAGATGCGCGGCGGCCGCGGCAGCCCGAAACGGTCGGCGACCAGATCGAAATAGTCGCCCATCTTCAGGCGCGACTCGTCGGCGGCGTTGTACACCCGGTTCGCGCCGCCCCGGCGCAGGGCCGCGCAGGCCAGCCGCGCCAGGTCGTCGGCGTGGATGTGGTTGGTGAACACGTCGTCCTCTGCGCGCAGGGCCGGCGTGCCCCGGCGCAGCCGGTCGAGCGGCAGCCGGTCCGCCGCGTAGATGCCGGGCGCGCGCAGGATGCTCACGCGCACGCCGGCGTCCCGCCCGAAGCGGCGCAGCTGGCGCTCGGCGTCGACGCGCCGCCGGGCGCGCGCGGTGAGCGGACGCGGCGGGCGCGTCTCGGCCACCGGCGCGCCGCCGCAGTCGCCGTAAACGCCGCTGGTACTGATGTAGACCAGGCGCCGTGGTAGACTGAGCCCTTGGCTCAACGCCGCCAGCAGCCGGCGCATCCGCGAATCCCGCGGGCCGGATTCGGGCGGCGGCGCGAAATGCAGAACGGCGTCGGCCAGCCCGGCGAGGCGTCGCAGGCTGGCGGGCCGGTCGAGGTCGGCGATCAGGGGAAGCGCGCCGCGCGCGCGCCAGAGCGCCGCCTGCGCGGGATCGCGCAACAGCGCGACGACCCGGTAGCGGCCAAGCAGGTGGGGCAGCGTCCGCCGCGCGACGTCGCCGCAGCCGACCATGAGAAGTGTTTGCACGCGCGGATTTTACCGGAATCACTCTGCAGGGGAGATTTCATGGGGTTCAAGATCACGGTCGAACCGGGCCGGCGGACGTTCGAGGCCGAGCCGGGGGAGACCATCCTCGACGCCGCGTTGCGCCAGGGACTGATGCTGCCCCACGGATGCCGCGACGGCGCCTGCGGCAGCTGCCGCGGCAAGGTGCTGAGCGGCGCCGTCGACCACGACGGAACCCGCGCGGAGGTGCTCTCCGCGGCCGACCGCGCGGCGGGCCAGGCCCTGTTCTGCCGCGCCGCGCCGCTGGAAGATCTGGTGATCGAACCCCGGGAAACGGCGGACGCGCAGGCCATCCCGGCGCGCACGTTGCCGGCGCGCGTGGACCGGATGATCCGCGCGGCGCCCGACGTGATGCTCGTCGAACTGCGGCTGCCGGCCGGCGAGCCGTTCCGCTTTCTGGCCGGCCAGTACGTCGAGATCCTGCTCAAGGACGGCCGCCGCCGCGCCTTTTCGCTGGCCAACGCGCCGCACGACGGCGCCCGCCTGCAGCTGCACATCCGCCGCATTCCCGGCGGACGCTTCACCGAGCACGTGTTCACCGCCATGAAGGAGCGCGATCTGCTGCGCATCAACGGGCCGCACGGCGGCTTCTTTCTGCGCGAGGACTCGCGCAAGCCGATGCTGCTGGTCGCCGGCGGCACCGGCTTCGCGCCGATCAAGGCGGTGGTGGAGCACGCCATCGCCACGGGGACGACGCGGCCGATGGCCCTCTACTGGGGCGCGCGGCGCGGCGAGGATCTGTATCTGCGCACGCTCGCCGAAGGCTGGGCCGAGCGGCATCCCGGCTTCCGCTTCGTCCCCGTGCTGTCCGAGTCCGACGCCGGCTGGAGCGGCCGCACCGGCCTCGTGCATGCCGCGGCGATGCGCGACGTCCCGGACCTGTCCGGGCACCAGGCCTACGTCTGCGGCGCGCCGGCCATGGTCGCCGCCGCCCGGCGCGATTTTGTCGGACAATGCGGCCTGCCCGCAGCCGAATTCATCGCCGACGCCTTCGAATTCGCCGCCGACGCGCAGACAGACGCCGCGTCCGGCTGACCCTGCTCCCGTCCCAACCCTCTCACATGCACCCAACCGATCGCACACTTTCCAGGTAACCGACATGCCCGACGTCTTCATTTCCCGCCAGCCGCTGATCAACCGCCAGAACCGGATTCTCGCCAACCGCCTCAGCCTGCACCTGCTCAACGGCGCCACGCCGCGCGACGCGGCCGCGGCCCTGCAATCCCTGGCGGAGTTCTGGCCGGCGGAAGAGAAGCCGGTATTCCTCAATTGCGGCAAGACGCCGTGGGACGCCGGGCTGCTCGAATGGAGCGTACCGTCCAACACCACCCTCGAACTGCCGGGCGCGGCGTTCGCCGGCCCCGAGGCGGCGGCGCTGGTCGCCGGCCTGCAGGCCAGCCAGGCGTCGCTGTGCCTGATGATCGACGAACACGCCAAGACCGCGCTGTCGTCCGGCGTCGCCTTCCGCTTCATCGGCCTCGACGCGCGGCGCTTCCCGCCGGCCCAGCTGAAGACGCTGGCCGCGCAGACGCAGCCCTACGGGATCGGCGTGGCCTTCAACGTGTCCGACCGGCAGACCTTCCAGAACTGCCTGGACGCCGGCCTCAACGCCGCCGCCAGCTGGTTCTTCCTGCATCCGTCCGGCGCGCCGGCCAAGGCGCTCAATCCGGCGCAGGCGCAGATCATCCGCGTGCTCAACCTGGTGCGCAAGAACGCCGAGATCAAGGAGATCGAGGCGGCGCTGAAGCAGGACGTGACGCTGTCCTACAAGCTGCTGCGCTACATCAATTCCGCCGGCTTCGGGCTGTCGTGCGAAATCCAGTCGTTCCGCCACGCGGTGACCATCCTCGGCAACGACAAGCTCAACAAATGGCTGTCCCTGCTGCTGGTCACGGCCAGCAAGGACCCGATGGCGCAGGCCCAGATGCACACCGCGCTGTGCCGGGCCCGGCTGATGGAGCTGCTCGGCCGCGGCCTGGTCGACAAGGGCGAATACGACAACCTGTTCATCACCGGCGCCTTCTCGATGCTCGAAGCCCTGCTCGGCGTGAGCATGGACAAGGCGCTCGAATCCATGAGCCTGCCCGAGGCGATCTGCGACGCGCTGCTCGGGCACGGCGGCGTCTACGGCCCCTTCCTCGATCTGGCGATCGCCTGCGAGGGCGAGGACGGCGAAGCCATCGCCGCCCGCGCCGGCATGCTCGGCCTGTCGGCCGACACCTTCAACCAGGCGCAGATGCAGGCCCTGTCCTTCGCCGAAACGATGCAGATCTAGGAGTCCGGCGCCATGGACGAATCTTCCTACTGGGTGCTGCGCTGCGGGAACCAGTTCTTCGTCGTTGACGGCGGACAGTCCGGCAAGACCTTCCCGCTCGCCGCCGCCGCCGATTTCTGCGATCCCGCGACGGCGCTGCGCATCGGCGACTGGCAGGGACGGCCCTGCCTCGCCGCCGAGATCGCGGGCCCGCCGGACCACGTCGCCGGCGAGCTGTCCCTGCTGCGCCCGCTCTACGGACTCGCCGGCGCCGAAGCCTTCGCGCTGGCCGGCCGCGCTAGCGAACTGCTGGACTGGCAGCGGAACCACCGCTTCTGCGGCCACTGCGGCACGCCGACGGTGAAGAAGTCCGACGAATTCGCCATGGTCTGCCCGGCCTGCGGCCTGCTCGCCTACCCGCGCATCTCGCCGGCGGTGATGGTCCTGGTCGGCCGCGGCGACGAACTGCTGCTGGCACGCAGCCCGCACTTCCGCCCCGGCATGTTCAGCGCGCTGGCGGGCTTCGTCGAGGCCGGCGAAACCGTCGAGCAGTGCGCCGTGCGCGAAGTGCGCGAGGAAGTCGGCATCGAGATCGCCGGCCTGCGCTACTTCCGCAGCCAGCCGTGGCCCTTCCCCAACTCGCTGATGATCGCCTTCTTCGCCGACTACGCCGGCGGCGAGATCACGCCCGACCCGTCCGAGATCGAAGCCGCCGGCTGGTTCCCGCGCAATGCACTACCGCCCCTCCCCGACCAGGCCAGCATTGCCCGGCATCTGATCGACGCGGCGACCGGAAAACCGTAGAAGCGGCGCTACCGCTCAACCGAACGCGGCGACCACCGTTTCGATAGGAAGGAACAGGGTGCGGCTGTCTGCCGGGTATTCGATGAATTCCGCGTATTTGAGGTAAAAACGCTTCGCCTGTTCACTCTTGGCCTGGACCAGTACCGCGCCGATGCCGATGCTTTGCGAGGCCACGGCTATGCGGCGCAGTGCATCGGCCAGCAGGTCGGCCCCCAGTCCCTTGCCGGCGTAATTCCGGTCTACCGCCAGGCGGCCGATCACGGAGACGGGAATCGTATCCGGCGCATTCCGGCGAACCCTGCCCGGAACCGCGGCACGCTCGACGGCCCCGGCCGAAATGCAGAAGTAGGCGACGACGCGCTTCCCGGCGCAAACCACATAGGTGCGGGAAAACCGGCTTTCGTTCTTCACCGCGCGATCACGCAGCCACTCGTTCAGCGCCGGCTCGCCACAATCGAATTCGGCAAGATCGTGCCCGGCGCCGAGCGGGGAAGGCGCCGATAGTTGCGGTGCGGGAAGTTGCGCGGCGTCCTTTATTTTTTCCATGCAGGCACCCGACGCAGCAGGGCTTTCAATCGTGCGCCCGGCGCTGGGGGGTTATCGAGCGCATGCATGAAGCTGTCGAAACGCTCGGCGTCAAGTGTGAACAAACGTTGATCCAGCAGCACGTCGATGGCTTCCCGGCGAGCGCTGTCGATCATGAATTCGGTACGTGTCTTGCCCAGGATCGCCGCAGCCTCATCGATGAGTTGGCGCGTATTGACCTCAATACGAAGATTGATCGACCCCTTCGTGTGGGCGGCGGACGTGGCGGCTTCGCAGGCGTTCGGGCGAGGAAGTGTGGCGGCTTTGGTCATGGGCCGAGTATGCGCTCGCGTATCTACAACGTCAATACGACAAGCCGCTTGCGGCTCGATGCGCTCAGCGTCCCGTCAAGGCGCACTGTTCAAGTATTCGCCACTCGGCGATCGACACGTCCTTCGACGAACGGACGACCGCGATGCGGTCGAAGACGATCTCCCGCGCCGCGAAGCTTTGCGCCAGCTCGTCGCGCGCTCGGCGCGTGGCGTCCGCGACCGTGCCGTAGGCCAGGCTCAGGTGCGGGAAAGGCGAGAGGCCCTCGGCGGTCCCGGTGAAGGCGCGTACCCTGTCCTGCAGCGCCGCCAGCGCGGCGTCCGCGTCGAAGCTCAGGTAGAGGCAGCGAAAGAAATGGTCGCCGCATTCCACCGCCCTGACGCGCCACCGCTGCGCGGGAAGGTCCCGCGCCATGCCGGCGACGGGTCCGCTCAGTTCTTCGAGCGGCCGGCACAGGTCGCCCTGGAGCGTGACGTGGGGGAAGAAGGCGCTCTCGCCCTGGATCACCGCGAGTTCGGAGACGGTCTTTTGCAGCGTCCGTTCGAGCGCGGCCTCGGGGAGCAGCCAGATCGAGTATTCGGGTTTCATGGGAAGGTCCGGGTCGGCTCGCGGCGGCGCCTCGTCATTTGCCGACGCTGGCCAGCACGTCGGCCTTGAGGAAGCGTTCCACGAAGAGCATGAACAGGATCGACGGCACCAGCAGCAGCAGGGCGGTGATCGAGGCGATCTGGTAGTTGCCTTCCAGCGCGGCGTTGAGCATGGTGAGCGGCAGCGTGCGCACGTCGGGGACGCCGACGAAGAAGGTGCCGGAGAACTCGTCGAGCGAGATCAGGAACACGAAGATCGCGCTGGCCATCAGGCCCGGCGCCGCCAGCGGCAGCGAGATGGTCATGAAGGCGCGCAGCGGCGAGGCGCCGAGGTTGCGCGCCGCTTCGACCTGCTCGTCGCCGATGGCGGCGAACGACGCGGAGGCGATCCACACGGCGAACACCAGGCCCTGGATGGCATGCACCAGCATCACCCCCCAGATCGTGCCGGTCAGCCCGAGGCCGTAGAAGATGCGGGCGATGTTCATATGCACGGCCACGGTCGGGAAGGCCTGCGGCAGCAGGAAGAAGAGCAGGAACAGGCTGCGCATCGGCAGCGAGCGCTTGGACAGCGCGTAGCCGGCCGGGATCGCCAGGATCAGGCTCAGGGCCACGGTCATGCAGGCGATCACCATGCTGGTCGACAACGCCTTCATGGCGCCCGCCTCGGGGCGGAAGACCCGCGTCCAGAAGGCGAAGCCCCAGCGCTGCGGCAGCTTGGCCGGGAAATACCAGGCTTCGGCGACCGTCCAGACGAGCATGTTGAGCAGCGGGCCGAAGATCGCCGCCGCCAGCAGGCCGATCAGGGCGAAGCGCAGCAGGGTCTCGGCCGTGCGGGGCACGCGCAGGTGCCGGAGCGAGAACCGGTGCGGGCTCATTTCGGCTGCCCTCCTTCGCGCACGCCCTGGCGTAGATAGAACCACGCGGCGGCGCCGCTCATGGCGAACGAGACGAAACCCAGCGCGTTGGCCACGCCGTAATCGCCGTAGGAATTGACCCGCCACGCCATGTCCACGGTGATCATGGTCGGCGAGCCGGCGATGATCATCATCGGCACCGAGAGCGCGGAGAGCATGGTCACGAACGACAGGATCAGGCTGACCCAGACCGTCGCGCTGACCTGCGGCAGGACGATCTCCACCAGGATGCGCAGCCGTCCGGCGCCCAGGCCGCGCGCCGATTCGATCAGCGAGCGGTCCATCGCCGCCATGGCCCCGCTGATCAGCAGCGCCGCGAACGGCAACTGCTTCCAGACGAAGGTCACGACGACGCCGCGCCAGTCGAGCAGGCTCATGGCATTGAGCGGCTCCAGCAGGCCGAGCGACATGAGCGCGTTGTTGAGCATGCCGCTCTTGGCGAGGAAGGTGCGCATCAGCTGTGCCGCGACGACGAACGGGATGAACATCGGCCAGCGATAGATCCAGCGCAGCACCGCCACCGCGCGCGGATTCTCGCCCAGCGTCAGGTAGCCCGCCACGGCGACAGCGAACAGGCCGACCAGCGCCGTCGACAGCAGGGTGACGCCGACCGTCAGCGACACGTCCGCGCCGTACAGCGCGAACGCCTTGGTGAAATTGCCCAGGTGCCAGCCGCCCTGCGCCTCGTCGCGGAAGGCGTAGGCCAGCGAGAACAGCAGCGGATAGACGAACAGCAGCCCCACCATCAGCAAGGCGGGCAGCAGCAGAGCCACGAGCGGCAGGTGCCGGCTCAGGCGGGGCGCGTTCATCAGTTCTGCACCTTGGCTTCGTACTGCTCGCGCATGTCCTTGAAGAACGGGGCCAGCGGGAACGGCTTGGCGTTCTTCGCCAGATCCTCCGGCGTCACGTCGACGAAGAGCTGGTTCCACGTCTTGGCGTCCAGCGCGGGCTTGACCACGTTGGCGTCGATGCCGGGATACCAGTTGAAACGCTTGACGATGCCTTCCGCCTGCACTTCCGGGCTGGTCGCCAGGGCGATGAATTTCTTCGCCAACTCGACGTTCTTCGCCTTGGCCGGAATCGCGTAGTAGTACGGCTGGCCGGGCATGCCGGGCGAGAGGATCTTGAGCTTCATGTTGGGCGCCAGCCGGCCTTCGGCCTTCCAGGTCTGGAACATGTCGACCCACACCGGCCCCATGGCGATCTCGCCGCGGTTGAGCATGTCCAGCGTGCCCGCGTTGCCCGGTGTGAACACCACCTGTTGGTTGAACGATTTGAGCTCGGTGAAGGCCTTGTCCCAGCCGCCGGTGGCCTTGGCATCGTACGGCCCCTGCTGGATGACGTCCGGGTTGCCGCCGTAGGCGTACATCCAGCCGACCACGAACGCGACGCCGGACATGCCGCCCTTGAGCCCGTTGTAGCCGAAGCTCTTCGGGTTCTTGGCGACGAAGGCGCGCAGCTCGTCGTAGGAGGACGGCGGGTTCTTGATCAGGGCCGGGTTGTAGGCGAGCGCCGTCTGGCTTTCGAACATCGGCATCACGTAGCCGTCGACGTTGACGCCGAGCGCCTGCTTGGCGGACTGGCTGACGGCGTACTTGCCCGTCGGGATGCTGTCGCGGTACTGCATCAGCAGGCCTTCGCGCACCATTTCACCGGTCTTCTGCTGGTTCGGGATGACCACGTCGGTGTCCCACACGGCCACGCCGGCGTTTTTCTGCGCCAGCAGCTTTTCCAGCATCTTCTGCGACCCGGCGTCGTCGGGCCCCGTGCCGACCACGCTCACCTTGACGCCGGGGTTCTGTTTCTCGAACAGCGGGCCGAGATAGTCGGTGACGTAGTCCACCATGTTCTGCGAGCCGCCGCTGATGACGTTGAGCGTCACCTGCGCAGGCGCCGCTCCCGCAAAGGCGCCCAGCGACATGACGACTGAAAGGGCCAGCATCCGATGCAAGCATTTCATGACTTTCCTCCTTCGATTGAGAACTGCATGTGCTGCGAATACGGCTGCCGCGGGCTCTCAGCTCACGACGGCCGCAGGGCTGCCCGGGCCGGGTCGCGCGCGAAGACGTGCAAGGCCGGCGCCGGAACGCTTACGGTGGCGAGGTCCCCGGCATGCGCCGGAGTCGGGTGATCGATGAAGAAATGGCCGCAGTCCGTCCTGATCTCGCAGCGGTAGCCGCCGCCGAGGTAGCTGACCTGGGCGATCGTGCCGGGAATCCTCAGGCTGTCGCCGCCGGCGTTGCCCGAGGTGTCCAGCGAGGCCATCTCGCTGCGGAAATGCACCTGCACCGGCCCGGCCGGCGGCCGCGGTGCGCCGTCTTCGGCCAAGCGCACGCAGGCCTGCGGCACGCCGGGAATGCGCAGCACCAGTTGGCCGGCGTCCCGCTCGGCCTCGCAATCGACGACGTTCTCCGCGCCCATGAACGCGGCGACGTAGGGGGTCACGGGATGCTGGTACACCTCCTCCGGCGAGCCGATCTGGGCGATCCTGCCCTGGTCGAGGATGACCACCTGGTCGGCCATGACCATGGCCTCCTCGCGGTCGTGCGTGACCAGGATGGCGGTGACGCCGAATTGCTGCTGGATCGAACGGATCTCGTGGCGCATCTGCAGACGGATGCGCGCGTCGAGGTTGGACAGAGGCTCGTCGAGCAGCAGGATCTCGGGTTCCACGGCCAGCGCCCGCCCGAGCGCGACGCGCTGGCGCTGACCGCCGGACAGCTCGTTCACCGAGCGGTCGCCGTAGCCCTCCAGCCCCAGCATCGACAGCAGGTCGTCGACCCGGCGCCGGATCTCGGGTTTCGGCACGCGGCGCAGCTTCAGCCCGTAGCCCATGTTCTGCGCCACGCTCATGTGCGACCACAGGGCGTAGGACTGGAACACCATGGCCATGCCGCGGCGCTCGGGCGGCTCGTCCTGGATGTCCCGCCCGTTGACCGTGATCGAGCCGCCGCAGGCCGGGGTGAAGCCGGACAGGGTGCGCAGCAGCGTGGTCTTGCCGCAGCCCGACGGGCCGAGCAGGGCGACGAAGCTGCCCGGCGTGATCGCCAGGTCGATGCCCTTGAGCACCTCGTTCGCGCCGTAGGCCACGCGCAAGCCGCGCAAGGAAATGATGGGTTCCGCCAGCATTGTTTTCCCCCGATCCGTCGCTGCCGACCGCTCACTCCGCCGCTTCGCCATGCTTCGTCTCCGGCTTGCACACCTGTCCAATCGCGCCAGATTGGCAGACGAAGATGACGAACCCGTTACAAGACGCCGCGTTGCAAAGAACTGCCGATGTTCACCTCATTGCCACATTTGCGAATTACACTCTGATACGAAAAGGATTTTTCTTTTTACTACCGGTTTTTCCGCCCTGTTCCGGCTCGCGGGCGCCGCGGATTGGAAAAACGGCGGCGAGCCAGTATGATGCTAGTTAATCAAGCACACGTGTGCAACTTTTTAAGAGCGAGCGCGGACGATTTAGTTCCGAACCGGCGGACGAGACCATGGCAAAGAACGGAGAAAGCCAGCCCGGCTGGGCCACCGCGGCCGACGTGGCGGCCCGGGCGGGCGTCTCGCGCTCGGCCGTCTCGCGCACCTTCACGCCGGGGGCGAGCGTGTCGAAGGCGACGCGCGAGCGGGTGCAGAAGGCGGCGGACGAGCTCGGCTACCAGGTCAACCGCCTGGCGCGCAGCGTCATCCAGAAGCAGAGCACGCTGGTCGGCGTGGTGGTGCCGGGCATGAACAACGAATTCGTGGTGCAGCTGCTCGGGCCGATCGTGCGCCACCTCGCGCGCTACTCGCTGGCCCCGCTGCTGATGGACGTGCGCGACCCGGTGCAGATGGAAAGCTCGCTGCGCTACCTGCTGCAGTACCGGGTGGCCGGGGTGATCTTCACCTCGGGCTCGCCGCCGATCGAGCTGGCGCGGGAATACCTGCGCCTGCAGGTGCCGGTGGCCATGATCAACCGCGGCGCCAGCCTGGAAAACGTGGACGTGGTCAGCAGCGACAACCATCTCGGCGGTTCGCTGGCGGCGCGCTGCCTGATCGCCACCGGCGCGCGCCGGCTGGCCTACGTCAATCTGCCGAGCGGCACCTACTCGGGCGTCTCGCGGGCCGCCGGCTTCAGCGAGGCCGCCGCGCTGTCCGGCCAGGCGGCGATCAGCGTCGAGCTGCTGCAGGGCAAGCTGTCCGGCTACGAGGGCGGCGCGGCCATCGCCGAGCAGCTGCTGGACCGCCCGCCGGAGCAGCGCCCGGAAGGCGTCTTCTGCGCCAACGACACGCTCGCCTTCGGCTTCATGGACGTGGCCCGGCACACCTTCGGGCTGCGCATTCCCGAGGACGTCGTCGTCGTCGGCTTCGACGACGTGCCGCTGGCCGCGGCGGCGTCCTTCCGGCTGACCACCGTGCGCCAGGACATCGAAGGGCTGGCGCGCGAAGCCGTCGACCGCCTGGCCGAGCGCATGGCGGACCCGTCCGTGCCGGCGCGCTCGCAGACCCTGCCGGTGGAGCTGGTGGTGCGCCAGACGACCCTGCCGCCGGCGCCGTGCTGAGCGCCAAAACAGAAAATCGTTTCGATTAATTCCGTTATTGCAAATCGTTTTCCATTGACCTAAACTGCACACGTGTGCAGCACCGGTCGCACTTGCTGCATCCCACCCGGCACTTCCGATTCCAGTTCCAAGGAGGCCATCCATGCGGCAGCCCGCCGATGCAGCACCGTCCCGCCTGCTGGAGTCCCGCTACTTTCTCGCGCAGACCGTCGCCCGGCACGCGGGCATGATGGCGCTGGACCTGTTCCGCCGGCGCGATCAACTGGTGATCGAGTTCAAGGGCACGCAGGACATGGTCAGCGCCGCCGACCGCGACGTCGAACGCTTCATCAAGAACCAGGTCCGGGCCGTTTTCCCGGCGGACGGTTTCCTCGGCGAGGAAGGCGGCATCGACCTCGCCGACGCCGAATTCGTGTGGGTCGTGGACCCGATCGACGGCACCGCCTGCTTCGTGAACGGCATGCATTCCTGGTGCGTCTCGATCGCGGTCCTGCAGCGCGGCGAGCCGGTGATCGGCGTGGTCTTCGATCCGAACGCCAACGAACTCTTCCACGCCCGCGCGGGCAGCGGCGCCTTCTGCGGGGAAAAGCCGATCGCCGTGCATGCGGGCCAGTCGCTCAAGGACGGCGTGCTGGGGGTCGGCACCTCGTTCCGCGTCGGCGTCGGCGACTTCATCCCGTTCCTCGAAGCCGTGCTGCGCGACGACGGGATGTTCATCCGCAACGGCTCCGGCGCGCTGATGATCGCCTACGTCGCCGCCGGGCGCCTGATCGGCTACTTCGAGCCGCACATGAACGCCTGGGACGCGCTCGCCGGCTTCGTCCTGGTCCGGGAGGCGGGCGGGCAATGCAACGCCTTCCTGGACAACGGCGGCCTCCTGCGCGGCAACGCGGTCATCGTCGCCAACCCGGTGGTCTGGCGGCGGCTCGCCGCGCACGCGGGGCTGCCGCCGGTCGCCGCGCCGGCGGCCGTCGCCGCCAGGTAACACGGAAATCCTCCGGGGGGCGCGCCCCTGCGTCGCCTCCCGCTTGATCGGCTCACACCAACACACACGAAGGAGAGGGAACATGACACGACGTCTTCTGCACACCATCTTCGTTTCGGCAACGCTCGCGCTGCCGCTCGCCGGCCACGCCGCCGAACAGCTCAATGTGCTCTGCGCCTCGGACAACGAGTGGTGCGAACTGATGCGCAACACCTTCCAGAAGGAGACGGGGATCGAGGTCTCGATGGTGCGCAAGAGCGCCGGCGAGATCTTCGCGCAGATCCGCGCCGAGGCCGCCAACCCGAAGACCGACATCTGGTGGGCCGGCACCGGCGATCCCCACCTGCAGGCGGCCAACGCCGGCTTCACCGAGGTCTATCAATCGCCGCAGCTGCCGAAGCTGCACGCCTGGGCGCAGGAGCAGGCCCGCATTTCCGGCTACCGCACCGTGGGCATCTACATGGGCCTGCTCGGCATCGGCTACAACCCGGAAGTGCTGCAGGCCAAGAAGCTCGCCCCGCCCAAGTGCTGGAGCGATCTGCTCAAGCCGGAATTCGCCGGGGAAATCCAGATCCCGAATCCGAACTCGTCGGGCACGGCCTACACGGCGATGGCCACTTTCGTGCAGTTGTACGGCGGCGAGAACGAGGGATTCGCCTACATGAAATCGCTCGGCAACAACGTCAGCCAGTACACCAAGTCGGGCTCCGCGCCGGCCAAGGCGCTGGCGCGCGGCGAAACCGGCATCGGCGTCACCTTCCTGCACGACCTGCTCAAGGAAACCATGGCCGGCATGCCGGTCGAGGTGCTGGCGCCGTGCGAGGGCACGGGCTTCGAGATCGGCTCGATGAGCATCGTCAAGGGCGCGCGCAACCTAGCCAATGCCAAGAAGTTCTACGAGTTCGCGCTGCGCGCCGACGTCCAGTCGCTCGGCATCAAGGCCAACGCGCTGCAGGTGCCGTCGAACGCCTCCGCCGAGATTCCGCCCAAGGCGCCGCGTCCCGAGAACGTGAAACTGATCAACTACGACTTCGCCAAGTACGGCGCGGACGACGTGCGCAAGCGCCTGCTCAAGCGCTGGGACGAGGAAATCTTCGCCGCGCAGAGGAAGTAGGCCGTGCGGAGAACGCTGGGCGGGTGGCTCGCCCTGATGGCGGCCGCGCTGGCGCTGCTGCCCTGGCACCAGCAGGAGGCCGGCTTCTTTTCGGGGCAGTGGCTCGCGGCCGACTGGCTGGCGAAGCAGGACGCGGCCTCGGCGTTCTACCTGATGCTCCGGCACGGCGCCGGCGAGCTGTGGCCGCTGGCCGGCCTGCTGGCGCTCGCCGCCGCGATCGTCTGCGCGCCTCTCGCCCGCGCCCTGCGCGGCCTCCTGCTGCTGGGCTGCGGAGGTGGCGGAATAGCATATCTGCTGGTGCTCGGCTTCGCGCCGGCATGGCTCGGGCTCGGGCCGCAAGTCGGCCTGGGCTACGGCGCCCTGCTCGCCGCGGCCGGCTTCCTGTTCCTGCTGACCGGCGGCGCCGCGCTGCTCGGCGCCTGCCGGGGCGACCTGTTCGTCAGCGGCATGATCGGGCTGATCATCGCGCTCATCTCGCTGTTCGTGATCATGCCGGTCGGCCACATCCTGGCCAAGGCCTTCGTCGACGCGGAAGGCGTGGCCGGCATCGCGTCCTTCTTCGGGCGCATGACCGACCCGCGCGTGTGGGGGCTGAACTGCCTGTCCGGCGGACGCTGCGGCGTGGCCTGGAACACCCTCTACCTCGGCGCCATGACGGCCTTCTCCTGCACCACCCTGGGCCTGTGCTTCGCGCTGGTGGTGACGCGCACGGACTTTCCCTGGAAGCGTTCGCTGCGCGCGCTGACCCTGCTGCCGATCATCACCCCGCCCTTCGTCATCGGCCTGGCGCTGATCCTGCTGCTCGGGCGCAACGGCGCGCTGACCAGCCTCGTCGCCAGTTGGCTGGGGATTCCGCCGGGGCGCTGGGTGTACGGCTTCTTCGGCGTCTGGCTGGCGCAGGTGCTGGCCTACACGCCGATCGCCTTCATGGTCCTGATCGGCGTCGTCGAAGGCGTCAGCCCGTCGGTCGAGGAGGCGTCGCAGACCCTCGGCGCATCGCGCTGGCAGACGCTGCGCCGGGTTTCGCTGCCGCTGATGAAGCCGGGGCTGGCCAACGCCTTCCTGGTGACCTTCATCGAAAGCATGGCCGACTTCGGCAATCCGATGGTGCTCGGCGGCAGCTACAGCGTGCTGTCGACCGAGATCTACTTCGCCATCGTCGGCGCGCAGACCGACGAGGGACGCGCCGCCAGCCTGGGCTTCGTCCTGCTGTGCTTTTCCGTCGCCGCCTTCCTGCTCCAGCGCCGCTGGCTCGGCCGCAAGTCGTACGCCACCGTCACCGGCAAGGCGGACAACGGCCAGCACGTGGCGCTGTCGCCCAAATTCTCCCGGCTGATCACCGCCGTGGTCGTGGCGTGGACCACCTTCACCCTGGTCATCTACGGCATGGTGCTGAGCGGCGGCTTCGTCAGGCAGTGGGGACGCGACAACAGCTTCACGCTCAAGCACTACATCAACGCCTTCGGCATCGACGTCGGGGAACACGGGCTGCAGTGGACCGGCACCGCCTGGTCGTCGTTCTTCACCAGCATGTCGATCGCCGGCATCGCCGCGCCGCTCACCGCCGTGCTCGGCATGACCACGGCGTGGCTCCTGGTGCGCCAGAAGTTCGCGCTGAAGAGCCTCTTCGAGTTCGGCACGATGATGTGCTTCGCGGTGCCGGGAACGGTCATCGGCGTCAGCTACATCCTGGCCTTCAACGTGCCGCCGATCGAGATCACCGGCACCGGCCTGATCCTCATCCTCTGCTTCGTCTTCCGCAACATGCCGACCGGTTTGCGCGGCGGCGTCGCGGCGATGAGCCAGCTCGACAAGAGCCTCGACGAAGCCTCGACGATGCTGCGCGCCGACAGCTTCACCACCGCGCGCCGGATCATCTTCCCGCTGCTCAAGCCGGCGATCACCACGGCGCTGGTGTACAGCTTCGTGCGCTCGATCACCTCGATCAGCGCGGTGATCTTC
>JADHEE010000417.1_pt1 | contig 17224 bp, 20 predicted proteins | sample 8952401 | NCBI WGS metagenome assembly JADHEE01 (sample SAMN16124438, study PRJNA663242) | bioreactor sludge metagenome | isolation source: sludge (ammonium) | place: India:Bengaluru | collected 2019-02-28
GCTTCCACGGTCAGATGCGCGCCTCCAAGGACGTCTATCACAACATTCTCGGCACCATCGACACGCCGGAGAAGTTCAACGCCCGGCGCCTGCACATGGCCGAGGCGGTCTGGGAGCGGATGAAAGCCACCGACTCGCGCGAGTGCCGCGGCTGCCACGACGACCGCAGCTTCGATTACGTCAAGCAGAGCCGCCGCTCGGCGCAGATGCACCAGGAGGGCCTGAACGCCGGGCAGACCTGCATCGACTGCCACAAGGGCGTCGCCCACCGCCTGCCCAACGTCGAGCAGGCCATCGGCGCGGAAAAGGGCGGGGCGCCGCAGGAGATCTTCCACCCCGCGCCGCCGGCGGGCGGAGCGGCGGGCACGTAGGGAACCGGAGGCGCCGCGGCCGGTCGATGCTATCGTACGCGGCGCTTCCCCCTTGCCGAATCGTCTCCTGGAGCATCTTGTGACCGAAGCGCATCCCGCGACGCCCTCCGCGCCGCCATCCCTCGTCGACGTCCTGCAGCGCCCCTTGCGCGACCTGCGCATTTCGGTGACCGACCGCTGTAATCTGCGCTGTACCTACTGCATGCCGCGCGAGGTGTTCGGCAAGTCGTTCGTCTTCCTGCAGCGCGCGGAACTGCTGAGCTTCGAGGAAATCACGCGGGTGGCGCGCCTGTTCGTCGACCTGGGCGTGCGCAAGATCCGGCTCTCGGGCGGCGAGCCGCTGCTGCGGCACGGCGTCGAGCGGCTGGTCGAACAGCTGGCCGGCGTGCGGGACGCCGACGGCCGGCCGGTCGAACTGGCGATGACCACCAACGGCACGCTGCTCGCGGCCAGGGCGCGGTCCTTGAAGGACGCCGGCCTGACGCGCCTGACGGTCAGCCTCGACGCCCTGGACGACAGCGTTTTCCGCAGCATCAGCGATTCCGGCGCGGCGGTCGGCAAGGTGCTCGAAGGCATCGCGGCGGCGCAGGCGGCGGGCCTAGCGCCGCTCAAGGTCAACACGGTGGTCAAGCGCGGCGTCAACGAGGGCGAGATCCTGCCGCTGGTGCGCCATTTCAGGCATACCGGCATCGTCCTGCGCTTCATCGAATTCATGGATGTCGGCAGCACCAACGGCTGGCGCCTCGACGACGTGGTCAGCGCGCAGGAAATCCTGGAGCGCATCGACCGCGAATACCCGTTGCGTCCGCGCGAACCCAACTACCCCGGCGAGGTGGCGCGGCGCTGGGAGTTCGCCGACGGCGGCGGCGAGATCGGCGTGATCGCCTCGGTGACGCAGGCCTTCTGCCACGAATGCAGCCGCCTGCGCCTGTCGACCGACGGCAAGCTCTACACCTGCCTGTTCGCCGCCGAGGGGACCGACCTGCGCGCCCCGTTGCGCGCCGGGGAGGACGACGCGCAACTGCGGCGGCGCATCGCCGATCTCTGGGCCGGACGGACCGACCGCTACTCGCAACTGCGCCGCGCCGCCACCGAGCTGCCGGTCAGGAAGATCGAGATGTCGTATATTGGCGGCTGATTTTCGCCAGACAGAGGCTTGCTTGAACGAACCGAATGAGTTGACGCATTTCTCCGCCGAAGGGCGGGCGCGCATGGTCGATGTGTCGGAGAAGGCCGATACGCGCCGGGAGGCGGTGGCCAGCGGCGTGATCCGCATGCGTCCGGCGACGCTGGAGCGCATCCGCGCCGGCGCCGTCGCCAAGGGCAACGTCCTGGCGGTCGCCGACGTCGCCGCGGTGATGGCCGCCAAGCGCACGCCCGAGACGATCCCGATGTGCCACGCGCTGGCGCTGTCCGGCGTCGAGACGGCCTTCGCCGAGATCACGGAACCCGACGGCGAGGGCTGCGTCGGCATCGCGGCGACGGTGACCGCCCGGTGCGTCGGGCCGACCGGCGTGGAAATGGAAGCCCTGTGCGCGGTGAGCGCCGCGCTGCTGACCATCTACGACATGTGCAAGGCGATCGACCGCGGCATGCGCATCGAGGCCGTCCAACTGGAGGAGAAGCGGGGCGGCAAGAGCGGCGCGTGGCGGCGCGGGGGAGGGCAATGATCAAGGTGCTGTTCTTCGGCCCGGTGGCCGACCGCGTGGGCGCGCGGCAGATCGACGTGCCGTTCCGCGCCGGCCTGTGCTGGCAGGACGTGCGCGACGAGCTGCGGCCGCGTTATCCGGAGGCGTTCGCGCTGGTCTCCATCGTCGCCGTCAACGGCGAGCGCGTGCGCGAGGCGGACGGTCAGGCGCTGCCGGACGGCGCGGAGATCGTCTTCATGTCGCGCTTCTCGGGAGGCTGAGGTGAGCGAAGCGGTCCGGCTGCAACTGGAGGACTTCTCGCAGGACGAGGAAGTCGGCGCGCTGCGCGCCGCCTCGCGGCGCATCGGCGGGATCGCCACCTTTCTCGGCTGCGCGCGCGATTTCTCGGAGGGGCGCGAGGTCGGCGAGATCGGTTTCGACGCCTACGCGCCGATGGCGCTGGCCGAACTGCGGCGGCTGCGCGCCGAGGCGATCGAGCGCTTCGGCCTGATCGACGCGCGCATCGTGCACCGCCTCGGCACGGTCCGCGCCGGCGACAACATCGTCTTCATCGCCGCCGGCGCCGAGCACCGCGCCCCGGCGCTGGAGGCCTGCCGCTGGCTGATCGACGAACTCAAGGAGCGCGTGCCGATCTGGAAGAAGGAAGTCAGCCCGACCGGCGATGCGTGGGTGACGCCGCATCCATGAACCGCATCTCAAGTTAAAAAAAGTCTTTGCTTTTTCGCCGTGTCCACCGTGTCGCCGTGGTCATCTTTCTTTCATTCCAGACTTTCTAAATGACCCCTCCCGTCTTCATCTTCGTCGGCCATTCCAACGCGGGCAAGACGACCTTCGTCGAGAAGCTGATCCCGGAACTCACCCGGCGCGGCCGGCGCGTGGCGACGATCAAGCATGCGCATCACAAGGTCGAGCTCGATACCGAGGGCAAGGACAGCTGGCGCTACAAGCGGGCCGGCGCGGCGATGAGCATGCTGGTGACCACCTCGGCGCTGCAGCTGGTGGCCGACGCGGCCGAGCGCCGCGAGCCGTCGCAACTGGCCGGGCGCTTCCTGGGCGAGGCGGACGTGGTGCTGGCCGAGGGCTTCTCGCATGCCGACGGCCCCAAGATCGAGGTGCTGCGCCGCGCCAGCGGCAAGCCGCCGCGCTGCGCGGTCGGGGACGGCCTGATCGCCATCGTCACCGACTGCGACGAGGTCTATCCCGAACTGCCGCACTTCGCGCTGGACGACGCGGCGGGCGTCGCCGACTTCCTGCTGCGCCGGACGCCATGATCGAGGACTGCACCGGCCTGATCCTGGCCGGCGGCGACTCGCGCCGCATGGGACGCGACAAGACGTTGCTCGAAATCGACGGCAAGACGCTGCTGCAGCGGGCCGTCGATGCGCTGCGCGAGGTCTTTCCGCAGGTGCTGGTCAGCGTGCGCCGGCGGCGCGACGACGTCGACGCGCCGCAGGTCCTCGACGAGGTTCCCGACGCCGGGCCGCTGGCCGGGGTGTGCGCCGGCCTGGCGCGGGCCGACACGCCCTGGGTGTTCGCGGCGGCGGCCGACATGCCTTTCCTCGACGCCGCGCCGATCCGGACGCTGGCTGCCCGGCGGGGCCGCTTCGAGGCCGTGGTGCCGGTCGTCCAGGGCCATCCGCAGCCGCTGGCCGCCTTCTACGCGGCGCGCGCCCTGCCGGCGCTGCGCGACGTCCTGGCCCAACCCGGCCGGCGCGGGGTTCGCGAGCGACATCAGCGACTGGATGTTTGCCTGGTCCATGAGGATGACATCCGGCCGGCCGATCCTTCGCTGCGCGGCTTCATCGACCTGGATACGCCGGGCGACGTGGCCGCGGCGCTGGGGGATGCGGCGCGGACGAATCCGTAGGCCGGGCCGCACAGCGCCGCCCCGGCCGCCATTGAAAACCATCTGAAAGGTGAGGCAGTGAGCAAGAACAGCAATTTGTCCGTGGGGGACGCCCAGGCCTGCGTGCTGCGGTACGCGGCCCCCGGCGCCGTCGAGGAGGTGCCGATCGAGCGCGCGCTGGGGCGGGTGCTGGCGGAGGATGTGCACGCCAACCGCGACCAGCCGCCCTGCGACGTGTCGGCGATGGACGGCTTCGCCGTGCGCGCCGCCGATCTGGCGGCCGGCGGCGCGGTGTTGACCATCGTCGAGGACATCAAGGCCGGCGATCGTCCGCGCCATGCCGTCGCCAGCGGCGAGTGCGCGCGCATCATGACCGGCGCGCCGGTGCCCGCCGGCGCCGATGCGGTGATCCGGGTCGAGGATACCGCGCAGCTGACCGACGACACCGTCGAGATCGCGCTGCCGGTGAAGCCGGGCAACGACATCCGCGTGCGCGGCGAGAACATGCGCCGCGGCGAGGTGGTGCTGACGCGCGGCACGGAAATCACGCCGGGCGTGATCGGCGTGCTGGCCACCGCCAAGCGCGCCCGCCTGCCGGTGTATGGCCGTCCGCGCGTGGCCATCCTGTCGACGGGCGACGAACTGGAAGCCATTGAGGACCCCTTCGACGCCGAGCGGATTCCCGAGTCGAACAGCTACGCGCTGATGGCGCAGATTCAGGCGCTCGGCATCGAGCCGGTGCGCCTGGGCATCGCCCGGGATGAGCCGGATGAACTGGCCCGCTATCTGCGGCAGGGACTGGAATACGACGTGCTGCTGGTGTCCGGCGGCTCGTCGGTCGGCGTGCACGACCACGTGCGGCCGACGCTGGCAGCGCTCGACGTGGAGATGCATTTCTGGCGCGTCGAGATGAAGCCGGGGCACCCGCTGGCCTTCGGCACGCGCGGCGGCCGGCTGGTCTTCGGCCTGCCGGGCAATCCGGTATCGAGCATGATCTGCTTCGAGCAGTTCGTGCTGCCGGCGCTGCGCCGGCGCATGGGCCACGCGAAGCTGTTCCGGCGCGCCGTCGCGGCGACGCTGGCGCAGCCCGTCAGGCATCAGCCGGGACGCGCCGAGTTCGTGCGCGTCACGCTGTCGGCGGACGCCGCGGGCGGCCTCCACGCGCGCGCCACCGGCCCGCAGAGCAGCGGCAACCTGGCGTCGATGGCGCGGGCCGACGGCCTGCTGGTCGTGCCGCAAGACAGCGAGGGGCTGGCGGCGGGCGCGGCGGTGCAGGTCCAGCTGTTCGACGCGAGCGTGTTCCAGGAGGTATCGGGCTTCATGGAGGCGGCGCCATGAGCGGCGGCGGCGTGCGGCCCGGCGTGCGCGTCGGCATCGTCACGGTTTCCGACCGGGCGAGCCAGGGCGTTTACGAGGACAAGGGTGGGCCGGCGATCCGCGATTGGCTGGCGCGCGCGCTGGTCGGCCCGTGGGAGGCCGTGGCGCGGGTCATCCCCGACGAGCAGGCGCGGATCGAGGCGACCCTGATCGAGCTGGCCGATGCCGAGGGCTGCAGCCTGGTGGTGACCACCGGCGGCACCGGGCCGGCGTTGCGTGACGTGACGCCGGAGGCGACCGAGGCGGTGTGCACCAAGATGCTGCCGGGTTTCGGCGAGCTGATGCGCACGGCGTCGCTGAAGTTCGTACCGACGGCGATTCTCTCGCGGCAGACGGCCGGCATCCGCGGCAGCTGCCTGATCGTCAACCTGCCCGGCAAGCCGTCGGCCATCGACGATTGCCTGCAGGCGGTCTTTCCCGCCATCCCGTACTGCGTCGATCTGATCGAGGGCGCGTACATCGAGACCGACGCCGCGTTCTGCAAGGCGTTCCGTCCGGCGCACGCGGCGCGGAAATAGCGGCGCGGAGGCGGCATGCGGCTCTTCTTCGCCCTGTGGCCGCCGGAATCCGTGGCCGAAACGCTGGCCGCCGAGGCGCGCGCCCTGGCGCATCGTTTCGGCGGCAAGGCGACGCGGCGGGAAACCATCCACCTGACCCTGGCCTTTCTCGGCGAGGTGGACGACGCGCGGCTACCGCAGGTGATCGAAGCGGCGCGCGGGGTCCGGGCCAAGCCGTTCGAACTGCGCATCGACCACCTGGGCTATTGGCGCCACAACCGGCTGATCTGGGCCGGATGCTCGGCGGAGGCGCCGCCGTTGCGGGAACTGGCCGACGCGCTGCGTGAACGGCTGCGCGTGGCAGGGACGCCCGGCGATGAAGCGCAGGGCTTCGTGCCGCATCTAACGCTGGTGCGTAATGCGCGCGTCGCGGCGCCAGCGGAGCTGCCGGCCCTGGCGCCGCTGGCGTGGCGCTGCGAGGGATTCGTGCTGGTCCGCTCGCGGCGGACGGAGGCAGGGTCCGGCTACCTCGCCGTCGCGGAATTCCCCGGCGGCGACGGGTAGGCGGAAAGCGGGCGCCTCAGCGGCGCCGCGGCGTGCGGGCCGCCACCGGCGGCCGGCCTTCGATGTGCCGGAAGGTAATGCGGCCCTTGCTCATGTCGTAGGGCGAGATTTCCAGCGACACCTTGTCGCCCGCCAGAATGCGGATGTGATGCTTGCGCATCTTGCCCGCCGTGTAGGCGACCAGGCTGTGCCCATTGTCCAGCAGGACGAGGTAGCGGGCGTCGGGCAGGTTCTCCACGACGACGCCTTGCATTTCGAGCAGTTCTTCTTTGGCCATGAACGCGCCTCCTTGAAAAGTGAAAACCCGGCGCGGAGCCGGGTTCCATCAGGGCGCAGAGAGGCGGGCGGCGTCCGCCCGCCAAAATGAGCCGCAATGCGGTTCAGTCTGCGGTTCAGTCGGCGACGCGGATGTTCGAGGCCTGCTTGCCCTTGGGGCCTTGGGTGATGTCGAAGGTCACGCGCTGACCTTCGGCCAGGCTCTTGAAACCGTTCGATTGAATTGCGGAAAAGTGCGCGAACACGTCTTCGCCGCCGTTGTCCTGCGAGATGAAGCCGAAGCCCTTGGAGTCGTTAAACCACTTGACGGTACCTGTTGCCATAATCTGAATATCCAAAAAAAATTGAAAAGGGGACCGGCCCCTTGCTTGAGGGCGAGGATCAAGAAAGCGAGATGACCAACGGGGAAGTGGTCTGCGGAACGCAGAGGAGCTAACCAGGGAACAGCTGCACGGACTTGAAGATCGCTGCCCGACACTATGCGCCAAATTGCGAAAAAATACAACAACTTTTTGATTTTTATTGAAAAAAATCAATTCGCATCGACTTGCCAGAAAGCGCCGTTCCCCGCGGCGGCTCAGCGCAGCCGGCGCATCAGCGTCTCGAACTCGTCGATCGGCAGCGGGCGGCTGGCCAGGTAGCCCTGGTAGATGTCGCAGCCCTTCTTCCTGAGGAAGGCCAGCTGTTCGGCCGTCTCGACGCCTTCGGCCACTACGCGGAAACCCAGCGTGTGCCCCATCTGGATGATCGCCGTGACGATCTCGCGGTCGTCCTTGCGCTGCGCGAGGTGCAGGACGAAGCTGCTGTCGATCTTGAGCACGTCCAGCGGAAAGCGCTTCAGGTAGGCGAGCGAGGAGTAGCCGGTGCCGAAGTCGTCGACCGCGATGCGGATGTCGTTGGCGCGCAGTTTCTGCAGCTGCGGCACGACCTGCTCCGGGCTGGACATCAGCGACGACTCGGTGATCTCGATCTCCAGCAGCGCGGGCGGAAAGCCGGTTTCGGCCAGGGTGGCGAGGACTTCGTCGGCGAAGCCGGGGGCATGCAGCTGCTTGGCCGAGACGTTGACCGCGAGCATCAGCGGCGGATGCCCGGCGTCGATCCAGCCGCGCCCGATGCGGCAGGTCTCCCGCAGCACCCGACGCCCGAGCGAGAAGATCAGGCCGGTATCCTCGGCCAGCGGGATGAAGCGGTTCGAGGTGATCGTGCCGGATTCCTGCGAATCCCAGCTGACCAGCGCCTCGGCGCCGACGATCAGGCCGCTGCCGATGTCGATCTGCGGCTGGAAGCGCATCTGCAGTTCGCCTTCGTCGATGGCGTGGCGCAGCCGGCTTTCCATGGCGATGCGCTGGCGCGCGTCGTCGGTGAGATTCTCGGAGAAGAACCGGTAGCTCGAACGCCCCTCCTTCTTGGCGCTATACATCGCCGCGTCGGCCTGCTGCAGCAGTTCCTCCGGCGTGGTCGCCGGGCCCGGGTAGAGGGCGATGCCGATGCTGGCCGCGACACGCACCTCGGCGTCGTTGGGCAGGTACCACGGCGCTTCGAGCAGGGCCAGGATGTCGCCGGCGATCTGGCCGGCGTCCTCCGGGCGCGCGATGCGGTCGAGCCAGACCGCGAATTCGTCGCCGCCCAGCCGCGCCAGTATCTCGTTGTCGCGGCGGCGCGTCTTCAGCCGCTGGGCGACCTGCACCAGCAGGTTGTCGCCGATCAGGTGGCCGAAGCTGTCGTTGATCGCCTTGAAGCGGTCGAGGTCGATCAGCAGCAGGGCGCACAGCCCTTTCTCCCGCCGCGTCTTGGTCATGGCGTGTTCGAGGCGCGAGAACAGCATCGGGCGGTTGGGCAGGTGCGTCAGCGGATCGTGCTGGGTGAGGAATTCCAGCCGCTCCTGCGAGGCGCGGATCGAGGAGACGTCGGTGAACACGGCGACGTAGTGGGCGACTTCGCCGTTGTCGTCCTTGACCGCGTTGATCGTGGTCAGCTGCGGGTAGGCCTCGCCGTTCTTGCGCCGGCTCCACAGCTCGCCCTGCCAGTAGCCGCTGGCGCGCAGCCGGGCGCGGATGTCGCTGAAGAAGCTGGTGCGCTGCCGCCCCGGCAGCATCAGCGTCGGCACCTTGCCGCGGACTTCGTCCGGGGTGTAGCCGGAAATCAGCGTGAAGGCGCGGTTGACCGACAGGATGCGCGCCTCGGCGTCGGTGATCACCACGCCTTCCCGGGTGTTCTCGAAGACGATCGCCGCCTGGTGCAGCACCCGCTCGGTCTCCTTGCGCGCCATGATGTCGGTGAACGTTCCGGACATCATGGCGGGCCGGCCGTCGGCCTCGCGCTCGACGATGCGCCCGCGGGTCAGCATCCAGCGCCACTCGCCGGCTTTCGTCCGGAAGCGCACTTCGACCTCATGCACGGGCGACTGCCCGGCGAAGTGCTGGTCGATCGACGCCTTGGCCTTGACCAGGTCGTCCGGGTGGATGTATTCGCCCCATTTTTCCACGGCAGCGTCCATCTCGCCCTGCGCGTAGCCCAGCATTGCCTCGAAGCCGGGGCTGACGGCGAAGGTGCCGGTGCGCAGGTCCCAGTCCCAGAAGCCCTGCTCCGAGCCTTCTATGACGCGGTTCAGGCGCCGTTCGCGCTCGATCAGCGCGGCCTCGGTCCGCTTGCGTTCGGTGATGTCGTCGAGGGTGGCGAGGAAATCCCCGGCGCGCGGGCAATAGACCGAGATCGAAAACCAGGCGCGCCGCGCGGCGAGGTGGTACTCGAAACGCTCGGGCCCGCCGCCGCCGGCGACGCGGCCGCAGATCCGCAGCAGTTTCCCGTCGTTTTCGCGCAATCCCGGGATGATCTCCGACGCCGCCCGTCCGGCCGCGTCGGCGAGTCCGGTCTGCTTGGCGAACGCCGGGTTGACGTCGAGAATGCGGAAGTCGACAGGCGCGCCGTCTTCCAGGATCATCCGGCAGTACGCGATGCCGCTGAGCGAGTCCTCGAACAGGGCGCGACAGGCGGTTCTGTCCATTTTCCAGTCGTTCATCGGGAGTCGGGTCATGCGCGGCGTGTGTGTCCGGAGTTGCCTGTCCGAGGCGGGTGGATGTCGATAGTAGCAATCCGGCGCCGTGTTGTGTCGTTCCGCGTCGATCGGATGAACCGGACGAAACGCCGCGCTGTCAATACGGGTGCGCGTCCCGTCCGGGCGTCGCCGGCCGTATCCATGCATGCCAAACCGGGAGGAAGTCCTTTGATTACGTTTTCCGAAGATGCCCTGGCCCTCGTCGGGGAAAAACAATCGCCTGTGTTCATCGACGTTCCTTACACGCTGCGCGGTTGCTGTTTCGATATGACCGAATGTCCGGCGGTGCGTTTCGGCGAACCTACGAATTCCTCCGGCTACGTCCGCCAGGACGCCCAGGGCGTGACGCTGTACGTGCCCAGCTGCCTGTCCGGCAACGACTCGCTGACCATCCGCATGCGCAGCCTGCTCGGCTTCCGCAGCCTGGTCATCGACGGCTGGAAATTGACCTGACCGCGCAGCCGGTTCCGGCGTTGCTGCGGGTTGTGCCGGACCGCGAAAATCCGGCGGCACGCGGCGGGACGCGCATGCCGCGACGCCCTCGCCGGATGCCGCGGGCAAAAAGGCGGTAAAGTACGCCTTGCCGCCCGCTTCGCTCCGTCCCCGCTTTCCGGCCTGCCGGGAAAAGCCGGCGCGGCCGCGGCAAGTCGCTGCGCATTTTCCCTTTTCGTTTCGAGCGTCGGCCGCACGTTACCGGGTATCTTTTTCGTCGTGAATATCAAGCATCTTTCCGGTTTCCTCCTGTTCCCCTTTGCCCTGCTGATTTTTGCGGTATCCGACGCGACGGCGAAATACATGTCGGTCTATTTCGCGGTGCCCCTGCTGGCGTGGGCGCGCTACATCACGCACCTCGCCTTCATGCTGGTGACCGTGGCGCCCAGAATGGGCCGCGACCTGGTGGCCACCTCGCGGCCCTGGCTGATGATGTTCCGCGGGTTCACGCAGGTCGCCAGCACCTTGTTCGTCCTGATGGCCTTCCGCACCCTGCCGCTGGCCGAGACCACCGCGCTGGTGTTCGTCACGCCGCTGCTGGTGGCGCTGCTGGCCGGTCCGATGCTCGGCGAGAAAATCCGCCTGCGCAGCTGGCTGGCGACGGTCGCCGGGTTCTGCGGCGTGCTGCTGATCGCCCGGCCGGGCGGCTACATGGACGGCGCGGGCGTGGCCTACGCGCTGGCCTCGGCGCTGTGCTATTCGCTGTACCAGATCCTGACGCGCAAGCTGGCCGCCAGCGAACCGCCGGTCCGCCAGCTGTTCTACATCGCGCTGGTCGGCTCGCTGGTCATGTCGCCGTTCCTGCCCGCCTTCTGGAGCGATACGCTGCCGACGCCGGGGCAGGCGGCGCTGATCCTTTCGCTGGGGCTGTACGGCGGCGTGGGGCATTTCCTGCTCATCCGCGCCTTCCACGAATCCCCCGCCTCGCGCCTGGCGCCGCTGCTGTACATCCAGATCGTCTGGGCGACGCTGCTCGGCTGGCTGGTCTTCGGGCATTTCCCCGACCGCCTCGCGACCCTCGGCATGCTCGTCATCGGCGCCGCCGGGCTGGCCCTCGTCCTCGGCAACCGGGCCTCGCGCTGAGGCGGCGGGGCTCAAGCCGATTCCATCTTTCCCACGTCGCGGGACGTCCCGTCCTGCGCACGGCCGCCGTGCGCCCATGTCCCGGGGATTTTCCGGCCATTGCCCCAATCTGGAAAATATTTCCTGGTTAACTTGGAAAACCTTTCTCGTTTGAATTAAACTCGCGCCAGCATCGTTTTCCGACTGCCGGAAAAATAAAGAATGAGAATCCGGAGTGCCATCCGGGTGGGTCCGCGAGGGAAGCCTCGCATTGGCAGCGAGAGGGTATGGCTAACATCAGTGTTTCGTCCGTAGAGCGCGGCCTGGCGATACTGGAGTTGCTGGTCGAACGCAGCGAAGGCTTGCAGATCAGCGAGATCGCCCGCCATCTGTCCCTGCCTTTGAGCGCCGCGCACCGGCTGCTGCAGGCTTTGGTCGGCGCCCATTACGTCAAGCAGGAGGCGCTGAGCGATCGCTACGTGTTGACGCTGAAGCTCGGCGCGATCGGCCTGCGCCACCTGTCCGGCATGAACCTGACGGAAGCCGCCCAGCCCATCCTGGACGATCTGGCGAAAAAAACCGGCGAACTGGTGCGTCTGGCGGTGGTGGAAGACGACGAGATGATCTGGGTGGCCAAGGCCCAGGGCGCGACCGGCGCCATCCGCTGCGATCCGATCAGCGGCCGCCACGTGCCCTTGCACACGACGGGCATGGGCAAGGCGTGGCTGGCCAGCATGCCCGAGAAGGAAGCCATCGAGAAGGTCGTGGCGCGCGGCTTCGACGCCGAGCTGCTGGGGCCGAACGCCATCCGCACCGTGGCCGAACTGCGCCGCGAAATCCGCAAGACGCGCGCCATGGGCTTCGCGTTCAACGACCAGGAATCGGAGCTCGGACTTTCGGCGATCGCCATGCTGGTCACGGACAGGAGCAAGGCGAACCGCGTCGTCGGCGCGGTTTCCATCGGCGGGCCGACCTTCCGTCTCGGCCGGGAGAAGCTGGCGTCCTTCGCCGAACCGCTGCACCAGGCGATCAGCCAGCTCGAACAGATATGGCCGGCGCGCGCTCATGCGAACGCCAGGGGGTCTTGAGTCACGGCATGAATTCCGCGCGGCCGCCGCGCGTCCCAAGGAGAAATGATGCAGGTCGAGAAGCAAAGGATGCGGGAGATCCTGGCATGCGTGCCGGTGATGCCGGTACTGACGGTTCATGACGCAGGCGTGGCGGCCGATCTGGCGCGCGCATTGGTGGACGGAGGCATCCGCGTCTTCGAAGTGCTGATGCGGACGCCCGCGGCGGCGGAGGCCATCCGCGCCATGGTCCGCGCGGCGCCGGAGGCGCTGATCGGCGCGGGAACCCTGCTGCGCCCCGACGACGTGGCGCGCGCCGTCGACGCCGGCGCGGCGTTCGGCGTGGCGCCCGGGCTGACCGAGACGCTGGCGCGCGCGGTCAACGCCGCCGGGCTGCCGTTCCTGCCCGGCGTGTCTACCGCCAGCGAAGTCATGGCCGCGATGGAGCAGGGCTTTTTCGAGCAGAAGCTGTTTCCCGCGCACGGCGGCGCCGGCATCACATGGCTGCAGAGCATGGCCGGCGTTTTCCCGGCGGTGACCTTCTGCCCCACCGGCGGCATCAAGACGGCGGACGTGCCGGGCTATCTCGCTCTGCCCAACTGCGGGACCATCGGCTGTTCCTGGGTGGCGCCCGCCGATCTCGTGCAGGCGCGCGACTGGCCGGCGATCACCTGTCTGGCGCGCCAGGCGGCGGCCATGACGGGGGCGCGCGCGTGAGCATGGCGGCCGCGCGCCGGCGGATGTTCGCCGCCGGTGCGATCTGCAATTCGAGCATCTACCGGGTCGACGAGGTGCCGCCGCTGCCGTCCAAGGTGCTGGCGTCCGAGATGTGCCAGGTGGTCGACGGCATGGCGCTGTCGGCGGCCTACGCCTTCGTCCGGCTGGGCGGCAGCGCCCAGATCTGCGCGCGCGTCGGCGACGACGACCTCGGCGTCTCGATGCGGCGCACCCTGGCCGCGGAAGGGCTCGATACGTCCGGTCTGCACAGCGTGCCGGGCACCGTGACCTCGCAGGCCACGGTGATCGTCGACCGGCGCGGCGACCGGCTGGTGGTGCCCTACCACGATCATCGCGTGGACAAGTCGCCGGATTGGCTGCCGCTGCACGATATCGCGCGGGCCGACATCGTGCATTGCGACGCGCGCTGGGTCGAGGGCGCCGAGGCGGTCTTGCGCGCGGCCCGCGCGATGCGGGTTCCGAGCATGATCGACGGCGACGTCGCGCCGCGGGACGTGCTGGAACGCCTCGTGCCGCTGGCGACGTATGCGGTGTTCTCCGATGCCGGGCTGCTCATCTACGCGGGCTGCGACGATGTCGAAGCCGCTCTGATGAAAGTGGGCGCCGCGCACCGGGGACACGTGGGCGCCAGTTGCGGCGGCGACGGCTATTACTGGTACGAGGACGGCCGTATCCGCCACGTGGGCGCGCCGCGCATCGAGGTGGTGGACACCCTGTCCGCCGGCGACATCTTCCACGGCGCGCTGGCCTTGGCGCTCATGGAAGGGCGGGCGATCGCCGATGCCGCGCGTTTCGCCTGCGCCGCGGCGTCGCTGAAATGCACACGCTTCGGCGGGCGGCTCGGGTGCCCGACGCGCGGCGAGGTCGACGCGGCCGTGGCGGCCACCTACGGGCAGGATATGCCGGTGAATTGAACGAAGTCAGGGAGCACGCAAAAGGGGGCGATGCAATGCAAACAGAAACGAAAGAAACCGGCGGCAAGACGTTTTCCGGCTGGGTGAAGCGGCAGAACGCCGGATTCTGGTTCGGGCTCTGCTTCCTGGCGTTTTCCATCCTGTTCTTCCGGATGTCCTTCGACCTGCCGTACCAGTCGAAACTGGGCGCCGGGCCGGGCATGTATCCGCGCTGGCTCTCCGGACTCTCGATCGGCGTGGCGCTGCTCTACATCTGGCAGTCCTGCACCGTGCAGGTGTTCCGGGTCGGCGACTGCTTCCCCGGACGGCGGGCGCTGAGCAACGTGGCCGAGGTGTTCATCTCGTGCGTCGTCTTCCTGCTGCTGCTCAACACCGTTGGTTTCATCGTCGCCGGCTCGCTGCTGCTGTTCATCATGTTCGTGCGCCATTACCGGCTGGCGCACGCCGTGGCTTTGTCGATCGGCATCACCCTGATCTGCTACCTGATCTTCAAGGTCTGTTTTTCCGTGCCGCTGCCATGAGCGCCGGCGTCCAGTTCGCTGCAGGAGTGAGCCGATGGATTCGTTGATGGGGTTGTTGTCCGGTTTCGCGGTCGCCATGACCTGGCAGAACCTGCTGTATTGCCTGATCGGCGTGACCGTCGGCCAGTTGGTCGGCGTGCTGCCGGGCATCGGGCCGACCACCGCGACGGCGCTGCTGATTCCGCTGACCTACGGCATGTCGCCCGTGTCGGCCATCATCATGCTCTCGGGCATCTACTACGGCGGCATGTACGGCGGGACGATCACCTCGGTGCTGATCAACACGCCCGGCGAGGCGGCTTCGGTGATTACCTGCCTGGACGGCCACGAGATGGCCAAGCAGGGGCGGGCCGGCGTGGCGCTCGGGGTGGCCGCCATCGGCTCCTTCATCGGCGGCATCGCGTCGATCGTCGGCCTGGTGCTGATCGGGCCGCCGCTGGCGGATTTCGCCCTGCGCTTCGGACCGACCGAGATGTTCTCGCTGATGCTGTTCGGCCTGACCATGGTCGTTGGCCTGATGGGCGCGTCGATCGTGCGCGGGCTGGTGGCCATGTTCCTCGGCCTGTCCCTGTCGATCATCGGCATGGACCCGATTTCCGGCGTGCTGCGCTACACCTTCAACCAGCCGTTCCTGATCAACGGCCTGGATCTCGTCACCATCGCCATGGGATTGTTCGGGCTCTCCGAAATCTTCCTCGGCATGGAAAACCTGTCGGCGGTCGGCAAGCCGGAAAAGCTGACCAGCCTTTTCCCCCGGAAGGACGAGCTCAAATCGACGAGCGGCGCCATCCTGCGCGGCACCGGCCTGGGCTTCCTGATCGGCCTGATTCCCGGCACCAATTCGGCCATCCCGGCGCTGCTCTCCTATTCGATGGAGAAAAAGCTGTCGAAGACGCCCGGCAAGTTCGGCAAGGGGGCGATCGAAGGCGTGGCCGGGCCGGAAACCGCGAACAATTCGTACTGCGGCGGCGCCATGATCCCGCTGCTCACCCTGGGCATCCCGAGTTCGCCGACCATCGCCATCCTGCTCGGGGCCTTCATCATGCACGGCCTGACGCCGGGGCCGATCCTCTTCGCGCAGAACCCGACCTTCGTCTGGGGCGTCATCGCCAGCATGTTCATCGGCAACGCCATGCTGCTGGTCATGAACCTGCCGCTGGCCGGCTGGTGGGCGAGGATCGCCCTGATTCCGGCCAAGCTCTTGTATCCGATCGTCCTGATCATCTCCATCGTCGGCGCCTACACGGTGTCGAACGACCTGTGGGACGTCGGCGTGATGCTGGTGTTCGGCGTGATCGGCTACGTGATGAAGAAGATCGACATCCCGATGGCGCCGATCGTCCTGACCTACGTGCTCGGCACCATGATGGAGAAGGCGCTGCTGCAGTCCGTGAAGATGAACAACGGCAGCCTGATCGGCCTGGTGCAGAGCCCGATCTCGCTGGCCATGCTGATTCTCGCGGCGGTCGTGCTGAGCGGCAGCGTGTATGCGGAAATCAAGAACAAGAAGTCGGTCATCGCCGGGGAAGTGGATTGAGCCGCCGGCATGGAGAGGATGATCGTTTGAGCGCGCGGCGCGTGTTCCTCGCGCGGCGGCGGTTTCGTGGAGTGAAGGAAGCAGTCATCAACCAAGGAGGGAAGAGATGAAAAAGCTAAGCATGTTGTCCGCGGCGGTCTCGGCGTTCGCCCTGTTGGCGGGAGGCGCCACGCCGGCGTTGGCGCAGGGGAGTTTCCCGCAGCGCGAAGTCACCATCGTCGTGCCGTTCAACCCGGGCGGCGCGTCGGACATGACCGCGCGCATCATCGCCAAGGGCATGGAGCCGGAGCTCGGCAAGCCGGTCGTGGTGGTGAACAAGGCGGGCGGTTCCGGCGGCGTCGGCATGTCGCAGGTCGCGCGCAGCGCGCCGGACGGCTATACCCTGAGCTACATCCCCGTCGAGCTGGTCATGCACAAGGCGCTCAAGCTGTCCGACCTCGAACCGAGTTCCTTCGAGTTCATCGGCCAGACGACGATGGTACCGTCGGCGGTGACCGTGCCGGCCGATGCGCCGTACAACACCATCGAGGATTTCATCAAGTACGCCAAGGCCAATCCGGGCAAGGTGCGCGTCGGCAATTCGGGCGCGGGGTCGATCTGGCACATCGCCGCGTCGGCGCTGGAAGGCAACCAGAAAGTGACCTTCAACCACATCCCGTTCGAAGGCGCCGCGCCGGCCGTGACGGCGCTGATGGGCAAGCACATCGAGGCGGTGACGGTCAATGCCGGCGAGGTCAAGGCGGGCGTCGATGCCGGCAAGCTGAAGATCCTGGCGATCATGACGCCGGAACGCGATCCGGCCTTCCCGAAGGTGCCGACGCTGATCGAAAGCGGGATCAATCTGGAGTTCGTCGGCTGGGGCGGTTTCGCCGTGCCGAAGGGAACGCCGAAGCCGGTGGTGGACAAGCTCGCCGCGGCCCTGCAGAAGGCGGCCAGCACCGAGGAGTTCAAGAACTTCATCACCTCCCGGGGCATGATCGTCAAGTACAGGAATCCCGAGGATTGCCGCAAGTTCGTCGACAGCCAGTACGTGTTCTTCAACGATCTGCTGTCGAAGATGGAACTCGGCAAGTGATGTCGCGCCGCCGCCGGGTTCCGGCCGGGCGGCGGCATCGGCGCATGCTGTCATGCGCAGTTTTTCTCAAGCAGACGTCGTTGAAACGGTAAAGCACATGACTTCCAAGATTGCACTGAAAGAGCGCTTCGCCGCGGCGGTCGCCGCGCTGCCCCTGGTGGCGGTTCTGCGGGGCATCCGTCC
>JADHEE010000420.1_pt1 | contig 17211 bp, 16 predicted proteins | sample 8952401 | NCBI WGS metagenome assembly JADHEE01 (sample SAMN16124438, study PRJNA663242) | bioreactor sludge metagenome | isolation source: sludge (ammonium) | place: India:Bengaluru | collected 2019-02-28
AATCATCGGCCTCGCCCTGGCCGGAGGCAAGACGAAGGACAACCAGGCGCTCATCCAGACGCCCGACGCCGCCCTGTACCAGGCCAAGAAATCCCGACGCAACAGGGTGGTGGCCGAAGGCGCGGCGTAGGGCTTAGTCACCCGCCGCTTCACTCGATCCGCTTGCGCTCTTCCTCCACCCGCACGGCTTCGCCCTCGATGACGTCCGCGTCGGTCGGGGCGTTGCGCGGGGGTTCGCCGGGGGGCGGGTCGAAGCCCTGGGCGCGCATCTGTTCCTGCATCGCCCGGCGCAGGGCGCGGGTTTTCCACCAGAAGTAGCCCCAGAACGCCAGTGCGGCCAGCACGAGGCCGACGAAGACGACGGCGGAGAACATCAGTGCCACGCCGAAGGCGATCACCGCGCATACCCCGCCGACGATGCGGGCGGCGAGGCTTTGCGGCGGCCGGCCCGATGAATCGAAATTAAAGTTGATAGGCATCATCCGCTCCCGTGCCTTCCATCGCCATGTCGACGGCCCGTTTGGACAGGTGCGAGGCGAACAGTTCAATGAATTCGTATTCGAAGCGGCGCAGGTAGGTGCCCCGGCGCAGCCCGATGCGCGTGGTGTTCAGCCCGAACAGCTGCGATACGTCGCGCGCCTGCAGCCCCTGGTCGCGCGCCGGATCGTAGGCCATGCCGGCGATGATGCCGAGGCCGAGGCCGAGGCTGACGTAGGTCTTGATCACGTCGGCGTCGATGGCCGCCAGGACGATGTTCGGGACCAGTTCGGCCCGCTCGAACGCGCGGTTGATCAGCGACCGGCCGGCGAAGGCCGGATCGTAGGTGATCAGCGGCCAGCGCGCCAGCGAGGCGAGCGTGATGTCGCCCTCCTCCAGGATCGGATGCCCGTCCGGCGCGACGACGCTGTGCCCCCACTGGTAGCAGGGCAGCATCACCAGCTGCGGGTACTGGTCGAGCGATTCGGTGGCGATGGCGATGTCCGCCTCGCCCTTGAGCGTCCATTCGGCGATCTGTGTGGGGTTGCCCTGGTGCATCGACAGGCGGACTTCCGGATGCCGCTCGATGAAGCGCTTGACCACGGTCGGCAGGGCGTAGCGCGCCTGGGTGTGGGTGGTGGCGATGATCAGGCTGCCGCTGTCGCCGCCCGCGTATTCCTCGCTGACCCGCTTGATGTTGGCGACTTCCTGCAGGATGCGCGCGGCGATGTCGAGCACGCGCCGGCCCGGCTCCGTGATCGCCGTCAGCCGCTTGCCGCTGCGCTCGAAGACGACGACGCCCAGTTCGTCCTCCAGCATCTTGATCTGCTTCGACACGCCGGGCTGGGAGGTGAACAGGGTCTCGGCGGCTTCGGAGACGTTGAGTCCGCTGCGCGCCACTTCGACCAGATAGCGCAACTGCTGTAGTTTCATTGCACAGTCCAAATAACATTAAGTTCTAATAACCTAACTTAATATTCTTTTTTGTTCAAGTCATACGCACTACCATGCGCGGATCGATTCATCCTGAGACACGGAACCGTCCACCATGTATCGCTACGACAGCATTGACCAGCAGCTCGTCGACGCGCGCGTCGCCCAGTATCGCGGCCAGATCGACCGCAATCTGGCCGGCACGCTTTCCGACGACGAACTGCGCCCGCTGCGCCTGCAGAACGGCCTGTACATCCAACGCCACGGCCCGATGCTGCGTATCGCCATTCCCTACGGCCAGCTCGCCGCGGCGCAGTTGCGGAAGCTCGCCGACATCTCGCGCCGCTACGACAGGAGCTACGGCCATTTCACCACGCGCCAGAACATGCAGCTCAACTGGCCGAAGTTCGAGGAGACGCCGGCCATCCTGGGCGAACTGGCGACCGTGCAGATGCACGCCATCCAGACCTCCGGCAACTGCATCCGCAACATCACCACCGACCAGTTCGCCGGCATCGCGCCCGACGAGCTGACCGACCCGCGCCCGTATTGCGAGATTCTGCGCCAGTGGTCGACCTTCCATCCGGAATTCGCCTTCCTGCCGCGCAAGTTCAAGATCGCGGTCAACGCCGCGGCCGAGGACCGCGCGGTGATCCGCGTGCACGACGTGGGCATCGAGGTGGTGCGCGGCGGTGGCGACGATCCGGATGAGATCGGCGTGCGCGTGTTCGCCGGCGGCGGCCTGGGACGCACGCCGATGACCGGCAAGCTGGTGCGCGACTTCCTGCCGCGCCGGCACCTGCTGACTTACCTGGATGCGCTGCTGCGGGTGTACAACCGCTACGGCCGCCGCGACAACATCTACAAGGCGCGCATCAAGATCCTGGTCAACGCGCTCGGCGTCGAGGAGTTCGCGCGCCAGGTCGAGGAGGAATGGAGCTTCATCAAGGACGGCCCGGAGACGCTGACCGACGCGGAATTCGAGCGCGTCGCCGCGCATTTCGCGCCGCCGCCGTATGAATCGCTGCCGGCCGACGATGCGGGTTTCGATGCCGCCGTGGCGGAGAACAAGGCCTTCGCCGCCTGGGTGAAGCGCAGCGTGCATGCGCACCGGGTTCCCGGCTACGTCGCCGCGACGCTGTCGCTGAAGGCCACGGGCCAGGCGCCGGGCGACATCACTTCCGACCAGATGGAGGCCGTGGCCGGGCTCGCCGAGCGCTTCAGCTTCGGCGAACTGCGCGTCACGCACGAGCAGAACGTGGTGCTCGCCGACGTGCGCCGGAAGGATCTGTTCGAGGTGTGGCGCATCGCCCGGACGCACGGCCTCGCCACCGCCAACGTCGGCCTGCTGACCGACATGATCTGCTGCCCCGGCGGCGATCTCTGCGCGCTGGCCAACGCCCGCTCGGTGCCGATCTCGCTGGCCGTGCAGGAGCGCTTCGACGACCTCGACTACCTGCACGACCTCGGCGAAATCTCGCTGAACATTTCCGGCTGCATGAATTCCTGCGGCCACCACCACGTCGCCAACATCGGCATCCTCGGCGTCGACAAGAACGATGAGGAGTGGTACCAGATCACGGTCGGCGGCCAGCAGGGCAACGACGCGACGATCGGCAAGGTGATCGGCCCGTCGTTCGCGGCCGAGGAAGTGGCGGACGTGATTTCCGCGCTGATCGCCGTCTACGTCGACAACCGGACCGAGGACGAGCGCTTCATCGACACCTTCTGGCGCATCGGCATCGAGCCGTTCAAGGAGCGCGCCTACGCCGGCCGCGACCGCCGCAAGACCGCCACCGCCGACGCAGGAGCCGCCCATGCCTAAGATCATCAAGAACGACCGGATCGTCGACGACGCCTGGCAGGTATTCAAGCTGGCCGAGGGCGAGACGCCCGCGTCGGTCGCCCTGCCCGGCGCCGAGGTGCTGGTGCCGCTGTCCGTCTGGCAGACGCGCCGGGAGGAAATCCTGGCGCGCGGCGTGCCGTTCGGCGTCTGGCTCGACGCCGGCGAAGGGCCGGAGGCGATCGCCGCCGACCTCGATCATTTCGCCGTCATCGCCGTCAACTTCCCGAAATTCGCCGACGGGCGCGGCTACTCGACGGCGCGCCTGCTGCGCGAACGCTACGGCTACGTGGGCGAAGTGCGCGCCATCGGCGACGTGCTGCGCGACCAGTTGTTCTTCATGCGGCGCGTCGGCTTCGACGCCTACGCCGTGCGCGCCGACAAGGACATCGAAGAGGCGCTGGCCGGCTTCGGCGATTTCCCCGAAGCGTACCAGGCCGCCGCCGACCAGCCGCTGCCGCTGTTCCGGCGGCGCTCCGCCTGAGGGACGGCCGCATGCATCCGATCCGCGACCCCGACCTCGGCGACGCCGCGTTGCGGGCAGCGCTGGCGCAAAAGACCGCAGCAGCCGCCGAATTGCTGCGCCGCATCGCCGCCGACTACCGGCCGGCCGCGCTGGCCAACAGCCTGAGCGCCGAGGACATGGTGCTCACCGACCTGATCGCGCGGGAAAAGCTCGACATCGGGAACTTCTCGCTCGACACCGGCCGCCTGCCGCCCGAGACCTACGACCTGATGGCCGAGATCCGCACGCATTACGGACTGGCGCTGACCGTGTATTACCCGCGCCACGAGGCGGTCGAGGCCTACGTGCGCGAGCACGGCATCAACGCCTTCTACGAGTCGGTCGAGCTGCGCAAGGCCTGCTGCCACGCGCGCAAGGTCGAACCGCTGCAGCGCGCGCTGGCCGGGAAAAAGGCCTGGATCACCGGCATGCGCGCGCAGCAGGCGGCCACGCGCCAGGGCCTGCCGGCGCAGGCGTACGACGAGGCCAACGGCCTGGAAAAATTCAACCCGCTCGCCGACTGGACGGAGCGCGAGGTGTGGGCCTACATCCGGCTCAACGGCGTGCCCTACAACGCGCTGCACGACCGGCATTACGCCAGCATCGGCTGCGCGCCTTGCACGCGCGCCATCACCGTCGGCGAGGACGTGCGCGCCGGCCGCTGGTGGTGGGAGGACGCCGACACCAAGGAATGCGGACTGCACATGAAGAAAAGCACACCCCTGAAAGCCCACGTATGACCACGTTGACCAAACAAACGCTGACCCATCTCGACTGGCTCGAATCCGAGGCCATCCACATCATGCGCGAAGTGGCCGGCCAGTGCGCCAACCCGGTGCTGCTGTTTTCCGGCGGCAAGGATTCGATCTGCATGCTGCGCATCGCCGAAAAGGCCTTCCGGCCCGGCCGCTTTCCCTTTCCGCTGATGCACATCGACACCGGCCACAATTACAGGGAAGTGACCGACTACCGCGACAGGCGCGCCGCCGAACTCGGCGAGCGGCTGATCGTGCGCTCGGTCGAGGATTCGATGCGGCGCGGCACGGTGGTGCTCAAGTCGCCGGACGAATCGCGCAACAAGCACCAGTCGGTGACGCTGCTCGAAGCGATCGAGGAATTCGGCTTCGACGCCTGCATCGGCGGCGCGCGGCGCGACGAGGAAAAGGCGCGCGCCAAGGAGCGCATCTTCTCCTTCCGCGACGAGTTCGGCCAGTGGGACCCGAAGAACCAGCGCCCGGAACTGTGGGACCTGTACAACGCGCGCGCCTTCAAGGGCGAGAACATCCGCGTCTTCCCGATCTCCAACTGGACCGAGTTCGACGTGTGGCAGTACATCGAGCGCGAGAACCTCGAACTGCCGTCGATCTACTACGCGCACGTCCGCCCGGTGGTGCGCAGGAACGGCGGCCTGCTGCCGGTGACGGAAGTCACCCCGGCGCGGCCGGAGGACACGGTGGAACATCTCAAGGTGCGCTTCCGCACGGTCGGCGACATCACCTGCACGGCACCGGTCGAGTCGGACGCCGACACGGTGGCCAGGATCATCGCCGAGACCGCCGAGACCACGATCACCGAACGCGGCGCCACGCGCCTCGACGACCAGACTTCGGAAGCGTCGATGGAGCAGCGCAAGAAGGAAGGCTATTTCTGAAAACGGAATCCCCCATGAACGCACCGGAAAAACTCCCGCAACTCACCGACCACGGCCTGCTGCGCTTCCTCACCTGCGGCAGCGTGGACGACGGCAAGAGCACGCTGATCGGCCGCCTGCTCTACGACACCAAGGCGATCCTGGTCGACACGCTCTCGGCCATCGAGCGCACCTCGAAGAAGCGCGGCATGGAGGCCATCGACCTCTCGCTGCTCACCGACGGGCTGCAGGCCGAGCGCGAACAGGGCATCACCATCGACGTGGCCTATCGCTACTTCACCACCGGCACGCGCAAGTACATCATCGCCGACGCGCCGGGGCACGAGCAGTACACGCGCAACATGGTCACCGCCGCGTCGACCGCCGATCTCGCCGTCATTCTGATCGACGCGCGCAAGGGCGTGCTGACGCAGACGCGCCGGCATTCGTATCTCGCGCATCTGGTCGGCATCCCGCACCTGGTGGTGGCGGTCAACAAGATGGACCTGGTGGACTACGCGCAGGAGGTGTTCGACCGGATCGCCAGGGACTACCTCGATTTCGCGGCCCAGCTCGGCATCGAGGACGTGCGTTTCGTGCCGATGTCCGCGCTGGCCGGCGACATGGTCGTCGAGCGCGGCGACCGGCTCGGCTGGTACCGGGGGCCGACGCTGCTCGCGTTGCTCGAAACCGCCCAAGCCTCGCACGCCGAGCACGCCGAGAACTTCCGCTTCCCGGTGCAATACGTCTGCCGCCCGCAGGATTCGGCCAACCCGGAGCTGCATGACTATCGCGGCTTCATGGGGCGCGTGGAATCCGGGAGCATCGCGGTCGGCGACGCCGTGACCGTGCTGCCGTCGGGCCGCGTGTCGCGCGTCAAGGACATCCAGGTATTGGGCCGGTCGCTGCCCTCGGCCTTCGCCGAACAGTCGGTCGCCCTGTTGCTCGAAGACGAGATCGACGTCTCGCGCGGCGACATGATCGTGCGCACCGGCGAGCAGCCGGACGCGGTGCGGCAGATCGGCGCCATGCTCTGCTGGCTCTCGGAAACGCCGCTCGACCCGCGCCGCAAGTACCTCGTGCGCCACACCACGCGCGACAGCAAGGCGCTGGTCGCCGGCATCGACTTCTGCATGGACGTCAACACCATGGAACGCCGGCCGGCGGAGGCGCTGGCGATGAATGACATCGCCAAGGTCAGCCTGAAGCTGGCGCAGCCGATCTTTCCGGATGCCTATGCGCGGAACCGCAGCACGGGGGCATTCATCGTCATCGACGAGTCGACCAACAATACGGTCGGCGCGGGGATGATTCTCTGAACGGAATTCGCCCAAGGCGATGCAAGAGCATTCCCTCCCCTTCAAGGGGGTGAGGACGGGGTTTCGCAGAGCATAGCTCTGCGCCGTCCGAACGGGCTGGCTGTGCAAAGCCAGCACTGAACTGGGCCAGGGTGGGGATGGGGTAAAAGTTGCGCGTAAAGTTTGCGCATTACCTCTTCCCGCCAAACCCCATCCCCCTCCCAGCCTCCCCGTTGAAGGGGGAGGAGTTGCGGCGCCTGGCACTGCCGGGCGTCTGTCGTTTACACGCTGCGTCGCCTGCGCGCGACGCGGCAGGAAAAAAATGCCGATGCCCGTGCCCGCGAAGACACATGACATGCGGGACTTATCTCTTTCCATCCGTGGCTCGACTGAACCGCAGAGAGATGGAATTCACAAAAAAAGCAGACTTCATCCCGCCTGGATCACCCGCGAAAAACAGCATTCAACTAACTGATTTTTCCAACTTTTTTCTTTCGAGGAAATGACCATTTCCCGCTCGGCATGGCGACGACCGACCGCATCACATGCCATGACACCGAACTTTTCCCGCCACGCGCCCGACCGTTCGTTAATTGTTTTTTATAGTTGACGTAAATAAATGGGCGTCGCTATTCAGCGACACGGCAAGCCCTTGTTTCTACTTGATTTAAATAATTCCGTAATCATCCTGTCGCCGGATGGCGACGGAATGGAGCCGGTTTGGCGCAAAAACCCCCGCTCCGCCGCGCACTGCTTCAGTGCAGGCATCTCTTATCCCATTGTTTTTTCTAGCCTGTATGCCAACGGGCACGGAGCTTGCCAACGGTTGGGAGGACCGAGCGGCCGCGAGGCCATGCTTTTGACCGAATTTCAGCGCCTTGACCCGAGCATGTCGTCAGAAAACACACTAGCCCTGTCGCCTCCGGGCATCTCCCTCCCCCCGACGCTGGAAACCCCGGCGCGGAACAGCTTCCTGCAAGCCATCGAAATGATTCTCGAACCGGCCATGCAGGCGCTGTCGCTGTGCCTGGCCGGCCTGTACTTCGAGCACCGGCTGCCGCAGCCCTACCTCATCCTGGCGGCGCTGACCTTCGCCGCGTCGTTCCCCGGGCGCTCGCGGCTGCAGTTTCCGCGCACCAAGATGGTCCTCGACATCGTCTTCGGCTGGCTGGTCATCGCCGGCCTGCTGGCGCTGCTCGGCGCGGCCACCCATTCGTTCGAGTACTTTTCCAGCCGCGCGCTGGCCGTCTGGCTGTTCGCCGCGCCGCTCTGCTCGATCGGCGCGCAGCTGGCGCTGCGCACCTGCGCGCCGGTGCTGGTCCGCATCCAGTCCCGCGCGCAGCGCGCCATCATCGTCGGCATGAACCCGCAGGGGCTCGAACTGGCGCGGCGCATCGGCGGCGCCGGCTACGCGCACATCGCGCTGACCGGGTTCTTCGACGACCGCTCGGCCGAACGGCTGGGCGCCACCGGCCAGCATCCGCTGCTCGGCAACCTCAAGGACCTGCCCGCCTTCGTCAAGGAACACCGCATCGAGCTCATCTACCTGTCGATGCCGATGACCTCGCATCCGCGCATCCGCGAAGTGCTCGACGAACTCAAGGACACCACGGCGTCGATCTATTTCGTGCCCGACATGTTCGTCACCGACGTGATCCAGGGACACCCGGACGAGATCTGCGGCATGCCGGTGATCTCCGTGTGCGAGACGCCGTTCCGCGGCCGCAACGCGATGATCAAGTGGCTCAGCGACAAGCTGCTGGCCAGCGTGATCCTGGTCATGATCTCGCCGCTGCTGCTGGTCATCGCGCTGGCGATCAAGCTCGGCTCGCCGGGGCCGGTCATTTTCAAGCAGCGCCGCTACGGCCTCAACGGCGAGGAAATCCTGGTGTACAAGTTCCGTTCGATGACCGTCTGCGAGGATGGCGGCATCATCCGCCAGGCCAGCAAGAACGACGCGCGCATCACCCGGCTCGGCGCCTTCCTGCGCAAGACCTCGCTCGACGAGCTGCCGCAGTTCATCAACGTCCTGCAGGGGCGCATGAGCATCGTCGGCCCGCGCCCGCACGCGGTGGCGCACAACGAGTTGTACCGCAGCCTGATCCGCGGCTACATGCTGCGCCACAAGGTCAAGCCGGGCATCACCGGCTGGGCGCAGGTCAACGGCTACCGCGGCGAGACCAACACGCTCGACAAGATGCAGGCGCGCGTCGATTACGACATCGACTACCTGCGCAACTGGTCGCTTCTGCTCGATCTGAAAATCATCCTGCGCACCGTGCTGGTCGTGTTCCGCGACCAGGCGGCGTACTGAAGACGCACATCGCCTGCCGGCGGGAAAGACAGCGGCCCCGATTGATCCGAACGAGCCACAGAGACGACGACACGCGAGAGCGCGGCGCACGGAGCCGGGCGGCCCGGCGCCGCCCGTCCGGGCGTGCCGCGCTCGCCCCGCGCCTGAGCCGAATCATGCTGGCCACGACCCTGGCCGCCGCCACGGCGGCGCTCCACGCCCAGACTCCCGACGACGGCGACGCCTTCGACCTGATCGCCGGGTATTCGGTGCGGCACGAGAGCAACCTGTTCCGGCTGGCCGACGGCGCCGACACGCAGGCCGCGCTCGGCAGTTCGTCGAAGTCCGACCTGATCGGCATCGCCACGCTGGGCATCAAGGTGAACAAACCCTACTCCCTGCAACGCTTCGAACTGGACGCCTCGCTGGTCAATTACCGCTACCGCGACTTCGATTATCTCGACTTCACCGCCCGCAACTACGCGGCGGCCTGGCGCTGGCAGCTGACGCCGGCGCTGCGCGGCAACCTGACCAGCACGCGCACCGAGGCGCTCAACAGTTTCAGCGACTACACCAACTACGGCGTGCGCAACGTGCGCACCGACGAACAGCACCGCCTCGACGCGGTGTTCGACGTGGACGGCGCGTGGCGGCTGCTGGGCGGCGTCGCGCGCACCGAGCGCCGCAACAGCGAGACCTTCTTCGAGGAATCCGACAACCGGCTGGATACCGTCGAGGCCGGCGTGCGCCGCGACTTCCTTTCCGGCAGCTCGGTGAGCCTGATCGCCCGGCACGGGCGCGGCGAATATTTCAACCGCCCCGACCTCTCGCCGGTCTACCAGCTCGACGACGGCTTCACCCAGCGCGAGCAGGAGCTCCGCGCGGGCTGGACGGTCAGCGCCAAGACCACGCTGCAGGGGCGCCTGGTGCACGTCGCGCGCGAGCACGAGCATTTCCCGGACCGCGACTATTCCGGCATGGTCGGCAACCTCTCCGTCGCCCTGCGCGCCACCGACAAGCTCACGTTCACCGGCAACGCCGGCCGCGAACTCGGCGCGTACCAGTCCGACGCCAGCAGCTACGCGACCACGCAGCGCGTCGCGCTCGGCGCGGCCTGGAAGATCGGCGCGAAGACCACGCTGCGCGGCCAGTTCGACCGGGGGCGGCGCGACTTCCGCGGCGCGCTCGCCGAGGTGCCCGACAGCGGCCGCGTGGACCAGTTGCGCAACGCCCGGCTGGCGGTCGAATGGCAACCTTCCCGCAGCATGCTGCTCACCGCCGCGCTGGAAAAGGAAAAGCGCGATTCGAACCGGGCCGCCTACGACTTCGACAATTCCACGGCCACCGTCTCGGCCCAGTTCTCCTTCTGACCGCCCACCACGATGCACGCCATGAACGACTCGACCGCTTTCTCCCCTTTCCGCCATTTCCTCCCGGCCGGCGCGGTTTGCCTGCGCCGCGCGCTGGCCGTTTTTTTCTTCGCGCGGGCCTGCCTGTCCGGCGGCGCCGCCACGGCGGCCGAACCGCCGGCCCGGCAGGACTACCTGCTCGGCGAGGGCGACGCCATCCGCATCCAGGTCTTCCAGAATCCCGACCTGGCGCTGGAAACGCGCGTCTCGGAGACGGGCTCGATTACTTATCCGCTGATCGGCGCCATCCGGGTCGGCGGGCTGCCGATCGCCGCCGCCGAACAGGCCATCGCGCGCGCGCTCAAGGACGGCGGCTTCGTGCAGCAGCCGCAGGTCAACATCGTGCTGGTGCAGATCCGCGGCAACCAGGTCAGCGTCCTCGGCCAGGTCAACCGGCCCGGCCGCTTCCCGCTGGAGACCTTCAACCTGCGGGTCAGCGACATTCTGGCGGCGGCCGGCGGCACCACGCCGACCGGCGACGACGTGGCCATCGTCAGCGGCGTGCGCGATGGCAAGCCGTTCCGCAAGGAGATCGACATCCCGGACCTGTACATCGGCGCGCACCCGGAAAACGACATCGTGCTGGCCGGCGGCGACACCATCTACGTGCATCGCGCCCCGGTCTTCTACATCTACGGCGAGGCGCAGCGCCCCGGCGCCTACCGCATCGAGCGCGGCATGACCGTGATGCAGGCCCTCGCCCAGGGCGGCGGCCCGACCGCGCGCGGCAGCGAGAGCCGGCTGCGCCTGCACCGCAAGACCGCCTCCGGGGCCGTGCAGCAGCTCACCCCGGAAATGAACGAACCCGTGCGGCCGGACGACGTGATCTACGTCCGCGAAAGCCTTTTCTGAGGAGGCCCCCATGACGCTCCACCAGATCCTGCTCGTCCTGCGCGTCCGCTGGCGGACGGTGCTGTACACCGCGGCGCTGGCCGCCTGCGCGGCGCTGGCCGTCAGCCTGGTCATGCCCAAGCAGTACACCGCCGGCACCGCGGTGGTGATCGACGTCAAGTCGCCCGACCCGATCGCCGGGCTGGTGCTGCCCGGCATGATCTCGCCGGGCTACATGGCCACCCAGGTAGACATCATCAACAGCGACCGCGTGGCCCGGCGCGTCGTCGAGCGCCTGCGCCTCGATACGGACCCGGAACTCGTCGAGCAGTGGCGCGAGGCCACGCAGGGCCAGGGCGACCTCGCCGCCTGGCTGGCCGGACGGCTGCAGACCAAGCTCGACGTCAAGCCCTCGCGCGAGAGCAACGTCATCAACATCGTGTTCAAGGCGCCCCGCGCCGACGAGGCGGCGCGCATCGTCAACGCCTTCGCGCAGGCCTTCATCGACGTGAACCTGGACCTCAAGGTCGAGCCCGCCCGCCAGAACGCCGCCTGGTTCGAGGAGCAGACCCGCGCCCTGCGCGACCGGCTGGACGCGGCGCAGCAGGCGCTGTCCGCCTACCGCCAGAAGGCCGGCATCGTCGTCTCGGAGGAGACGCTGGACTTCGAGACGACCCGGCTCAACGAACTGTCGTCGCAGCTGGCGCTGGTGCAGACGCAGAACGCCGAAAGCCGGGGCAAGAGCCGCGCGGCCGGCGGCGCCCTGGCCGAGGTGCTGCAGAACCCGCTGATCAACAGCCTCAAGGCCGACGTCGCGCGGCTCGAATCGAAGCTGCAGGAGAGCAACGTCAATCTCGGCCGCAACCACCCGCAGACGCAGCGCGCCGAGTCGGAACTGGCGGCGCTGAAGGCGCGCCTGGACAGCGAGACGCGCAAGATCTCGGCCAGCGTCGACACCGCCTACCGCATCGGCCAGCAGAAGGAAAAGGACCTGGCCGCCGCCATCGAGGCGCAGAAGCAGCGCGTGCTCGGGCTCAACCGCCAGCGCGACGAGGTGAGCATCCTCACCCGCGACGTCGAATCGGCGCAGCGCGCCTTCGAGGGCGCCAGCCAGCGTTCGGCGCAGACGCGCCTGGAAAGCCTGTCGGTGCAGACCAACGCGGTGATCCTCAACCCGGCCGCCGTGCCGGTCGACCCCTCGCGTCCGAAGATTCCGCTCAACGTGCTCGTCGCGCTGGTGCTGGGCACCCTGCTCGGCACCTCGTTCGCCCTGCTGCTGGAATTCCTCGACCGCCGCGTGCGCGCCGCGGGCGATCTGACGCTGGCCGACGGCGTGCCGCTGCTGGCGGCCATCGACCACCTGGCGGACGTGCCGGCGCGGCCGGTCCGCCGGCGGCGTTCCTTCTTCAAGCGGCTTTCGCTCGACCCGGCCCGGAGCACCCCATGAACCGCATGCACAGCCCCTCCCTGCCGGCCTTCGGGGAAACGCCGTCCGACCGCTCGATCGGCGCCATCCTGATCGACGCCGGCCGCCTCTCGCCGGCCGACGCGGAAAGCATCCTGCGCTTCCAGAAGCAGCACGGCGGCCGCTTCGGCGACGCCGCCGTCGAGCTCGGCCTGCTCAGCCGCGAGGACATCCGCTTCGCGCTCGCCCGCCAGTTCGACTACCCGTGCCTGACCGCCGGCGACCCCGACTCGGGCCGCGATCCCCGGCCCGACGGCAGCCTGGTCGCCGCCTACCGCCCCGACGTGCGCATCGTCGAGCAGCTGCGCGGGCTGCGCAGCCAGCTCATGCTGCGCTGGTTCGAGGCAGCGCGCGCCGGCAAGGCGCTGGCCGTGGTCGGCGCCAGCCGGCGGGAAGGCCGCAGCTTCATCGCCGCCAACCTGGCCGTGGTCTTTTCGCAGCTCGGCGAGCGCACGCTGCTGATCGATGCCGATCTGCGTTCCCCGGCGCAGCACCGGCTGTTCCGGCTCGACGGCCGCGCCGGCCTGTCGGAACTGCTGTCCGGCCGCGCCGGCGCCGAGGCCATGGTGCGCATCCCCGGCCTGCGCGCCCTGTCGGTCCTGCCGGCCGGGGCCCTGCCGCCCAATCCGCAGGAACTGCTCGGCCGCCCGGCCTTCGGCGAACTGCTGCAGGCGGCCTGCCGCGATTACGACGTGGTGCTGCTCGACACGCCGGCGGCCGGCGAGTACGCCGACGCGCTGACCCTGGCCGCGCGCGCCGGCGGCGCGCTGCTGGTGGCCCGCCAGGATCACGCCTCGCTGCCCGCCTTCGCCTCCCTGGCCGCAGGCCTGGGCAGGACCTGCACCGTGGTCGGCTCGGTGCTGAACGACGTGCGCCGCTGAATCCCGCCGCCAAGCCCGTTTCTCCCGCCAACGCCCGAGGACAACAATGAAAAGACTCCTGCTCCCGCTGCTGGTCTCGCTGATGCCGCTCAACGCCCTGCGGGTGACGCTCTACCGCCTGCTCTTCGGCTACCGCATCGGCACGGGCGTGCGCATCGGCTTCGGCACGGTGATCGGCGTGGCCTCGCTGGAAATCGGCGACGGCGCGTCGATCGGCCCGCTCAACGTGTTCAAGGGGCCGATCCGGGTGCGCATCGGCGCGCGGGCGCGCATCGGGCGACTCAACCAGTTCTTCTGCTCGTGGCACATCGTCGCCGACAAGTTCGCCGCGCGCGGCTACACGCCGGTCCTCGAACTGGGCGAGCGGTCGCTGGTGCTCAACTCGCACTTCTTCGACGTCTACGGCCGCGTCGAGATCGGCAACGACAGCTGGATCGCCGGCAACGGCAGCCAGTTCTGGACCCACGGCCTGTCGGTGATGGACCGCGACATCATCATCGGCGAGAAGAACTACATCGGCTCGGCCGTGCGCTTCGCGCCGGGCACCTCGATCGGCCACCGCAATATCGTCGCGCTCGGCACCGTCGTGCTCGGCCGCGTCGAGGCCAGCGATTCGCTCATTTCCGGCTTCCCGGCCAAGGCCGTCCGCTCGATCGCCGAGGACGTGCAGGCCGGGCGCTACCGCTTCAGCTTCGAGGACTGGTGAGCCGCATGCGAGAGAATGCAGAAATCCAAGGGACGCGGCTCGTCTCGGTGTGCATCGCCAGCATCGGCCGGCCGTCGCTGCGCGACACCGTGGACGCGGCGCTGGCCTGCGCGCTGCCGCCGGGTTTTACGCGCGAGATCGTGATCGCCGACGACAGCCGGACGGACGCAGTGGCCGCCGCGCTCGGCGGCCTGATCGGCCGGGACGGCGTGCGCGTGGTCGCCAGCGGCGCGCGCAACATCTCGCTCGCGCGCAACCGGGCGATGGCCCACGCCGCCGGGGAATACCTGGTGTTCGTCGACGACGACGAGGTGCCTGCCGCCGACTGGCTGGAGCAGCTCGTCCGGCAGGCCGAGGAAAGCGGCGCGGACGGCGTGCAGGGCCGGGTGATCGGTGTCTATCCCCGGCACGCGCCGGCCTGGGCGAAAAAGCTGCGCCCCTACGACAAGACCTACGGCGCCGCCGGGCAGGCCATCCGCGTCGGCTCGACCTGCAACCTGCTGCTGCGCCGCGCGGCGCTCGCCGAGCGCGGGCTCGAATTCGATCCGTCGCTCGGCCGCAGCGGCGGCGAGGACACCGACCTGTGCTTCCGCCTCACCGCCAGCGGCGGCCGGATCGTCTGTTCGGCCACGGCGATCGTGTACGAGCACGTTCCGACCGAACGTCTGGAGCGCCGCCATCTGCTGCGCCGCTACGCGCGCGGCGGGCACAGCTACGCCTCGACCGTGCTGGCGCACGCCGGGGCGTCGCGCCGGGCGCTGGAGATCGCCAAGGCCGCCGCGCTCGCCGCCGCCTTCTCGCTGCTGGCCGCCGCCGCGTGGGCGGTGGTGCCGGCGGCGTCGATGCGCTTCGCCCTGCGCACCTCGGGCAACGTCGGCAAGCTGCTGTTCTTCGTCGGCCGGCCGGCCTGGAACCTCTACTGAACCCACCCGGAAAGGGAGAGAAAACATGAAAGTCGCCGTCGTCGCCATCACCTACAAACGGCCGGACGGCCTGCGCAAGCTGCTGCGCGGGCTGATGAGCCAGGACCTCGCCGCCACGGGGATCGACGAGATGAACGTCATCGTCGTCGACAACGACCCGCAGGGCAGCGCCGCGGCCGTGCTCGCCGAATTCCGCGACAGCGGCGGCATCCGCCTGACCGGCCTGCGCGAAAGCCGCCCCGGCATTCCCTTCGCGCGCAATCGCGGCATGCTGCACGCGATCGTGGACCACGACTTCTTCGCCTTCATCGACGACGACGAGTACCCGTCGCCGAACTGGCTGCGCCGCCTGGTGGAGGTGGCCGAGGAGCTCTACAGCGACTGCGTGCTGGGGCCGGTGACGCCGGTCTTCCCGGAGGGCACGCCGCGCTGGATTCGGCGCAGCCGCGTTTTCGAAGGCTGGCGGCATGCGCACCGCGCGCAGGTCTTCGAGGCCGCGACCAACAACGTGCTGGTGCGCAGCGCCTTCGTCCGCGAGCACGGCATCCTGTTCGACGAGCGCATGCAGGCCAGCGGCGGCTCGGACTACCGTTTCTTCCGCCAGTGCGTGGCGGCCGGCATGGTCATCCACTGGGCGGCGGACGCCGAGGTGTTCGAGGACATCCCGCGCGCGCGCACCACGCTGCGCTGGATGGCGCAGCGCCAGATCCGCCTGGGCAACACCTTCGCCCTCGACGCCCGCCTGTCCGGCCGCACGGGGCGCATCGCCGAGCTCTACGCGCTCGGCCTCGCCCGCGCCGGCGCCGGGCTGCTCGGCCTGCCGTCGCTGCTTTTGTCCACGCGCTGGGGCAGCGGCGCGGCGATCCACCTCTTGCGCGGCGTCGGCATCCTCACCGGCCTGCTCGGCTACCGGCACCAGGAATACGCCAAGGGCCGGCTCGAACGCGAAAGGTCGGCGGCATGAACGCGGCCCACGTTCCCGCCATGCGCGGCGCGCACGCCACGCGCTCGCTGCTCGGCGTCGACTTCCACGCGCTGCCGGCCCGCCGGGCGATCGACATCCTCGACGCGCACGTGCGCCACCGCGTGCCGATCAAGGTGGCCTTCGCCAACGCCCACACGCTCAACACGGCGCGCGTCAACCCGCGCTACCGCGAGGTGCTGCAGCGCTTCGCCGTGTTCAACGACGGGGTCGGCGTCGATCTGGCCAGCTGGCTGCGCTTCGGCGAACGCTTCCCGGACAACCTGAACGGCACGGACTTCGTTCCCGCCTACCTCGAACGCACGCTCCTGCCGCTGCGCATTTTCATGCTCGGCACCCGGCCGGAGGTGATCGGCCGCGCCTTCGAGGCGGCGCGCCGCCGCTTCCCGCGCCACGAATGGGTCGGCTGCCGCGACGGCTACTTCAGCCGCGACGAGGAGGACGAACTGCTCGCCACGCTGCGCGCCGAGCGCATCGACCTGCTGCTGGTGGGCATGGGCAACCCGCTGCAGGAGCTGTGGATCGACCGCTGCGCGGCGGCCAGCCGGGCTACCGCGTGCGTCGGCGTTGGCGCCCTGCTCGACTTCCTGGCCGGCGAGGTCGGTCGCGCGCCCGCCTGGGTGCGCCGCGCACGGCTCGAATGGGCCTGGCGGCTGCTGCTCGAACCGCGCCGCCTGTGGCGGCGCTACCTGGTCGGCAACGCCACCTTCCTGTGGCACGCCTGGCGCGAGCGGCGATGAACCACCACGACGGCACGGCCACCTCTCCCTCCCCTTCAAGGGGAGGGCTGGGGTGGGGATGGGGCAAGGGCTCCGGCTTCGGGTCCTCGGCGCACGAACCTCATCCCCCTCCCGGCCTCCCCCTTGAAGGGGGAGGAGCCGGCAACTCCATCGCCGCCGCGGCAACCCTCGCCGTACTGGCGATCGCCGGCGGCGCGCTCTCGGCATTGGCACCGTGGTGGCTGGCGCTCGGCGCCTTCGCCGCGATGGCGGTCGGGCTGGCCATCCTCGCCTCGCCCTACTTCGGCCTGATGCT
>JADHEE010000419.1_pt1 | contig 17206 bp, 13 predicted proteins | sample 8952401 | NCBI WGS metagenome assembly JADHEE01 (sample SAMN16124438, study PRJNA663242) | bioreactor sludge metagenome | isolation source: sludge (ammonium) | place: India:Bengaluru | collected 2019-02-28
TGCTCTACCACGTCTTCCTGGCCAGCATGGTCCTGGTCATGCTGGCCAACGACGGCTACGCCTTCATGGTGGCCTGGGAGACGATGGCGCTGTCCTCGTTCTTCCTGGTCACCTCCGAGCACCGCCACGCCGAGATCCGGCGCGCCGGCTACCTCTACCTGCTGCTCGCGCACATCGGCGCGGTGGCCATCCTGCTCTCCTTCGGGGTGATGGCCGGCAGCGCCGGCGACTACACCTTCGACGCCATGCGCGGCTTCGACGGCGGCGAATTCTGGGAGACCGCCGCCTTCCTGCTCGCCCTGGTCGGCTTCGGCGCCAAGGCCGGCCTGCTGCCGCTGCACGCCTGGCTACCGGAGGCGCACCCGGCGGCGCCCTCGCCCGTCTCGGCGATGATGAGCGGGGTGATGCTGAAGACGGCAATCTACGGCCTGCTGCGCGTCGGCTTCGACCTGCTGCAGGCGCACGCCTGGTGGTGGGGCCTGCTGCTGCTCCTGGTCGGGCTGGCCTCGGCGCTGTTCGGCGTGGCCTTCTCGGCGGTGCAGACCGACATGAAGCGCCTGCTCGCCTATTCGTCGATCGAGAACGTCGGCCTGATCGTGCTGGCCATGGGGCTGGCGCTGATCTTCAGCGCCTTCGGCATGGGCGGCTTCGCGGCGCTGGCGCTCACCGCGCTGCTCTACCACTGCCTCAACCACGCCTTCTTCAAGAGCCTGCTGTTCCTGGCCACCGGCTCGGTACTGCACGCCACCGGCGAGCGCAACCTCGGCAAGCTCGGCGGCCTGATCCACCAGATGCCCTGGGTGGCGTGGCTGGCGCTGATCGGCGTGCTGGCCTCGGCCGGCCTGCCGCCGCTCAACGGCTTCGTCTCGGAATGGCTACTGCTGCAGAGCTTCCTGTTCACGCCCGAGGTGCCGCACGGCTACCTGAACATGCTGCTGCCGGTGTTCGCCGGGGCCATCGCGCTGGTCGCCGCGCTGGCCGGATTCACCATGGTCAAGTTCTTCGGCATCATCTTTCTCGGCCAGCCGCGCGAGGAAAAGCTGGCCCAGGCGCACGACGCCTCGCGCCTGTCGCGCCTCGGCCTGCTCTGGCTGGCCGCCGGCTGCGTGCTGCTCGGCCTGGTGCCCAACGCGGTCATCGCGCTCATCGAACCCGTGGTGCGCTTGCTGATCGGCGCCGCCCTGCCGGAGGCGGGCGCCGTGAACTGGCTGTTCCTGGCGCCGTTCTCGGCCGAGCGCGCCAGCTACAGCCCGCTGATCTTCTTCGGCGGCATCGCCGTGCTGACGCTCGCCGCCTGGCTCATCGTGCGCCGCCGCTACCACGGCCGCGCCGCGCGCGTGCCGCCGTGGGATTGCGGCTTCCCGCTGCAGACCGGGCGCATGCAGGACACCTCGGAAGGCTACAGCCAGCCGATCCGGCGCATCTTCTCGCCGATCTTCAAACGCACGCGCCAGCATCCGTCGCCGTTCGACGCCCGGCCGCGCTACCTCTCGATCGTCGAGGACCCGCTGTGGTACTGGCTCTACCTGCCGGTGGCCTGGATCGTCGAACGCTGCACCCGCGTCGTCGATTTCCTGCAGCGCGGGCGCATCGCGGTGTACCTGCTGTACAGCTTCGCCACGCTGATCATCCTCCTGGTGCTGACCCGCGGATGAATCTCTACGCCTTCCTCGCCCAACTGATCGAGCTGGTCACGGCGCTGCTGCTCGCGCCGCTGCTGGTCGGCTGGGTCAACCAGTGCCGCGCCTGGCTGCAGAACCGCTCGGCGCCGCCGCTGCTGCAGACCTACTACACGCTGCACAAGCTGTTCCACAAGGACGTGCTGCTGGCGCACAACGCCTCGCCGCTGTTCCGCGCCGCGCCCTACGCGATCTTCGCCTGCATGGCGCTGGCCTCGGCCATCGTGCCGACGCTGTCCACCACGCTGATCCTGGCGCCGGCCGCCGACGCCATCGCCTTCGTCGGCCTGTTCGCGCTGGCCCGCGTGTTCATCGCGCTGGCCGCCATGGACGTGGGCACCGCCTTCGGCTCGCTCGGCTCGCGCCGGGAAATGCTGATCGGCTTCCTCGCCGAGCCGGCGCTGCTGATGATCTTCTTCACCGCCTCGTTGATCTCGCATTCGACCTCGCTGTCGTCGATCGTCGAGACGCTGGCCGGCACCGAATTCGTCATCTACCCGAGCCTGGCCTTCGCCGGCACGGCCTTCGTCATGGTCTCGCTGGCCGAGAACGCGCGCGTGCCGGTGGACAACCCGACCACGCACCTGGAACTGACCATGATCCACGAGGCGATGATCCTCGAATACTCCGGCCGGCACCTGGCGCTCATCGAATGGGCCTCGGCGCTCAAGCTGTTCGCCTATTCGTGCCTGGGCATCGCCCTGTTCGTCCCCTTCGGCATCTCGGCGACGGCCGGGCCGGCGCCGCTGCTGGTCGCGGCGGGCTTCATGCTGCTCAAGCTGGCGATCGGCGGCTTCGCCCTGGCGCTGATCGAGACGCTGAACGCCAAGATGCGCATCTTCCGCGCCCCCGAATTCCTCGGCACGGCCTTCCTGCTGGCGGTGCTGGCCATGCTGGTGCATCTGCTGCTGGAGGTGGGCAAGTGAATTTCCCGCTCGACCTTTCCGCCTCGCTGATCGGCCAGTTCGTCAACCTCTGCGCCGCGATCATGCTGCTGCTCGGCTTCGCCATGCTGGCGCAGCGGCGCATCCTGTCGCTGATCAATCTGTTCATGCTGCAGGGGATGGTGCTCGTCGCGTCCACGCTGATCGTCGCCTACGGCACCCGCCAGAGCCACCTGTACTGGTCCGCCGCGCTGACCCTGATACTCAAGGTCGTCGCCCTGCCGTGGATTCTGCACCGGCTGATCCGCAAGCTGTCGGTCAAGTGGGACGTGGAGACGATCATCAACATCCCGACCACCATGCTCTGCGGCATCGCGCTGGTGGTCATCGCCTTCAACGTGGCGCAGCCGATCTCGGCGCTGTCGGGCACGATCATGCGCGCCACCATCGGCATCGCCCTGGCCTGCGTGCTGCTGTCCTTCCTGATGATGATCACGCGCAGCAAGGCGGTGCCGCAGGTGATCGCCTTCCTGGCCATGGAGAACGGCCTGTTCTTCGCCGCCACCAGCGCCACCTACGGCATGCCGATGGTCGTCGAACTGGGCATCGCGCTCGACGTGATGGTCGGCATGGTCATCTTCGGCGTGTTCTTCTTCCAGATCCGGCAGCAGTTCGACAGCCTGGACATCCGGCACATGGAAAGGGTCAAGGAGGAATGAACGAACTCGTCCTCGTGCTGGCCGTGCCGCTCGCCGCCTCGGCGCTGCTCGCCGTGGTCGGGCATCGCCACCGCGCCGCCGAGATCAACATCGCCGGCAGCCTGCTCACCCTGCTCGCCGCCGCGGCGCTGACCGTGCGCGTGATCCGCGACGGGCCGCTCACTCTCCTCGACGAGCAGTTCTTCGTCGATCCGCTCAACGTCTTCCTGATCGCGCTGACCGCGCTGGTCGGCTTCACCACCTCGGTCTTCTCGCGCCCGTACATGCGCGTCGAGCACGACCACGGCCGGCTCTCGGTCGGCCGGCTGCGTCTGTACCACAGCATGTTCCAGATGTTCATGTGCACCATGCTGGTGGCGCTGTCGACCAACAACATCGGCATCCTGTGGGTGGCCATGGAGGCGGCCACGCTGACCACCGTCCTCCTGGTCGCCCTCTACCGCACGCCGGAAAGCCTGGAGGCGGCCTGGAAATACTTCATCCTGTGCGGCGTCGGCATCGCCCAGGCGCTGTTCGGCACCATCCTGATCTACTTCGCCGCGGAACAGGTCTTCGGCCACGCGCCGGGGGCGATGCTGTGGACGCACCTCTACGCCTACCGCACCGAGCTGGAGCCGACCGTGCTGTCGCTGGCCTTCGTCTTCATGATCGTCGGCTACGGCACCAAGACCGGTCTGGTGCCGCTGCACAACTGGCTGCCGGACGCGCACGCCGAGGGCCCGACGCCGGTCTCGGCGGTGCTCTCCGGGCTGCTGCTCAACGTCGCGCTGTACGCCATCATCCGCTGCAAGGCGCTGGTCGACGGCGCGCTGGGAACGCCGTTCGCCGGCCACCTGATGATGGGCTTCGGCCTGCTCACCGTGGTCGTGCCGGCCTTCTACCTGTCGCGCCAGAAGGACGTGAAACGGCTGTTCGGCTTCTCCTCGATCGAGCACATGGGGCTGATCACCTTCGCCTTCGGCATGGGCGGCGGCGTCGCCGCCTTCGCCGGGCTGCTGCACATGACCGTGCATTCGCTGACCAAGTCGGCGATCTTCTTCGCCGTCGGCCACGCCGCGCAGATGGCCGGCACCCAGGTCATCGACGACATCAAGGGCTTGATCAAGCGTTCGCCGACCATCGGCTGGGGACTGATGCTCGGTTCGCTGGCCATCCTCGGGATGCCGCCGTTCGGCGTGTTCACCAGCGAGTTCATGATCCTGACCACGGCCATCAAGCACCATCCGTGGGCCACGCCGATCCTGCTGGTGGCGCTCGGCGTGGCCTTCGCCTCGATGTTCGCCAAGGTCCAGGCCATGGCCTTCGGCGAGCCGACGGTCAAGCCGCTGGCGCACAACCCGGCGCTGCTGCCGGTCTTCCTGCACCTCGGCCTGGTGCTGATGCTCGGCCTGTGGATTCCGCCCTACCTGAGCGAGTGGTTCCGCCAGGCGGCGCGCATGGTCGGTTGAATCACGCCAGGGGAAACGGAGCGCGCATGCAGTTCTTCGATCAAGCCATCGATTTCGAGCCGCTGGACGGCCATCCCGTGGCGACCTGGGCGGCGCGCGCCGGCGCGGGCGAATGGCTGGCCTTCTGCGCCGCCGCGCGCAAGGCGGAGCGGCGGCTGGTGGCGCTGTGGGGCAGCGACGAGCGCGACCGCCAGGAAAATGGCGGCGGCTTCGCCCTGCACGCGGCATTCGACCTGCCCGACGGGCTGGCCTGCCTGACCCTGCCGCTGGCGGCCGAGAACCCCGCCTTTCCCGATATCGCGCCCATCTTCCCCGCCGCCAACCGCATGCAGCGCGCGGTGATGGACATGATCGGCGCCGTGCCGGAAGGCGACGCCGACCGGCGCCCCTGGCTGCGCCACGCCAACTGGCCGGCCGACTACCTGCCGCTGCGCGGCGACGCCGGGGACGCACAATTTGAAACGCAGAACGAGGACTACCCGTTCGTGCGCGTCGAGGGCGACGGCGTGCACGAGATCGCCGTCGGTCCGATCCACGCGGGGATCATCGAACCGGGCCATTTCCGCTTCTCGGTGACCGGCGAGAGCGTGCTGCGCCTCGAACAGCGATTCGGCTGGAAGCACAAGGGCATCGAGCGCCGCTTCGTCGGCATGGGCCTCTCCGACGGCGCGCGGCTGGCCGGGCGGGTTTCCGGCGATTCGACGGTGGCCTACGCCTGGGCCTACTGCCAGGCCGCGGAAGCCATCGGCGCGGCGGAGCCGCCGCAGCGCGCGCTGTGGCTGCGTGCGCTGCTGCTCGAACGCGAGCGCATCGTCAATCATCTCGGCGACCTCGGCTACCTCGGCAACGACGTGGCCCTGCCCTTCGGACTGATGCAGTTCATGCGCCTCAAGGAAGACTGGGTGCGGCTCAACGCCCGCCTGTTCGGCCACCGCTTGCTGATGGACCGTATCGTTCCGGGCGGCGTGGCCGTGGACCTCGACGACGACGGCAGCCGCGCCATCGCCGCGCAGTGCGACGCGCTCGAAGGCGAGCTGCGCACGCTGAAGGGCATCTACGACGAGCACGCCGGCCTGCAGGACCGTTTCCTGACCACCGGCCGGATCACCCCGCAGCTGGCCGCGACGCTGGGCGTCATCGGCCTGGCCGGACGCGCCAGCGGACAGCATTGGGACCTGCGCTGCAACCACCCCTGCGCGCCGTACGACCGGCTGGAGCCGCGCCTGTGCGTGGAACGCAACGGCGACGTGGCCGCCCGGGCGCTGGTGCGCTTCGGCGAAATCCGCGAGTCGCTCCATCTGCTGCGCCGCATCCTGCGCGACCTGCCGGCCGGCGAGATCCGCCGCGACGTGCGCAGCGCGCCGGACCGGCGCGGCTTCGGCTGGATCGAGGGCTGGCGCGGCGACGTGCTGGTCGCGCTCGCAACCGGCGGCGACGGCAAGATTCGCCGTTGCCACTGCCACGACCCGTCCTGGCAGAACTGGCCGGCGCTCGAACACGCGGTGATCGACAACATCGTCCCCGACTTCCCGCTGATCAACAAATCGTTCAACCTGTCCTACGCCGGACCGGACCTTTAGGACGCCGCCCATGTTCCCGATGCTCCGCCAGATCATCCGCACCGGCATCGTCAGCGAGCCCGCCCCGGAGGCCGACGAAGCGCTGCGCAGCACCGCGCAGCGCCTGTCCGAGGCCATGCTGCGGCGGCTCGGGCGCGCGCTGGTCATCCGCCACGTGGACGCCGGCTCGTGCAACGGCTGCGAACTGGAAATCCACGCGCTCGGCAATCCGTACTACAACCTCGAGGCGCTCGGCATCAGGTTCGCCGCCAGCCCGCGCCACGCCGACCTGCTGCTGGTCACCGGCCCGGTGGCCAAAAACATGGAAGTCGCCCTGAAGCGCGCCTACGATGCCACGCCCGAGCCCAAGCTGGTCGTCGCCGTCGGCGATTGCGGATGCACGGGCGGCATCTTCGGCGAGAGCTACGCCAGTTGTGGCCGCGTGGCCAACGTCATCCCGGTCGACGTCAGCGTGCCCGGCTGCCCGCCCACGCCGCTGCAGCTGATGCAGGGCATCCTGGCGGCCATCGCGCCCGAAACGGTGCGGGCAGGCGAAAAATGACCGCCGTCACCCGCCGCCTGCTCATCGAAGGCCGCGTCCAGGGCGTCGGCTTCCGCTGGTCGTTCATGGAGCAGGCGCGCGAACTCGGCCTCGACGGCTGGGTGCGCAACCGCAGCGACGGCAGCGTCGAAGCCCTGATCAGCGGCCCGGCCGAAGCCGTCGACGCCCTGACCGGCTGGGCCCATCGCGGACCGCCGCAGGCGCGGGTCGACCGCGTCACCTGGCAGGACGAACCCGGCGGTCCGGGCGATGCCGCCGACGGATTCAAGCGACGGCCGACCCTCTAGAACCCACTTCCGCGGCGCCGGCGGCCCGCCGCCCGCCCTTCGAGCACCTATCGTGGACCAGGATTCCGCTTCCCCTTCCCGCCCCCGCCGGGGCATGCTGCTGATGCTGTCGGCGGTGATGCTGTTCACCGCCATGGACACCCTCACCAAGCACCTGACGCGCTATTACCCGGTGAACATGGTCCTGTGGGCGCGCTACCTGGTGCACGTCGCCCTCCTGCTCGCCCTCGTCCTGCCGCGCCGCGGACTCTCCGGCATCGGCACGCAGCGGCCGGCGCTGCAGGTGCTGCGCGGCGTCCTGCTGTCCGCCGCGGCCTTCTGCTTCGCCACGGCGATCGCCCACATGCCGCTGGCCGAGGCCACCGCCATCGCCTTCGTGGCTCCCCTCCTGGTCACCGTGCTGGCCGTCGTCTTCCTCAAGGAAAAGGTGGAAACCGGACGCTGGGTGGCGATCGCCTGCGCCTTCGGCGGCGTGCTGGTGATCATCCGCCCCGGCAGCGACGTGTTCACCTGGGCCGCGCTGCTGCCGCTGATCAACGCCGTGTTCTTCGCCGGCTACCAGGTCCTGACGCGCCGCCTGTCCGGACTGGAAAGCCCGCATGTGATGATCTTCTATCCCGGGCTGGTCGGCCTGATCCTGTATTCCTTCACCCTGCCGTACGCCTGGGCGCCTCCCGCCAGTCTCCAGCACCTGGCGCTGCTGGGCGCGGCCGGCATCCTGGGCGTGGTCAGCCACCTGATCCTGATCAAGGCGTTCGAGCTCGCTCCCGCCTCGCGCCTCGCCCCGTTCAGCTACTCCCAGCTGATCTGGGTCACGCTGTCCGGTTTCCTGTTTTTCGGCCACTTCCCCGACCGCTGGTCGCTGATCGGCATCGGCATCCTCATCGCCAGCGGCGTCTATTGCGCCAACCACCAGCGGCTCTCCGAGAAGGAATCGCGCCGTCTGCTCATCGACACGCCGGCCGGCGACTGAACGTGGCGGACGGCGGGCCGGTCAAAAAGAGTGCCGACCGCCCGTCAACCATCGCGGGAAACGGCCGTTTTTCAAAAAGATCCGGATGTGTTTCCGGTATAAGGAGCCTCTCATGGACAAATCGATGGTCAAGGGAATCGTCGTCGGCGCCGTCGCGGTCACCGCGCTGGCCGCCGGCGGGGTGGGCTACAAGGTGATGACCAAGCCGGTGTTCGCCGAAGTCGTGGCCGCCAAGGAAGTCAAGGAAACGGTCAAGACGCCGCGCGAGGAATGCGAGGACGTCGCCGTCCAGCACCAGGCGCCGGTCAAGGACGAGCACCGCATCGCCGGCACGGTCGTCGGCGCGGTCGCCGGCGGCCTGCTCGGCAGCGCCATCGGCGGCGGCACGGGCAAGAAGGTGGCCACGGTGGCCGGCGCGGCGGCCGGCGGCTACGCCGGCAACCGGGTGCAGAAGAACCTGCAGGAAAAGGACGTGCAGACCACCACCGAACGGCGCTGCAAGACCGTGTACGACACCTCGGTCAAGCATCTCGGCTACGACGTGACCTATCGCCTCGACGGCAGGCAGGACGTGGTGCGCATGGCCTTCGATCCGGGCCAGCAGATCCCGGTCAAGGACGGCAAGCTGGTCCTCGATCCGCCAGCGAAGAACTGAGCCGCCGGGCGGGCGAAGCGGGCATCAGCCGTACTCGATCCGCACGTTCTCGCTGCGCAGCCAGTCGCCGAGCGCCGTGAGCAGTTCGTCTTCCAGCCGCACGCGGCAGCCCTCGCCGAGAGCCAGCTCGCACGCCGCCTGGGCGTTGCGGTAGGCCAGCCGCACCGGGCAATTGCCCGGCGTGTACGGCGTCAGCATGGCCTGCAGGCGCCGCGCCGCGTCCGCCGCGCCGGCGCCGCTGGCCTGCCCGTTGAGCGACAGGCGCAGGTAGCGGGCGAAGCGCCCGCGCGCCTCGGCCAGCGTCAGCAGGCGTTCGGCGACGACGCGCACCCGGCCCTCGCCGGCGAAATCGTCGCGCTGCACCTTGCCTTCGACGATCAGCACCTCGTCCTCGCGGATCTTGCCGCGCTCGGTCTCGAAGGTTTCGTTGAACACCGAGATTTCCAGCGACGTGGTGCCGTCGTCGAGCTGCACGAAGGCCATCTTGCCGCGCGAGGTGATCTTGGTGCGCACGCCGGTCACCAGGCCGGCGAGCAGCTGCGGTTCCTTCCTCGGCTCCAGCGACGACAGCGGCCGGCGCGCGAAGCGCGACACTTCCTGCCGCACCTCGTTGAACGGATGCCCGGAGAAGAAGAAGCCGAGCGCCAGCTTCTCCTCGGCCAGCTTCTGCCGCTCCACCCAGCGCACCGACTCGCAGTATTGCGGCTTGTGCTCCTCCGCCGCGGCGCCGTCGAAGACGTCGAACAGGCTGACCTGCATGGCGTTGCGCTCGGCCTGCTCGGCCGCCTCGATGGCCACGCCGACCGAGGCCATCAGCCGCGCGCGGTGGTCGTCGATCGAATCGAAGGCGCCGGCGCGGATCAGCGCCTCGATGGTGCGGCGGTTGACCATGCGCTTGTCGACGCGCTCGCAGAAGTCGAACAGGTCCTTGAACGGCCCGCCCGACTCGCGCGCCTTGAGGATCACGTTGACCGCCTGTTCGCCGGTGCCCTTCACCGCGCCCAGGCCGTAGCGGATGGTCTGGCGGTCGACCGGCACGAAACGGTACTCGGAGGCGTTCACGTCCGGCCCGAGCACGGTCAGCTTGTTGAGCAGGCAGTCGTCGTAGAAGATCTTCACCGTGTCGGTGTTATCCATGTCCGACGACAGCGTCGCCGCCATGAACGCCGCGCAATGGTGCGCCTTCAGCCACGCCGTCTGGTAGGTGACCACCGCGTAGGCCGCCGTGTGCGACTTGTTGAAGCCGTACTCGGCGAACTTGGTCATCAGGTCGAACAGCTGCTCGGCCAGCGCCGGGTCGTAACCCTTCTGCTGCGCGCCCGCGGCGATCGTCTCGCGGTGCTTGGCCATCTCCTCGGGCTTCTTCTTGCCCATCGCCCGGCGCAGCATGTCGGCGCCGCCGAGCGTGTAGCCGCCGATGATCTGCGAGATCTGCATCACCTGTTCCTGGTACACGATGACCCCGTAGGTCGGTTCCAGGCAGGCCTTCAGATCGTCGTGGAAATAGTCGATCTTCTGCTGGCCCTTCTTGCGCAGGATGAAGTCGTCCACCATGCCCGAGCCGAGCGGGCCGGGGCGGTAGAGGGCGAGCACGGCGATGATGTCTTCGAAGCGGTCCGGCTGCAGCTTCTTGAGCAGCTTTTTCATGCCCTCCGATTCCACCTGGAAGATCGCCGTGGTGTTGGCGTCCTTGAGCACCTGGTAGGCCCGTGGATCGTCGAAGGTCAGCGCGTCGAGGTCCGGCCGGGAGCCGGTCAACTGCTCGACGTAATCGACCGCCAGCCGGATGATGGTCAGGTTGCGCAGGCCGAGGAAGTCGAACTTCACCAGGCCCACTTTCTCGACGTCGTCCTTGTCGTACTGCGAAACGACCGAGGCGCCGGCGTCGGCGGAGTACAGCGGGCAGAAATCGGTGAGCTTGCCCGGCGCGATCAGCACGCCGCCGGCATGCATGCCGACGTTGCGCGTCAGGTCCTCCAGCCGGCCGGCCAGGTCGAACAGCTCCTTGACCTCCTCTTCCTCGCCGATGCGCTGCTTCAGCTGCGGCTCGGCCTCGATCGCCCGGTCCAGCGACAGCGGCTTGTTCTGTTCGAGCGGAATCAGCTTGGAGAGCTGGTCGCAGAAGGTGTACGGCATGTCGAGCACGCGCCCGACATCGCGGATGACCGCCTTCGACGACATGGTGCCGAAAGTGGCGATCTGCGACACCGCGTCGTGCCCGTACTTGTCGCGCACGTACTCGATCACCCGCCAGCGGTTGTCCTGGCAGAAGTCGATGTCGAAGTCGGGCATCGACACCCGTTCGGGGTTGAGGAAGCGCTCGAACAGCAGGGCGTATTCCAGCGGATCGAGGTCGGTGATACCGAGCGAGAAGGCGACCAGCGAACCGGCGCCCGAGCCGCGCCCGGGCCCGACCGGCACGCCGTTGCGCTTGGCCCAGTTGATGAAGTCGGCCACGATCAGGAAGTAGCCGGGGAAGCCCATCTGGATGATGGTGCGGGTCTCGGTCTTCAGGCGCTCCGCGTACCTCGGGCGCTGCTTCTCGCGCTCGGCCGCGTCCGGATACAGCTGCTGCAGGCGGCGCTCCAGGCCGCGCTCGGCCTCGGCGGCCAGGAACTCGTCGAGCGACACGCCGTCCGGCGTCGGGAAATTCGGCAGATAGTTCTTGTACAGGCCGATCTGCAGGTTGCAGCGCTTGGCGATCTCGACCGAGTTTTCTAGCGCCTCGGGCAGGTCCTGGAACAGCGCCGCCATTTCCTCGGGCGACTTGAAATACTGTTCCTCGGTATACAGCCGGGGCCGCCGGGTGTCGCCGAGCATGTAGCCCTCGGCGATGCACACACGCGCCTCGTGCGCCAGGAAGTCGCCGCGCTCCAGGAACTGTACCGGATGCGTGGCGACCAGCGGCAGCCCCATCCCGGCCGCCAGCTGCACGGTGGCGGCCACCAGCGTTTCCTGCTGCGCCTGCCCGCGCGGATGCGGGCGCTGCACTTCGAGGTAGAAGGCCTGCGGAAACAGCCCGGCCCAGTACGCCGCGCGCGCGTTCGCCTGCTCCGGGTTGCCCTGCAGCAGGGCCTCGCCGACGTCGCCCTGCGCCGCCCCGGAGAGGGCGATCAGCCCATCGACGCCGACCTCCTCCAGCATCGCCCGCGTGATCTCGGCGCGGCCGCGCACGCGCGGCTGCAGGTAGGCGCGCGTCAGCAGCTCGCACAGCTGCAGGTAGCCCTGCCGCGAACGGCACAGCAGCAGCATCCGGTACGGCCGGTCGGGATCGGTCTCGTTGGCCAGGTGGATGTCGCAGCCGAGGATCGGCTTGATCCCCTTGCCGCGCGCGGCCAGGTAGAACTTGACGAGGCCGAACAGGTTGGCCAGGTCGGTGAGCCCCAGCGCCGGCAGCCGCGCGCGCCACGGCGGCGTCGATGCGCACGATGCCGTCGGTGACGGAGTATTCGCTGTGCAGGCGGAGATGGACGAAGCGCGGGTCGGGCATCCCGCTATTTTACCCCCTGGCCCCGCCGGCGCGGCGCGGATGGAGACCCGCGCCCCGGCGGCCGGGAAACAATCCTTTACACATCCTTACCGCCGGGCCATACACCCCGGGGAGGGAAACGATATTCTGCTCGCGTCACGCACAAGGAGCGCATCATGCAAACCCGTTTTGGCATCGTCCTTCTTTCCCTAGGTCTGCTTTCCGCCGGTGCCGCCCACGCCGGCGACGCTGTGCTCGGCGCCATCGTCGGCGGCGGGCTGGGCGCGGTCGTCGGCAATCAGGTCGGCGGCCGCGACGGCGCGGTGGTCGGCGGCGCCGTCGGTGCCGCCACCGGCGCGATCATCGCCATCGACGACGGCCACCGGCATCGCCGCGGCGGCACGTACTACTATGCGCCGCCGCCTCCGGTGCGGGTCTACGCACCCGCGCCCGTCTATGCGCCGGCGCCGGTTTACGCCCCGGTGCCCGTGTATGCCCCGCCGCCGGTCTACGTGCCCGCGCCGGCGTACTACCCCGCGCCCCGGGCCGTCGTCCGCGTGCCGCCGCCTCCGCCGCACTGGCGGTACGATCATCGCCATCGTCCGGACGGGCGCTGGCGCTAGGAGTCCACGCGTAAGACGAGCCGGATAGCGGCAGCCGGGGTCAGGAATCCGCCCAGTCCAGGATCGGCTGCCATTGTTCCAGGTCGCGCTCGACGCGCTCGGGCGGCAGGTCGAACACCGTCATGCCGTTGGCGGCCAGCTGCACGTACAGCTGGCTGTCGCGCAGGTGGCTGAGCACCGGCAGCCCGCAGGAGGCCAGGAAGCGCTCCAGCTCGTGCGCCGCGCGCGTGCGCGGATCGACCCGCATGCCGACCACAGCGACGAAGGCGCGCTCCTTGCGCACGGCTTTCTCGGCAAGCAGCGCATCGAGGAAGTCGCGCGTCGCCAGGATGTCGAACAGCGACGGCTGGACCGGCACGATCACCCGCCCGACCTGCCGCAACACCTTTTCCAGCGCCTTGCCGTGCAGGCCCGCCGGCGTGTCCAGCACCACGTGCGTGGCGCTTCTCGGCGGGCGGAGCGGCTGGTCCTTCTCGACGCTCCAGCCACTGATCGGCGGCAGGATGGCTGGGCGGATCTTCAGCCACGCGCGCGCCGACTGCTGGCGGTCGGTGTCGCCGAGCATGACCTGGCGGCCGGATTGCGCGAAGTAGCCGGCCAGGTTGGTGGCCAGCGTCGATTTGCCCGCGCCGCCCTTGGGGTTGGCGATCAGGAACGACTTGACGGCCATCGCGCGTCCCGTCAGGGCAGGAGGACCGTCGAACCCGTGGTCTTGCGCGCTTCCAGGTCGCGGTGCGCCTGCGCGGCGTCGGCCAGGGCGTAGGTCTGCTCGATCTCGATCTTCACCTTGCCGGAGAGCACCACGTCGAACAGCGCGGCGCCCAGCGCCTCGGTTTCCTCACGCGTCCGGGTGTAGTGGTCGAGCACCGGCCGGGTGACGAAGAGCGATCCTTTCCTCGACAGCAGCAGCGGATCGAACGGCGGCACGGCACCCGAGGCGTTACCGAAGGTGGCCAGCACGCCGCGCGGGCGCAGGCTGTCGAGCGAGGCCATGAAGGTGTCCTTGCCGACACCGTCGTACACCGCGGCGACGCCTTCGCCGGTGATCTCGCGCACGCGCTGCGCCACGTCCTCGCGCGTGTAGAGGATGACGTGGTCGCAACCGTGTTTTTTGGCCAGCTCGGCCTTGGCCTCGGTGGACACCGTGCCGATCACCGTGGCGCCGAGCGCCTTGGCCCACTGGCAGGCGATCAGCCCGACCCCGCCGGCGGCGGCATGGATCAGCACGGCGTCGCCCGGCCGCACCGGGTAGGTGTGCAACAGCAGGTAGGCCGCGGTCAGCCCCTTGAGCATCATCGCCGCGCCGGTCTCGAAGCCCAGCGCGTCCGGCAGCTTGAGCAGGCGGTCCGCCGGCAGGCAGCTCACTTCGCTGTACGCGCCGACCGGGCTGCTGCCGTAGGCGACGCGGTCGCCCGGCCGGAAATCGGCGACGCCCGCACCGACCGCCTCGACCACGCCCGCGCCCTCGCGCCCCAGGCCGGACGGCAGCGGCAGCGGATACAGCCCGCCGCGGTGGTAGGTATCGATGAAATTGACGCCGACGGCCCGGTGGCGCACGCGGACTTCGCCCGGCGCGGGATCGCCGACGGCGACCTCTTCCCAGCGCAGCACTTCGGGACCGCCGGTCTGATGAAAACGGATGGCATGAGGCATGGTCGTTCTCCTGAAAGAAGCGTGACGGACAAGTGTACTCCGGTGGCGCGCCCACGCGGCGGCCCGGCCGGGCTCACCCCTTGAGCAGGCGTTCCTCGGCCAGCGCCAGCGCCTCCGGCGCGCCGAGCAGCACGACGACGTCGCCGGCTTCGAGGCGCATATCGGCGGACGGTTCCTGCGTCCTGATGTCGCGCCGGCGGACCGCCGTCACTTCGGCGCCCGTCCGGTCGAGAGCCAGCTCGTCGACGGTCTTGCCGACGGCGAAGGCCCCTGCCTCGAGGGACACCGAGCCGAGGCGGGTTTCCTCGTGGTCGCGGTCGTCCTCGCCGAGGTCGTGGCCGCCGTGGAAGAAACCGCGCAGCGAGCGGTAGCGCGCCGCCCGCGTCTGGCGGATGCGCTTCAGCACCCGGCCGATCGGCACCCCGGACTGGATCAGCGCGTGCGAGGCCAGCATCATCGCCAGCTCCAGCGTCTCCGGCACGATCTCGGCGGCGCCGGCGCGCTGCAGCGCGTCGAAATCCTTCTCGTCGGTGGTGCGCACCACGATCGGCAGCCCCGGCGCGAGTTCGCGCGCGTGATGCATGACGCGCTCGGCCGCCCGGGTGTCGGCGAAGGAGATGACCAGCACGCTGGCGCGGCCGACACCCGCCGCGGCCAGCGTCTCGCGCCGGGTCGCATCGCCGTACACCACGTTCTCGCCCGCCGCCGCCGCGTCGGCCACCCGGTCCGGATCGAGGTCCAACGCCAGATAGGAAACCCCTTCGTGCGCCATGAAGCGCGCCAGTTGCTGGCCGTTGCGCCCGAAGCCGCAGATCACCGCGTGCTTTTCGGTGCGCATGGCCTTGGCCGCCAGCCGGGTCAGCTGCATCGAGCGCAGCATCCATTCGCTGGAGACGAAGCGCATCACCAGGCGCTCGCTGTAATGGACGATGAACGGCGCGCACAGCAGCGAAACGACCAGGGCCGCGAGCACCGCCTGCACCACCGCCGGCGGCGCCACGCCGGTCTGGCGGATCAGCGACAGCAGCACCAGGCCGAACTCGCCGCCGGCGCACAGCCACAGCCCGCTGCGCATGGCGCCGCCCGGCGAGGCGCCGAACAGCCGCGAGGCGGCCAGCACCACCGCGAACTTGACCACCAGCAGCCCGACCAGGATCGCCAGCACCACGGCCAGATGCTCGAGCACCAGCGGCAGGTCGAGCATCATGCCGACCGTGACGAAGAACAGGCCCATCAGCACGTCGCGAAAGGGCTTGATGTCCTCCGCCACCTCGTGCCGGAACTCGGTTTCCGAGATCAGCATGCCGGCGATGAACGCGCCGAGGGCCATCGACAGCCCGGCCATCTCGGTCAGGTAGGCGAGGCCGAGCGTGACCAGCAGCACGTTGAGCATGAACAGCTCGGCCGACTTGCCGCGCGCCACGACGACGAACCAGCGGCTCAGGCCCCGCTTGCCGAAGTGCAGCACCACCATCAGCACGACCGCCGCCTTGAGCACGGCGACGCCCATCAGCCAGGCCATGGTCTCGGGCGCCTGCGAAAAGGACGGGATCAGGATGAGCAGCGGCACCACGGCCAGGTCCTGGAAGAGCAGCACGCCGATCACCTCGCGGCCGTGCGGCGAATCGAGTTCGAGCCGTTCGCCGAGCAGCTTGACCAGCAGCGCCGTGGACGACATGGCCAGCGCCCCGCCGACGGACACGCCGGCCTGCCAGGAGAGCCCCGCCAGCATGGCGATGCCGGCCACCGCCAGCAGCGTCCCCAGCACCTGCGCCGCGCCCAGGCCGAAGACGATGCGCTTCATGGCGAACAGCTTGGGCAGCGAGAATTCGAGCCCGATGGAGAACATCATGAAGACGATGCCGAATTCGGCCAGGTGGCCGACGTCGGCCACGTCGGGCACGACGTTGAGCGCGTGCGGCCCGACCAGCGTGCCGACCAGCAGATAGCCGAGGATGGGTGGGAGGGCGAGGCGGCGGAAAACGATGACGGACACCACGCAGGCACCGAGCAGCATCAGGATGAGCGGGAGGGTATGCATGTTTTTCTGCGTCGGGGGTGGATACGGAACGGGCGCAAAGCCAGGACCGACCGGGCTTCTGCTATACTCGCGCCATCATAACCGCTATGCCTCCATGAGCCAAATCCCGTCCATCCAGCCATCGCCGCAGGCGCTCGACCTGGCCCGCCAGGTGCTGCGCATCGAGGGCGAGGCCGTCCTGGCGCTCGCCGCGCGCATCAACGGCGCCTTCCTGCAGGCCCTGGCGCTGATCCTCAACTGCCGGGGCCGGGTCATCGTCAGCGGCATCGGCAAGTCGGGGCACATCGGGCGCAAGATCGCGGCGACGCTGGCCAGCACCGGGACGCCGGCCTTCTTCGTGCACCCCGCCGAGGCCAGCCACGGCGACCTGGGCATGATCACCGCCGAGGACGTGGTGATCGGCATCTCCAATTCCGGCGAGAGCGCCGAACTGCTGAACATCGTGCCGTCGATCAAGCGCCAGGGCGCGCGGCTGATCGCCATGACCGGCAACGAGAATTCGACGCTCTCACGCGACGCCGACGCGCACCTCGACGCCGGCGTCGCGCAGGAAGCCTGTCCGCTCAACCTCGCGCCGACGGCCAGCACCACCGCCGCGCTGGCGCTCGGCGACGCGCTGGCCGTGGCCCTGCTCGACGCGCGCGGCTTTGGCGC
>JADHEE010000421.1_pt1 | contig 17186 bp, 8 predicted proteins | sample 8952401 | NCBI WGS metagenome assembly JADHEE01 (sample SAMN16124438, study PRJNA663242) | bioreactor sludge metagenome | isolation source: sludge (ammonium) | place: India:Bengaluru | collected 2019-02-28
TCATTTCGCAAAACCCCTATCTGCGCATGCAGGTAGGGGTTTTGTCTTTAAGTAGGAACTACAGAGATTCGCAGGCACGTTCCAGTGACGGGCCAGCACACAGAATTTCTTGACGACCATAGAGCATTGGAACCACCTGATCCCATCCCGAACTCAGTAGTGAAACGATGCATCGCCGATGGTAGTGTGGGGTTTCCCCATGTGAGAGTAGGTCATCGTCAAGATTCAAACCCAAAGCCCCTGTCTGCAATGCAGACAGGGGCTTTGTCTTTTCAGGTACAGGGGCTGCGGTGAAAGTGCCAAACAGCCCTGGCCATCTGCCTAGAACTGATAACTCAGTGTTGCACTCACATTGCGCTCTTCACCCATGTAGCAGTAGTTCAGGCTGGCACATGAAGTGATGTAGCTTTCATTGGTGAGGTTATTGGCGTTCAGGCGCACATCTACACCGGTCAGGCCGACCTTGCCCAGGTCATAGCCCACGGAAGCATCGAACAGCGTGTAGGAGGGCACCTTCATGCTGTTTTCCGCATCCACCCAGCTGTAGCCCACATAACGCACGCCGCCGCCCAGCCGCAGGCCATCCAGGGCCCCTTGGTGGAAGTTGTAGTCAGCCCATAGCGAGAGCATCTGCTTTGGCGCCTGAGTCGGCGAGTTGCCCTTGTTGTCCAGGTTGCCCGACACCAGGCTCGGCATCGACTTGGAATACTCGATATCGGTAAAGGTGTAGCCACCCAGCAGCTTCAGGCTGTCGCTGAGTTGCACATGTGCCTCCAGCTCCAGGCCCTGCGAGCGCACTTGACCTACGGCGCGATAGAAGTCTTCGTTCGGTTGTTTCGACGCCAGGTTCTCTTGCTCGATGCGGAATACCGACGCGGTGAACAAATTGTCGCTGCCGCTGGGTTGATACTTGATGCCCGCCTCCCACTGCGTACCCTCGGTAGGTGCCAGAGGCCGGCCATCCTGATCGGAGACGGTATTCGGGTTGAATGACTCCGAGTAACTGACATAGGGCGCAATGCCATTTTCGAACAGGTAAAGCACGCCGGCACGCGTTGTGAACTTAGAGCGTTGGTCATTCACCTTGGTATCACTGTCACGGTTCTGTTCGGACACCTTCACCCAGTCCTGACGCAGCCCCAGGGAAAAGCGCCACTGATCAAGCTCCACCAGTTCCTGTAGGTATACCCCCGTTTGCTGCAAACGGCGCTGATAGCGGTTTTCTCCCAGCAGCTGCAGGTTGCCATTACCGTACTGCGGGTTGCCGGCGTCCAACGGGTTTACGGTACCGTAACGCCATTCAACGTCAGCTTTGCGTCGCTGGTAGTCCGTGCCCATTAGCAGGGTGTGCTTGGCGGCGCCGGTGAAGAATTCTGCCTGCAGCATGTTATCGATGATGTACGAATGCAGCCGCTCGTCGCCGCCGGTGTAGGCGCGGTTCAGGATATTGCTTTCGGCATCTGCCCAACCGGCGGAATAAACCTGGTCCATCGACACATCGGAATCCTGGTAACGGAAGTTCTGCCGAGCGGTGAAGATGTCATTGAAGCGGTGCTCGAACTGATAGCTGAACGACTGTTGCGTGCGTTCGTAGCTGTCGATACCCGTTTCGCCTTCAAAGAAGTGATCGGAAAGGCGCAAACCATTACGCGGGTGCAGCATGCCGTCTGCCGGGTTACCGCCGTGGTAGCCGCCGTTGGGGTCGTGCTGCAGATAGGCCTGCAAGGTCAGCGAAGTATCTTCGCTGAAGTCCACGCTGATCGCGGGAGCAATGGCGTAGCGTTCTTCCTTGTTGTGGTCGAACTGCGTATCAGAGGCATCCGCCAGGCCCGTCAGGCGATAGGCGATACGCTGGTCTTCATCCACTGGGCCGCTGAAATCGAAGCCCATGCCGCGCTGGCCCTGGGTGCCGACCGTAGCTTGTACCTGATGGTAGGCGGAAAACAGCGGTTTCTTGGTGGTCAACGCGACCAACCCACCTGGTGAGCTGCGGCCGTACAGAACCGAGGACGGCCCCTTGAGGATGTCGATGCGCTCCAGGAAATACGGGTCCACCTGCATGGTGCTATAGGTGCCGTTGTCGCCCATGGATTTGAGCCCGTCGACGTAGATGTTGTCTACCGAGCCGTCGTTGAAGCCGCGCATCGCCACATAGTCATAGCGGTGCGTGGCACCGTAGGGGTTGGTTAGCACCCCGGGCGTATAGCGCATGGCCTGGGCGACGGTCTGTGACCCTTGGTCGTCGATCTGCTGGCGGGTCACCACAGATACCGATTGCGATGTTTCCACAAGCGGCATGCTGGTCTTGGTCGCCACTTGGCTGTGGGTCGCGTTATAGCCCTCGGTGCTACCCAGCGCATTACCCAGGCTGAAACCGCGGACGTCGGTGTCTGGTAACGACAACGCTGCGCCCAGCGGCTGCGCTTGCAACACGTAGCTGTGCCCCCCTTGGCTGACAGCGCGCAAACCACTGCCATTGAGGAGTTGGCGCAGAGCCTGTTCGGTGGCGTATTGCCCATTGAGGCCACTGGACTGCAAACCGTTGGTGAGCTGCGGCGTGCTCGACAGTGTAATGCCGGCTTGGGGGGCGAACTGGCTGAGCACATCGTCCAGCTGGCCTGCAGGTATGGAATAGTGCTGGCTGACCTGGGCTGTTTCCGCCGCCATGGCGGCCAGTGGAATAGTACTCAGGCCCAGGGCCGTGCCAAGTGCAGCTGCCCGCACTGCATTGCGTAACAATGCTGAGTGCAAGACAGGTCGAAAATCATTCGCGTTGAGTGTGCATACGTGCACGGTGTCGTTAGACATGTTCAAGTCCGTAGGGCTGTTGAGGGCGGAAGGTGTTGCTTACTGTCCTAGCCGGACTGCCATTCAAAACCCGCCAAAATACCTGGCACCGCCCTACGGCCACACCTGCATGTGCCGCCTGCTCAAGCCAGGCTTTCCACGCGTACCCACCAGCGTGTGCGTTGGCGCAGCCTCACTGGCAGCGTCTGGGGGAGTAGCTGTAGCAAAAGCTCCGGGTCTTCAAGGCGGAAGACCCCTGAGAGGCGCAAGCCGGCAACCGCTTCGCTGCAACCCAGGTAACCACGGCGATAGCGGCTGACCTGCGCGAGGAAGTCCGCCAGGCGCATGTCCCGGGTAACGATCAGCCCCTCGCTCCAGGCCATTGCGTCCATGTCCACGTGCTGCAGACGCTGCGCACCCTGTGCGTCCAGGCGCCAGTTCTGGCCGCTTTCGATCCACTGCAGCGGGCCGGTACCAGGCTGGTGGATCGCTACCCTGCCAGTGCCGACGCTGACGTGCGTACAGTCGCTGTCCTGGCGTACCACGAAGTGCCCGGCAAACCCTTCAAGCAAGGCATCGCGGCTTTGTACCAGCAGAGGGCGCTGCGCCGTGGTTGCCTGGCCGCAGGTAATCATCATTTCCCCCTGCTTCAGGCAAACCAGTCGCTGCTGTTCGTCGAAGGCCAGGTCCACGGCGCTGTCTGTATTGAGTTGCATCAGGGTGCCATCTGGCAGCGTGAAGCTGCGGCGTTCACCCATGCTCGTGGCGTAGTCGGCGGTCCAGTAGCTGAGCCCATCCAGGTCTCGGCCCAGCCATGCCGCTGCGCCGACCATGGCCGTGCCACCCAGCAGTTTCAGCGCCTGGCGACGGTGCAGCCGACGCTGGCTGGTTTCAAGGGTCTGCAAGGCCAAACCGGCACCGGGAATGCCGCGCAGGTCGAGATCCTGGTGCATCTGCATCACCCGTTGCCAGGCTTGCTCATGCTCTTGGCGGGCCGCGCGCCACTGCACGCATTGCTGTTGCAGGGCGGCATCATGCCCGTTCTCGCGCAGCCTCAACATCCAGTGAATGGCCTGCTTGACCGCTTGTGTTCCGGGTTGTGCAGCAGCCATGGCGTCAGCATTCATCCTGATAGCGCAGCACGTAGCAGTGGTAGAGCGCATCAGCGATGTAGCGCTCCACGGTACGCACGGAGATACCCATCTGGTCAGCGATGACCTGGTGCTTCAGCCCCTCGCACTGGGCGAGCAGGAAAGCCCGGCGCACTTTGGGTTTCAGGCCATCGAGCATGCGCGCGATGCGCTCCAGCAACTCCAGCAACAGTTCGCGGGTTTCAGCCGCAGGCGCCAATGCTTCTGGCAGATTGGACAAGGCCTCGAGGTACGCCTTGTGTAGCTCCTCGCGACGCCAATGATCGATCACCAGCCCGCGTGCAACTTTGCGCAGAAACGCACGTGGCGTGTTCAAGTGCAGTTGCTCACGGCGCTGTAACAGGCGAACGAAGGTGTCCTGGGCCAGGTCGGCAGCATCAGCGGCGTTGCCCAGCTGGCTGCGCAGCCAGGCATGCAGCCAGCCGTGGTGGTCACTGTAAAGCGTTTGCACGGAGTCGTCGCTGGGCATGTGCGAGGTATCAACAATGGACATTAATGATAATTAGTCTCATTGTTGGCGGTGGCGCCATAATTTGCAACCTGTGCGTTTTCCAGCGGCGCATTGGCGGACGCACACTAGTGTCGCGGTTGGCCATCCAGGTATTTGCGGATCACCCTTGCGCCGCTGTTCAGGTGTCGCTCCAGCACGGCAATGGCTTCTTCGACGTGCTTGTCACTGGCTGCGTTGACCAATGCGTTGTGATCATCCTGGGTGAGCTTGCCCAGCCCCATGGAGGAGAGGTGGAAGCGCAAAAAGCGTTCCTCCTCGTTGAGCTCGTCTTCGATCAGGCGTAGCAACTTCTTGTTTTTTGCCTTGCTGTACAAGGCCATGTGCAACAGACGGTTTAGCCGGCCGATTTCAGCGTGGCGGGTTTCATTCTCCAACTGCTGGATGTAGCCGCGTGCCTGGGCGATGTCGCTGGGCTCCAGCAACGGGATGGACTGGCGTAGCGCCTCGCTCTCAAGCAGTATGCGCAGCCCGTAGGTGTCTACCGCGTCCTCGCCGATCAAGGGTGCAACCACGGCGCCCTTGTGCATTTCCACTTTCAGCAGTGATTGCGCTTCCAGCTGGCGCAAGGCTTCGCGTACAGGCATGCGGCTCACCCCGAACAAGCTGGCCAGCTCTTGCTGGCGCACGGCGGTGCCAGGGGGCAAGCGACCGTCGAGAATGGCACTGCGCAGGCGTTCTTCGATCACGCCACGAGCCTGGTGCGGCAACAGTTGCTCGCTGGCCAACACATTGCTCAGTTTGAGTTTCTCGGCCACGTAAAGCCTGCCTTAACGATGACTAAAGTTGGATCCAATTACACTAGTAACTGCCTGTCAGGGTGTCAAACTCGGTCGATAGCGCCAGTAGCACCCCACAAGGCGCGGCTATGGTGGATGAAGTCGCCTGCCAAAGGAAGCAGCCTATAAAAGGATATAGTCATAAAGAGGGTGCAAGCTGACCAGCGGGTGGATGATTGCAGGGTGCCATTGTCTTTTGCCTTGGCAAGCCCCACCATCGCTGCTTTCGACTGGCCTGAACAGGGCTTCGCAGTGGCGATATCCTGGATGCTCAAACACCTTGTGCGACCTGCCTTCCTTGCCGTGCTGCTGGGCGGTCTGCTGCTGGGCGGCTTGCACGCGGATTGGGACTTTTCCCAGATCAGCCGCAAGTCCCAGGCTTTGTATGGCCCGCTGGGCGCGGGGCAGGGTCGTATCGACGCCTGGCAGCGCCTGATGGCAACGCAGGCCCAAGGCAGCGAGCTGGAACGGTTGCAGGTGGTGAACCGCTTTTTCAACCAGCAACTGCGTTATGTCGAGGACATCGACCTGTGGCAGGAGGTCGATTACTGGGCCACACCGGTGCAGGCACTCATCAAAGGGGCCGGTGACTGCGAGGACTACGCCATAGCCAAGTATTTCAGCTTGCGGCGCATGGGTATCGCCAGCGAAAAGCTGCGTATCACCTACGTCAAGGCGTTGCGGCAGAACCGAGCGCACATGGTCCTGACCTATTATTCAAGCCCACAGGCCCAGCCATTGGTCCTCGATAGCCTGATGGACGCCATCAAACCTGCCAGCCAACGAACCGACCTGTTGCCGGTCTATGCCTTCAATGGCGAGGGGTTGTGGCTGACGGGGGCCGCAGGCAACAAAAAGGTCGGTGATACCAAGCGGCTTTCCCGCTGGCAGGATTTGCTGAAGAAAATGCAGGCCGAAGGCTTCCCGGCCGAACCGGTCTATTGAAGGAGCACAGATGTCACTGTTCAAACAATTGCTGTTGGCCATTTGCCTGTTCCTGGTGGTCGCCTTCAGTGGCAGTTTCATGGTCAGCCTGGAAAGCTCACGCAGCCAGTATGTCAACCAGCTGCGCTCGCATGCCCAGGATGCGGCGACCGCGCTGGCGCTGTCGCTGACGCCGAACATCGACGACCCGGCGATGGTCGAGCTGATGATCAGCTCAATCTTCGACAGTGGTTACTACGCAAGCATCAAAGTTGTCGACTTGGGCTCAAATGCGGTACTGGTGGAGCGCCACGCCGAGCCGGACCCCGGCGGCGTGCCACAGTGGTTCGTGCGCTTGATCGGCCTTGAAGCCGCAGGTGGCGATGCCATCGTCAGCCGCGGCTGGCAGCAGGCCGCGCGCGTCGAAGTGGTCAGCCATCCGATGTTCGCCATCGCCAAACTTTGGCAGAGCGCTCTGGGCAGCTTGGGTTGGCTGCTGTTGTGTGGTGCCGCCAGTGCCGTGCTCGGTGCCTTGTTATTGCGCCGCCAGCTGCGCCCGCTGGACTATATGGTCGAGCAGTCCCATGCCATTGCCCGCCGCGAATTCCTGAGCCTGCCAGAGCTGCCGCGTACCCCGGAGCTGCGCCGGGTCGTGCAGGCCATGAACCAGATGGTTGAAAAGCTCAAGGCGCTGTTTACCGAACAGGCCGAGCGCAGTGAGCGGCTGCGGGCAGAGTCCTACCAGGACAGCCTCACCGGGCTGTCCAACCGCCGTTATTTCGAGATGCAGCTGAACACCCGGGTCAGTAATCTGGAAGAGGCCCGCGCCGGCTACTTGCTGCTCTTGCGGGTACAAGGCCTGGCCGGTTTGAACGCCCGCCTGGGCGGTCAGCGCACCGACCAGTTGCTACAGGCGGTGGGGGAGCAGTTGCGCCGTACCTGTGCCAGTTTCCCGGAAACCAAAGACCTGATTTCCCGCAGCCGCGGCGGCGAGTTCGCCGTATTGGCGCCGAGCATGGTGCATGAAGAGGCGGTACAGCTTGCCCAGGCGCTGGAAGCGACCCTGCTCAGCCTGCATGAAACCGGCGCCAGTGATGTTCACCCGGTGGCCTGCATCGGCCTTGCACCCTATAGCCCTGGTGACGCGCCACAGGCGCTGCTCAAGCTCGCCGACGAAGCCCTGGCCCGCGCCGAGAACCAGCCAACCCCTGGGTGGGTGTGCCTTGAACAAGGCGTTGCCGCCGTAGCAGCGGACAGCCAGCATGCGTGGCACGAGCGCCTGGACCAGGCTTTCAACAATGGCCGCTTCGAGTTGTTCTTCCAACCGGTGGTGGACACCGCCACAGCGCAACGGGTACTGCACCACAAGGTGATTTCGCGCTTGCAGGACGGGCAGGGCGAGGCCTTGCCCGCAGGGCGCTTCCTGCCTTGGCTGGAACGCTTTGGCTGGATGCCGCGGCTGGACGTACTGGTACTGGAGAACGTACTGGCCCACCTGCGCGGGCACGATCAGGTGGTGGCGCTCAACCTCTCCGCAGCCACCCTTGGCGACGCCAAGGCGCTGCAGCGGGTCTTCGAGCTGCTAGGCCAGAACGCAGCATTGGGCCCGCGCCTGGTGTTCGAAATCGGCGAAGAGCAACTGCCTGACCAGGCCGCCCTGGAACAGCTCACCCGACGGCTGCACGGGCTAGGCTTCGGCCTGGCGCTGCAGCGTTTCGGCGGGCGCTTCAGCATGATTGGCAACTTGGCCCATCTGGGCTTGGCCTACCTCAAGATCGACGGCAGCTACATCCGTAACATCGACCACGAGCAGCACAAGCGGCTGTTCATCGAAGCGATCCAGCGGGCCGCGCACAGCATTGATTTGCCATTGATCGCAGAACGGGTCGAGACCGAAGGGGAGCGAAAGGTACTGCAGGAGATGGGCGTAGGCGGAATACAGGGGCAGCTGGTTGGCGAGCCTGCGCCCTGGCGCTGATCGCATCAGGGAGGGAGCAGCCTGGTGTTGTGAAAGGGCCGCAGTGCGGCCCCTGTCGCGACGCAAGGCCGCTCTTGCTGTTAGCCCTCACAGCCCTTGATCAGCGCTCGCGCAGTGCTTCCGAACGTGCCTTCATGATCGGCTTGAGCAGGTAGCTCATGATGGTCTTCTTGCCGGTCATGATATCCACCGTTGCCACCATGCCTGGGATGATCAGCAGGGGCTTCTCATCGGTGCCCAGGTGGCTGCGATCAGTGCGCAGCTTGATCAGGTAGTACGTGGTCTTCTTGTCTTCATCTGTGATGGTGTCGGCACCGATCTGCTCCAGCTTGGCCTTGAGCCCGCCATAGATGGTGTAGTCATAGGCTGTGAATTTGACTGTGGCTTCCTGGCCAGGGTGCAGGAATGCGATGTCCTTGGGCAGGATCTTCGCCTCGATCACCAGCGTGTCGTCCAGCGGTACCACTTCGATGATGTCGCTACCTGGCTGGATAACCCCGCCAATGGTGTTCACCAGCAGCTGCTTGACGATACCTCGCACGGGCGAGGTCACCAGCGTGCGGTTTACCCGGTCGTCCAGCGCTTTGCTGGTTGCGGTGGCCTTGTTCAGCTCGGTGCGCGCTTCGTTCAACTGGGTCAGCGCTTCACTGCGGAACTTGCCGCGGGTCTCTTCGATCTTGCTCTGCACCTCGCGGATGGCCGCCTCTGCGCGAGGAATGGCCAGTGCCGTGGAGTCCAGCTGACCACGGTTTTCCACTTCGGCACGGCGCAGGCGCAGCACCTCGACCTGGGAAATCGCGCCGGTGGCCACCAGCGGTTCAGACATGCTGATTTCCTTTCGCAGCAACTCCAGGCTGTTGGCGTACTGGGCGCGCTTGGAGCTGTATTCGCGCAGTTCCTGCTGGCGCTGGACCAACTGCTGCTGCAAGCCGCCAATCTCGTCCTGCAGCTGCTGGCGCCGGCTCTGGTACAGCGACTCTTCGCTGGCAGCCTGGCTGGGTGCCGCCTTGCGCAAGGCTTCGTCGATTTTCAGTGGGCTGTCCTGCACCTCTGCACTCAGGCGCTCGACACGCAGGGCCATGGCCAGTCGGTCGGCCTCGGTTTCACCCACGTTGGAGGCGAAGCGGGTTTCATCCAGACGCAATAGCGGCTGGCCCACTTCGACAATCTGCCCTTCCTTGGCGAAGATCTCGGCGACGATGCCACCCTCCAGGTTCTGGATTTTCTGCACCTTGGACGACGGAATGGCCTTGCCTTCACCCCGGGTGACCTCGTCAATGGGGGCCACGCTGGCCCACACGATCAGGAACACGAAAAACAGGATGACGCCCCAGATAGTCAGCCGCACCACCCGTGGGGCATCCTCGATCAGGGCCTTGTTGACCTCTGGCAGCGGTTGGCCGCCCAGTGACTCGGAGCCTTTGAAATAGCGCCGCAAGCTATCCTTGAACTGCCCGATATCCAGCTTATGCAACACTGATCTGCCCCTTCTTCAGCGCGTCCATGACCGCGGCTTTCGGGCCGTCGGCGACAATCTGCCCGCGATCGATCACGATCAAGCGGTCTACCAGCGACAGCAGCGAGGCACGGTGGGTGACGAGCAGTACTGTCTTGCCTTCCACCACCGCCTGCAAACGTTGCTTGAGGCGCTCTTCACCGGTGTTGTCCATGGCACTGGTGGGTTCGTCCAGCAGCAGGATCTGCGGGTTGAGCAGCAGCGCACGGCCCAGGGCAACGTTCTGCCGCTGACCGCCGGACAGGTTCTGCCCGCGTTCGCCTACCTGCAGCTCATAGCCGTCCGGGTGCAGCCGGGCGAATTCATGTACGCCAGCCAGTTCAGCGGCCTGCAGGATCAGTTCGTCCTCGATGTAACGCGCACCGCTGACCAGGTTGTCACGCAGGGTGCCCGCCAGCAGTTGGATATCCTGCGGGACGTAGCCGATGTTATGGCGCAATTCGCTGACGTCGATCTGGCGGATGTCCACACCGTCCACCAGCAGCGACCCGCCGTCGGCCTCGTACAGGCCGACGATGAGCTTGGCCAGTGAACTCTTGCCCGAACCACTGCGGCCGATGATGCCGACCTTTTCGCCGGGGCGTATGGTCAGGTTGATGTTCTTCAGCGCCATGTTCTGCTGGTTCGGGTAGGTGAAGTCGACCCCACGAAACTCCACGCTGCCCTGCAGTACCTTGCGGCTCAGTGGGCGCTCTTCGAAATTGCGCTCTTGCGGCAGCTCCATCATGTGGTCCGTGGAGACCATGGTCACCTTGGCTTGCTGGTATCGCGCGAGCAGGCCGTTGAGCTGGCCCAGCGGGCCCAGGGCACGGCCGCTGAGCATGTAGCACGCTACCAGGCCACCCATGCTGAGGTTGCCGTCGATGATCAGGTACACGCCGACGCAGATCATTGCCACGCCTGCCAACTGCTGTATCAGCAGGGTGATGTTCATCGCCAGGCTCGACAGCACCTTCACACGCAGCTCCAGACGGCTGAGGGTGCCAAGGGTCTGCTCCCACATGTATTGGCGTTCGCTTTCGGCATTGTTGACCTTGACCGCATCCAGGCCGGCCAATGTCTCGATCAGGCTGGACTGGCGCTCAGAGGCTAGCGCCATGGTTCGCTCCATGGTTGCCATCAACGGCCGCTGCAGGGCATAGCCGATACCCAGGGCCAGGGGGAAGGCGATGATCGGAATCCATACGAGGTGCCCGCCAATGATGGCGATCACGATCAGGATCAGGATCGTGAAGGGCAGGTCGATCAGGCTGGTCAGGGTCAGCGAGGCAAGGAAGTCGCGTAGGCCCTGGAACTCGTGAATGTTCTGGGCAAAGCTGCCGACCCTCGCCGGCCGGTATTTCATCGACATGCCGACAATACGTTCAAACAGCGTTGCCGAGATGATCAGGTCGGTTTTCTTGCCGGCCAGGTCCAGGCACAGGCCGCGCAGGCCTTTGAGAATCAAGTCGAAGATATAGGCGCCGGCGATACCGATGGCCAATACCCAGAGCGTCGAAGTGGCTTGGTTGGGTACCACCCTGTCATACACGTTCATCACGAACAGCGGGGCGGCAAGGGCAATCAGGTTGATCACCAGGCTGGCGGCGATGGCATCGATGTACAGCCACTTGCTGCGCAACAGCGTGTCGCGGAACCACGACTTCGCCCGCGGGATCAGGTTGCCGTGGTTGACGTCGAACTTGTGCTGCGGCTGTGCGAAGAACACACGGCCGCTGTAGTCGCCTAGCAGGGCTTCGCGGCTGACGTGCACCTCGCCGCCGTCGCTTTCGCTAAGCAACAGGCGGGCGGTATCTTCGTTCTCCCAGCCCAGCAGAACGGCGCTGCGGCCCTCCTTGAGCAGCAGCATGGCCGGCATGGCTATAGTCGGGATCTGCTCAAGTTTGCGCTGCAGCAGACGCCCTTGCAGGCCGGCGCGGGCGGCGGCGCGGGGCAGCAGCTCGGGGCTCAGGCGCTGGGCGGGCAGCGGCAGGCCTGTGGTCAGCATGACCCGGCTGGCGGGTTTCTGGTGCAGGACACACAGGCTCAGCAGACTATCCAGCAACGGATCGTCATGCTGACTGCGTGGATCGTGGCTGAGTTGGACTCGACTGACTTCGGATTCCACGCGGCGCTCTCTTCATCCTTGTGGTGGGTGGGATAGGTGGGCTGCCGTTCAAGCTCGGCCGGCTCACCTTGGCATTCTAGGGTGCTGCCAGGCAGTACTGATGGCGGTGTGATACCGCAGGGCTCGGGCAGATGGCCATGGTCGCCTTGAATCGTTACTGAGTAAACAGTTCTGCGTGCTTCATTTCGACCAGAGGGTGCCGTGCAGTGAATGTTTCATATTCTGACTTGGCCCGTCGTGGTTTTGACGCCTGAATTCAGCATAGCTTGCCCTTTTTTCATGGCATGTGGTCTTGGAAAACCAGTGTAGACATGGTCAGTAAGCAGGCGCTGTTTTATTGGCGTTTTCTCGTCGGTTGTTAGTCAAAATTCATCTATAAAAAGCAGCCTGCCAAAGCATCCGCGATCAATAATCGCAGTTGGGTTTCAATCCCTCCTGGCGCAGCACTTCGCACCGATCGTTATCTCTTTGATTTGCACCAAGGAATGGCCCCTGACGGCGTGGCGCCAGCAGGTTGCGTGGTTGTCTGGCGACTCGGTTTTGCGAGGTTAGCGGTGTAGTTCGGCAAGGTTTATGCTTGCAAAGCGATAGCGTTGTCGAGTGATTGCAGGCGATCAGAATAATGGCGCCAGGTTGCTGCCTATCCAGTGGAAACCGGCCGTTGTGGCGCGGAAATAGTTAACCGTACTGCGCGCGAAACACCGGTTCGCTGACATACGACATTTGTCCTGCGGATAGGCTTGGCTAAGGTACGAATATCAATGTGACATTACATTGCCGATTGTTTAGGATGGCCTGTATAAGGTCAATAGTTTGGCAGTTAAGTAATTCCAAACAGTTATAGACGGAATATTGACGTCAAAAAACGTCAAAGATCATCGACATAGTTCCGCCTGAAGTGGCCTGCAAGTGCCGCTCTGGCACGGAAGTACCCACCGGGTCACACGGAGAGTCCAATGAGCAGCGTTGTAGCCATCGTCAAAAGTATTGTCGGCCAGGTTATCGCGGTATCCCCAGAGGGCATCCGGCGTGTACTCATTGAAGGTGACCGTCTGTTGGCCGGTGAGGAAGTGCTCACTGGCCCTGGTGGCGCAGTTACCCTGGAACTGGCTGATGGCCGCCTGCTCGACCTTGGCCGTGACAGCCAGTGGAGCGCCGATACACCCGACAGCAGCACCGACCTTGCCCAGGCCACTGCCCAGGCAGCGCCTTCGGTAGAAGAGCTGCAGCAGGCGATTGCTGCGGGTGTCGACCCGACTACCGAGCTTGAAGCTACCGCTGCTGGTCCGTCGGCAGCGGGTGGTGGTGGCGCGGCGGGCGGCGGCCATAGCTTCGTAATGCTGGAAGAGACTGCGGGCCGGGTTGATCCGACCGTCGGTTTCCCAACCGAGGGTTTAAGCTCTGCAGCCGCGCTCAACAGCGTGCAGGTCGGTCAGCTGGGCACCAACAACAATCTGGTGACCCCACCGACCACCGACGCCAACGTTGCTACCGACCTTGTCCTCGGCGCCACCCCTTCCATCAGTGAAGCGGGTGGCGTCATCGTCTATACCGCCACCGTGGGTCAGGCGCCAACTACCGACCTGGTGATTACCCTGTCCAATGGTGCCGTGATCACCATACCGGCGGGGCAGACAAGCGGCAGTGTCAATGTCCAGGTACCGGCAAACGATACGCCTTACATTGATGGCGGGCAGATCTCGACGACCGTCACCGGGAGTACTGGCGGTGGCGGCCTGACCGTCACATTGCCGCAAACGCCGGCGGTCACCCAGGTGACTGATACCATCGACACCACCACCGCAACGCTTACGGCTTCGCCGAGTGTGACCGAGGGCGGCGTGATCACCTATACCGTGACCCTGAGCAATCCTGCTCAGACCCCGGTAACCGTGACCCTGTCCAACGGCCAGACTGTGACCGTTGAAGCTGGCAAGACTCAGGGCAGTGTCGATTTCCAGACCCCGGCCAACGACGTCTACAACAACGGCTCGACCATCAGCGTCACCATCGAAAACGCTACTGGCGGTAACTTTGAACAGCTGACCCCGAACCCGACTCCGGCTCAGACCACGATCAATGACTCGGTCGACACCACCACTGCAACGTTGACCGCGAGCCCGTCGGTGACCGAAGGCGGTGTGATCACCTACACCGTGACCCTGAGCAATCCTGCCCAGACGCCGGTTACTGTGACCCTGTCCAACGGCCAGACTGTGACCGTTGAAGCTGGCAAGACCCAGGGCAGTGTCGATTTCCAGACGCCGGCCAACGACGTTTACAACAACGGCTCGACCATCAGCGTCACCATCGAAAACGCTACTGGCGGTAACTTTGAACAGCTGACCCCGAACCCGACTCCGGCTCAGACCACGATCAATGATTCGGTCGACACCACCACCGCGACCCTTACTGCATCGCCGAGCGTGACCGAAGGCGGCGTGATCACCTATACCGTGACCCTGAGCAATCCTGCCCAGACGCCGGTTACTGTGACCCTGTCCAACGGCCAGACTGTGACCGTTGAAGCTGGCAAGACCCAGGGCAGTGTCGATTTCCAGACGCCGGCCAACGACGTTTACAACAATGGCTCGACTGTCAGCGTCACCATCGAGAACGCCACCGGCGGTAACTTCGAGCAACTGACCCCGAACCCGACTCCGGCTCAGACCACGATCAATGATTCGGTCGACACCACCACCGCGACCCTTACTGCATCGCCGAGCGTGACCGAAGGCGGCGTGATCACCTATACCGTGACCCTGAGCAACCCTGCTCAGACCCCGGTAACCGTGACCCTGTCCAACGGCCAGACTGTGACCGTTGAAGCTGGCAAGACCCAGGGCAGTGTCGATTTCCAGACGCCGGCCAACGACGTTTACAACAATGGCTCCACCGTTAGCGTCACCATCGAGAACGCCACCGGCGGTAACTTCGAACAACTGACCCCGAACCCGACTCCGGCTCAAACCACGATCAATGACTCGGTCGACACCACCACCGCGACCCTCACTGCATCGCCGAGCGTGACCGAAGGCGGCGTGATCACCTATACCGTGACCCTGAGCAACCCTGCTCAGACCCCGGTAACCGTGACCCTGTCCAACGGCCAGACTGTGACCGTTGAAGCTGGCAAGACCCAGGGCAGTGTCGATTTCCAGACCCCGGCCAACGACGTCTACAACAACGGCTCGACTGTCAGCGTCACCATCGAGAACGCCACCGGCGGTAACTTCGAACAACTGACCCCGAACCCGACTCCGGCTCAAACCACGATCAATGACTCGGTCGACACCACCACCGCGACCCTCACTGCATCGCCGAGCGTGACCGAAGGCGGCGTGATCACCTATACCGTGACCCTGAGCAACCCTGCTCAGACCCCGGTAACCGTGACCCTGTCCAACGGCCAGACTGTGACCGTTGAAGCTGGCAAGACCCAGGGCAGTGTCGATTTCCAGACGCCGGCCAACGACGTTTACAACAATGGCTCCACCGTTAGCGTCACCATCGAGAACGCCACCGGCGGTAACTTCGAACAACTGACCCCGAACCCGACTCCGGCTCAAACCACGATCAATGACTCGGTCGACACCACCACCGCGACCCTCACTGCATCGCCGAGCGTGACCGAAGGCGGCGTGATCACCTATACCGTGACCCTGAGCAACCCTGCTCAGACCCCGGTAACCGTGACCCTGTCCAACGGCCAGACTGTGACCGTTGAAGCTGGCAAGACCCAGGGCAGTGTCGATTTCCAGACGCCGGCCAACGACGTTTACAACAATGGCTCCACCGTTAGCGTCACCATCGAGAACGCCACCGGCGGTAACTTCGAACAACTGACCCCGAACCCGACTCCGGCCCAGACCACGATCAATGACTCGGTCGACACCACCACTGCAACGTTGACCGCGAGCCCGTCGGTGACCGAAGGCGGTGTGATCACCTACACCGTGACCCTGAGCAATCCTGCCCAGACGCCGGTTACTGTGACCCTGTCCAACGGCCAGACTGTGACCGTTGAAGCTGGCAAGACTCAGGGCAGTGTCGATTTCCAGACCCCGGCCAACGACGTCTACAACAACGGCTCGACTGTCAGCGTCACCATCGAGAACGCCACCGGCGGTAACTTCGAACAACTGACCCCGAACCCGACTCCGGCCCAGACCACGATCAATGACTCGGTCGACACCACCACTGCAACGTTGACCGCGAGCCCGTCGGTGACCGAAGGCGGTGTGATCACCTACACCGTGACCCTGAGCAATCCTGCCCAGACGCCGGTTACTGTGACCCTGTCCAACGGCCAGACTGTGACCGTTGAAGCTGGCAAGACTCAGGGCAGTGTCGATTTCCAGACCCCGGCCAACGACGTTTACAACAACGGCTCGACCGTCAATGTCACCATCGACAAAGCTACCGGTGGCAACTTCGAGCAACTGACGCCGGACCCAACACCTGCATCGACTGTCATCCAGGACAGCATTGACCCTGTAACTGTGAGCATCGTCAGCAATGGCAATGTGACTGAAGATCAGCAGCCTGTCTTTACTGTGAAAGTCAGTCAGGCGCTGGATAGGCCACTGACCGTTACCCTGTCCAATGGCGACAAGGTCACCATTGAAGCCGGTAAAACAGAGGTGGAGTACAAGGCGGCAGCCCAAGGTGATGATGTCTTCAAAGATCCCGGCTCTCTCACTCTTGGCGTTACTGACGCAAGCGTCCCAGGTGCCACCTTTGAGAAGCTGGAGTTCGGTAGCCCCGCGACTGTTGAAATCTCAGACACCATCAGTGAGGTTGTAGCCACGCTGACCGCGAGCCCTTCGGTGACCGAAGGCGGCGAGATTACCTACACCATCACGCTTACCAACAAAGATGGCCTGCCGATCAACAACCACGCGGAGCTGTACTTCAAGCTGACCGACGGCACCAATATCGTTGTGGCGGCCAACAGCACCACCGGTTCGGCCACTGTTATCGCGCCGGACAACGTCTACGTCGGCACCAACGCGCCAGTGGTCAACGCCATTGACTCGGTCAGCGGCCAAGACGCGTGGAAGTTCGAGCAGCTGACCCTGGACAAGGCTGAGGTCAGCACCCAAGTCACCGACGAGCCTGGCACCCCGGGCAACGAAGGTGACATCGTCAAGGTCACCATCACGGCCGACCAGACCTCGGTCGCCGAGAACGTCAAACCGACGTTCACCGTGCATATCAATCAGCCTTTGGCTCACGACCTGGTCGTGACCCTGAGCAACGATGCCAAGGTCACCATCAAGGCTGGCGAAACCACCGCGGCTTACGAGCACGCAGCACAGGGCGATGACGTCTACCAAGATGCCGGCGAAATCACCTTGGGTATCAAGTCGGCAGCCGACGCTACCGGTGCAGCGTTCGAGAACCTGCAACTGGGCGGCGACGCTTCGGTAAAAG
>JADHEE010000410.1_pt1 | contig 17107 bp, 17 predicted proteins | sample 8952401 | NCBI WGS metagenome assembly JADHEE01 (sample SAMN16124438, study PRJNA663242) | bioreactor sludge metagenome | isolation source: sludge (ammonium) | place: India:Bengaluru | collected 2019-02-28
GAACTAAAAGGCTGGTATTTCGATACCATGTTGGCATCTTATGTACTCAATGCTGTGGCGACTCGTCACGGGATGGATGACGTTTCGCGTCTCTACCTCAGCCACTTAACCACGACCTTTGAACAAGTGGCAGGTAAAGGTGCAAAACAGAAAACCTTTAACCAAATTGAGATCGAAACCGCCGCGCACTATGCGGCTGAAGATGCCCATGTGACCTATCGCCTGTTTGAAGTGCTCGATGCCAAACTACAAAAGCATCCCGAACTGGTCAATATTTTGCACAATGTCGAAATGCCAGTTGCCCGTGTCCTGACCATCATGGAAGAAAACGGCATTGAATTGGATCTAGGCTTCCTTGACCAACTTGGTGTTGAGTTTGCCAATACCATGGCCAACCTTGAAAACCAAATTACCGAACTGGCAGGACAAAGTTTCAATGTCAGCTCGCCGAAGCAAGTCGGTGAGATTTTGTTTGATAAACTCGGACTTAAGGGCGGCAAAAAAACCGCAACGGGTCAGTACAGTACCTCTGAAAGTGTTTTAGAAAAGATTGACCACCCAATTACCGAGCTAATTTTGGACTATCGCGGTTTATCCAAACTAAAAAGCACCTATACCGATGGCTTATTAAAACAAGCCAACAGTGATACCCATCGTGTGCATACCAGTTACCACCAAGCACTGACCGCAACTGGTCGTCTGTCTTCGACCGACCCCAACTTACAGAACATTCCTGTGCGTGAGGAAATTGGCCGTCAAATTCGTAAAGCCTTTATTGCACCACAAGGTCGCGTGCTCTTGGCAGCCGATTATTCACAAATTGAACTGCGTTTAATGGCGCATTTCTCACAAGATGAAGCCTTGGTCGATGCTTTTAATCATGGGCAAGATGTACACCGTCGTACAGCGGCTGAAGTCTTAGGTGTCGCACTTGAAGATGTCACGTCAGACCAACGTCGTCAGGCCAAAGCCGTCAACTTCGGTCTACTCTACGGCATGTCTGAGTTTGGCTTAACCCGTCAACTCGGTTTTAGCCGTGAAGAATCGCGTGGCTATATTGCGAAATACTTCCAACGTTATCCGGGCGTGCTCGACTATATGGAACGTACCCGCCAAATTGCACGAGAGCAAGGTTTTGTCGAAACCATTTTAGGCCGTCGCTTGTATACGCCCGATATTATGGCAAGCAATAAAATGATCAAACAAGCGGCTGAACGTGCCGCAATTAATGCACCGCTGCAAGGTTCTGCTGCGGACATTATTAAAATGGCGATGATTGCTGTTGATCAAATGCTGCCTAAAGATCAAGCCAAAATGCTACTACAAGTACACGATGAATTGGTTTTTGAAGTCGATGAAAGTATTGCAGATGAACTGGCTTCGAAACTGGCAGACGTGATGCAGCTACGATTGGAGAAAGATCAATCATCCCCATATTGGGCAATAAACGGCGAAACGGTGCTAATAATGGTTCAGCCAGCTCTTGAATCACTTCGATATAAGGCGAGCGTGATTGCGTAAACATCACCACCCAACTTAAAATAATCGTTGCAAAAATTAGGTAACGACAGAAACGAATCAAGTCCTGAATCATGGTCACAAAAGTCAAAATAACCAAATGCACAGGACTATTCGGCATCGCTCCAGAGAGATACATGACACCAAATATTTTCAGTAAATACAATAAAACCAAAAGTACTAAAGCCGCTAAGTTAACGCGGCCTTTCGCTACATTTGGAAAAATACGACCAAACATATCCACAATTTTTGTGGCTTTTACGGTCGACATCACCACTGGGTTATAAAAGTTAACCGCTGCCAACTGCATGAGAAAGCGGAAGAACACCAGTAAAATTGCAACGTTAATAATGATGCCAAAAATTAGCGCAGAGTTTGCACCCATACTTGAACTTTCCTAAATAAAACGATTATTTGCTACTTTCACTCAGCTCTTGAGCAAGTTCCTGACTGCGCTTTTGAGCAGCAGCCAATGCAGCTTGGATATTTTGTGAAATTTGTGCACGATCAAACACTTCAAGTGCCGCTTGGGTTGTACCATTCGGTGAAGTGACATTTTTACGCAATTCAGCTGGTGTATTTGAGCTCGTGATTGCCATTTGTGCCGCACCCAATGCCGTTTGCAACGTCAATGCCGTTGCTACTTTTTCATCTAGACCGAGGTTTTTACCTGCACGGATCATGCTTTCCATCATATAGAAAAAATACGCAGGACCTGAACCAGACACCGCAGTCACAGCATCAATTTGCGCTTCATCGCCTACCCATAAAGTCAAACCTGTCGCAGCAAGTACTTGGCTCGCCAAATCACGGTCTTCTTTATCTACAGCCTCAGTGGCATATAAACCATGCGCACCTGTTTGTACTAAAGCAGGCGTATTTGGCATCACACGAACAATACGATTAGTACCAGCTAATGCAGCAATCGTTGCAATTTCAGCACCCGCAACAATCGAAATAATCAACTTACCGTCAAATAAACCGTTTAATGGTTTTAAAACATGGGCTAAAACTTGAGGTTTAACCGCTAAGACCACGACATCGGCTTCACGAATAGCAGATGCGTTATCCTCAGTCACCACCAAGTCTTTTTCAGCCAATAAATGACGAACTTGTTCAACAGGATCAGAAACCGTAATGCGAGTTGAAGGTAAACCACGTGAAATCAAGCCACCAATGAGGGCTTGAGCCATGTTACCACCGCCGATAAAACAAATATTACGATTCAACACTGCGCTCATGATTATTTCTCTATCCTGAATTTTTTAACTAAGCGATTAAATTTGGTTGCCATCCACCCGCTTCACAATAAGCCGACTCGACCAACCAAAATCCTTTAGGCGTAAAAACACCAAGCATAACATTATCTATGCTTAATATTTGTATTGTATGACGTTGCCACGGAAAAATTTGTGCGCTCTGAATGGCTTTTTTCAACGGCCAAGCCCCAACACGCCCATACAAATGCAATTTTTCCCCACCTAAGCGCGGTTTTATCTGTAAAGGCTGCTCCAATAGTGCAGAAGACAGTCCATATTTTTGTGTTTCAATCCGATATTGCCCTGAAGCAAATCCATAAGCTTGATCTAAACTAAAACTCTGCTCAATTGACTCAATAATCTGACATTCTTCCGCCAAATACTCTGCTTTACTGACACGAAAGAGTTGCTGTTGATAACGCACATAATAATATTGGTTCCAATGCAATGCGGCTTGGGCATCCACTTTGGATTCAATCACTTCATCAAACAAGCGTTGCACCATATCAAAAGCNAAGAAGATGCTTCTGAAAGGCCGCATAACGTGCACTACGCGCTTGGCTTTCTACATTGCCTAGATCAACATCCACCGCTTGAATCACACATGGGACATCCAAGACATAGCATTGTTCTTGAACAAAGCTACCCCACTGCGGGCTGACATCCTGCAATTGATGATCAATATAGATGGCGCGAATGCGCTTGGGAAATAAATGAGACATCAAATGTAGCAGCAGCATGGAATCCATGCCACCACTACATCCGATTAAAAAATGAGGCTGTTCAGGTGTATCCTGAAACTCAGTTAAGACACTAGCCCTAAATTGTCGCTGCCAAACTTCATTAAACGTTGGTAACGTGCTTCGCATCGTTCATTCGCATCCATTGGTTGCAACTCAGCCAATGCATCTTTTAAAACGGTTTTTAAAGCATGCATGACTTGTTCTGGGTTGAGATGAGCGCCTTCACCTTCGTCGACCACATATTCAACAATACCAATTTTCTGTAATTTTTCAGCCGTCAAGGCCAAAGCTTCGCTGGCTTGCTCTGCTTTTTCAGCTGTTTTCCATAAAATAGATGCACAGCCTTCAGGTGAAATGACTGAATAAATACTATGGGACAACATCACCACACGGTCAGCCACACCAATACCCAGTGCACCGCCTGAACCGCCTTCACCGAGTACAGTTGCAATGACAGGCACTTTCAAGCTTGAAAGTTGTGCCAAAGACGTTGCAATTGCTTCAGCCTGACCACGTTCTTCTGCACCCACACCTGGATATGCACCCATGGTATCAATAAATGTAAAGACGGGTAGATTAAAACGTTCAGCCATATCGAGTAAGCGTTGTGATTTACGGTAACCTTCTGGGTTACTCATACCAAAGTTATGTTGTAACTTTTCACGCGTACTACGACCACGGTGTTGACCCACAATCATGACTGGCTGACCTTCAAAGCGAGCTAATCCACCGATCATTGCACCATCATCACCAAATAAGCGATCACCATGCAAAGCATCAAATTCGGTAAAAATTTCACTCACATAATCTAAAAATTGCGGACGCTCAGGATGACGTGCAATTTGAACCGTCGTCCATGCTTTGGATTGCGCAGCTTTATTCTTCATAGCTCAACCATAAATCCCTAATTGACCAATTTATTCATCGACAAATTGTTCTGATTGGATATCCAGCTCAACATCCCAATGCTTAAATTGCGCTTGCTCATCATGCAAGTCTGCAACCAGCAAAGGCCATTGCGCGGCATTACCAGAAACACTCAGCTGCCATTGTTGCGCATTGCCTACTGTTAATTCAATGGCAGGAAGCATCTGATCGCTACGACTATGATTCAGTAAAACAGCGAGGCGAAGTAACAAACACAGATAGACTAATTTGTTGCCGCCAACCTTCATCACATCGACACGCGCGTCACTGCGCAGCTTACGACGGTGATGGGCCACCAAATGCGACAGATGGTTTTGATCAATTTGTGAGAAGCCCGCAATGTCAGAATGTTGCAATAAATATGCGCCATGACGATGGTAGCCCGCATGACTAATCGCTAAACCAATTTCGTGCAGATAAGCTGCACGACGCAGTAAATCACTGTCTTCTGTGGTTAATTTCAGTAAATCCGCCACACCATCAAACAAATGCTGAGCCATATTCACGACCCGTTCAGCTTGTTTTGGATCAGCGTTATAGCGTCCCATTAACGCTTGTACAGAACGATCTCGAATATCTTCATGTTGAAAACGTCCCAGCAAGTCNGTAATTTGACGACACGCTTTGATGGTTCCACTCGAACCGACCACCGTATCCCAACCCGCTTCTTTATAGGTATTGGCAATACCAGACAGCTCCTTACGTGCTGCAACCACGGCTTTATCAAAACTTTTTTGGTTAATTTCACCATCAACAAAGAAGGCTTTGGTAAAAGCTACACAGCCCATTTGTAAAGATTCGGTATGAATGGGCTCAAATTCTTCACCAATAATCAACTCTGTTGAACCCCCACCGATATCAATCACAAGGCGGCGCCCACTGTTTACCATGGTATGAGATACACCCAAATAAATCAGTCGAGCCTCTTCACGACCTGCAATAATTTCGATGTGCTTCGGCAAAATTTCTGCCGCTTTTTGAATAAATTCATGGCCATTTTTGGCTTGGCGTAGCGCATTGGTCGCCACAATTCTTAAACGATTCGGCTGAACCGAACCTAAACGTCCGACAAAGCGAGATAAACAGGCTAAACCACGCTGCTGTGCGGCTTCTGTTAAATTTTTATTTTCATCTAGACCCGCTGCTAACTGTACTTTTTCTGACATTGACGCAACTTTTTTCACTTCGCCATGGTCCACTCGAGCAATTGCTAAGTGGAAGCTGTTCGACCCCATATCGATGGCAGCAAGTAACTCTTCATCAATCAAAAAATCAGACATGATTTAATATAAACCTATACAGAATTGTGCTTAGATTAATTCACCTCCATGCAATTTAAAAGCCATTTGTGGTCAGAAATTGACGAGCTTTTAAAATTTCGGCATATATGACAATTGTGTTACACGATCAGTAACATCGTGAGCTTCAATTAGACAAATTCAAACTAAAGGTTGAAAATTTAGTAATCCATCTACTCAGTGATAGCAGGCTATGACATACTATTAGCCATAAAACTATCCAAAAATTGAAACTGGAGCTATCCATGTCTGGCAATATCGTAAATACAACTGATACAAACTTCGACGCTGATGTACTTCAATCAGACGTTCCTGTGCTTGTTGACTTCTGGGCAGGCTGGTGCGCGCCATGTAAAGCAATTGCACCTGTATTAGAAGTATTGGCGAACGAATACGAAGGTAAAGTGAAGATTGTTAAAGTTGACGTGACTTCTTGTGAAGCAACGGCTGTGAACTATAACATCCGTAACATTCCTGCATTACTCATGTTCAAAAATGGTGAAGTTGTTGCTCAACAAGTGGGCGCTGCACCAAAATCGAAATTGACTGCTTTCATTGAAGAAAGCATTTAAGCATCCGTTTAGATTGAAAATGAAATACGCTGTCTAAACAACAGCGTATTTTTTTCGGCTATAAATTGACAAGTCTGACTTTCTCTCTTATATTGCATGATCAAGAGATAAAGGATTATTCAATCCTGTCATTTTCTTAAAAGACACAACACATAAGATCGCCGCTCGGCAATACAAATTGTTTTGACACGTTTCTCTTCAAACAATGAATCAGTCCTCTGAATTGTTATAGTTCAAATACAATTGCGTTACTTCATTGCATGTCTGCGGCTAAATGTTGCTTCCTTTTCATCCTGTAATTTAGAATTTTTGATTCTTATCTGACCTCCTATGAATTTAACCGAACTCAAGAAAAAACCGATTGGCGAACTCATCAAAATTGCTGAATTTATGGGCCTCGAAGGAATGGCTCGTAACCGTAAGCAAGACATTATTTTTGCCATCTTAAAGCGCCATGCGATGAATGGCGAAGAGATCTTTGGGGATGGCGTTTTGGAAATTCTGTCAGATGGCTTCGGCTTCTTACGCTCTGCAGCGGGTTCTTACCTTGCAGGCCCAGATGACATTTATGTTAGCCCATCTCAAATTCGTCGTTTCAATCTACGTACTGGTGACACCATTACGGGAACCATTCGCCCACCCAAAGAAGGCGAACGTTATTTTGCACTGTTAAAAGTGAACCAAATTAACTACGACACGCCAGAAAACTCACGTAACAAAATCTTGTTTGAAAACTTAACACCACTTTTCCCAACCGAACAATTGGTGATGGAACTTGGTAACGGGACGACAGAAGATTTAACTGCACGTGTAGTTGACTTGGTTGCACCTATCGGTAAAGGCCAACGTTCAATTATCGTAGCGCCACCAAAAGCGGGGAAAACCATGTTGTTACAAAACATCGCTCAGTCGATCGTGCGTAACAACCCTGAGTGCTTCCTGATCGTTCTTCTCATTGATGAACGCCCTGAAGAAGTGACCGAAATGGAACGTACTGTTCGTGGTGAAGTCATTGCGTCAACGTTTGATGAATCTCCTGCTCGTCACGTTCAAGTGGCTGAAATGGTGATTGAAAAAGCAAAACGTTTAGTTGAGCACAAGAAAGACGTTGTGATTCTGCTCGACTCCATTACCCGTTTAGCACGTGCTTATAACACGGTTGTGCCTTCATCTGGTAAGGTTTTAACTGGTGGTGTGGATGCACATGCGCTGGAACGCCCTAAGCGTTTCTTCGGTGCAGCTCGTAATATTGAAGAAGGTGGCTCACTAACCATCATTTCTACAGCTCTGATTGAAACTGGCAGTAAAATGGATGAAGTGATCTACGAAGAATTTAAAGGTACAGGTAACCAAGAAATTACACTGGATCGTCGTATTGCTGAAAAACGTGTCTTCCCTGCGATGAATATCAAAAAGTCTGGCACCCGCCGCGAAGAGCGTCTAATGTCTGAAGACAATCTACGTAAAGTCTGGATTTTACGTAAGTTACTTCATACCCAAGATGAACTTGCAGCAATGGAGTTCTTACTTGATCGCATGAAAGAAACCAAAACCAACGATGATTTCTTTGATCAAATGAAGCGTAAAGCGACCAGCTAACCCGACCTACTTCACCTAAAAAGGCTGTCTTAACGACAGCCTTTTTATTTGGTTGACTTAGCTTACACAAAGCAACATTACATTCCATTCTCTGTAAACTTATTTGCAAGTTTTTGATAAACAAAAATTTGAAATAAAAACCTTCATCTTTTTAAATGTTTATTTAGTACTTATCCAATACTAACCTCATCATTGATTGTTATTTTCTGTTAAAAAAGCCCTGTTTTTAGACCTTTTTTATCACTTTTTTCATCCCAGCTAGTAGCAATTCAAAATGCGCAGTGATAGCATATTTGCAGACCAGTTAGGCTGCTCCTGCATTGTTAGTCCCTAACAAAATTAGGAACAATAAAAGCATACAACAGACTAACGTCGGTTTTTTTTAATCTCATATTTTAGAGAGTGATGCCATGTTATTCAAAAAAATCGCTATTGCTGCTGCAGTTGCTACTACTTTAGCTTTCGTTGGCTGTGCTAAGAAAGAAGAAGCTCCTGCTGCTGAAGCTGCATCTGAAGTTGCTGCTGCATCTGAAGCTGTTGAAGCTGCATCTGAAGTTGCTGTAGATGCTGCTGCTGCTGCTTCTGAAGCTACTGTTGCTGCTTCTGAAGCTACTGCTGCTGCTTCTGAAGCTACTGTTGCTGCTGCTTCTGAAGCTAAAGCTCACTAATCTCTTAGAGATTAGTCAAAAAGAGAGCCTGTGGCTCTCTTTTTTTATACTCAAATTTTATCAAAAAACGACATTCTATTATTTTGCAAGCATTGAATCAGCCAAACGATCACCCAAAATTTTAAGCAAAAAAAAGCAGATCAATCGATCTGCTCATTTCCCACACGCTGGCGGAATTTCTGCCCTGCGCGGAAGGTCACTACACGGCGTGCAGAAATCGGAATTTCTTCACCCGTTTTCGGGTTACGACCTGGACGTTGACGTTTATCACGCAACTCAAAGTTACCGAAACCAGAAAGTTTAACTTGCTCACCAGAGATTAGCGCTTGGCTAATCTCATCAAAGAACAACTCGACCATTTGCTTAGCTTCACGACGGTTTAAACTCGTGAGCTCACTTAAATGGTCAGCCATTTCCGCTTTTGTTAATGCTGTCATGAAGCCCTCAATGTCGCCTGATAAGTGTTTTCCAACACTTGTAAAATATGATCCATACCAGATTTAATTTCAGCATCTTCAAGCGTACGTGATGGGTGTTGCCAAAGAAGTGCAAATGCCAATGAGCGCTTACCATCTTCAACGCCTTGCCCAGTGTACACATCGAACAACCAAATCGAGTCCAAAAGCTCACCGCCTGTTTTTTCGATAAGTTGCTGAATTTCACTTACATTTATCTTATCACTAATTAAAAGCGCAATATCACGTCTAACCGACGGAAAACGTGATAATTCTGTAAAATTAGATACATAAGTTTGCAAAACAGCCGATTGATCAAGTTCAGCCACCCAAGTTGTGCTCAAATCCAGCACATCTTCTAAAGATGGATGTAATCGACCAAAGTAACCAATAGATTTGCCATCGACTAAAACCTCAGCAGACTGTCCTGGATGCAACCAGCTACGCTCAGAGCGAACATATTCAACCTGCACACGACCTGCTGCCAATACTTCTTCAATTTCACCTTTGAAATCAAAGAAATCCATAGCTTGAGGTTTAGCATGCCAAGTTTCTGAAGTTTTTGCACCTGTTGCAATCACTGCAAGGGTAGGAATTTGTTTCAAATCATGAATAGATTCAGCTTCAAATTGGTCTTGATATTGCGCCAATTTCGCTTCAATTTTTGGCAAACTGATTTGAATATTGTCATAACCATGAATACGTGCGACTTCTTCAATCAGGTCTTGGTAGATTGCCATATCATAACGGTGTGAAGGCGGTACTACAGACCACTGAACTTCTGCTTTAACCGTCACAGCACAACCTAAACGGGTTAATGCATCTGCAATAAATGCAGCATCTACGCGATAACCAAGCAATTGATCCACTTGTGCTTGTTCTAGCTCAATCGCTTCACGCTTCGGTAAAACAGCCGCTTGTTCTGCTATCGTAATCGGACCAAACTCGCCACCCGCCAATTCAGCAATCAATTGTGATGCGCGGTGCATCGCGAGCATTGGGAGTTCAAAATCCACGCCACGCTCATAACGCTGTGATGCATCGGTATGCAAACCAAAGCTACGGGCACGACCAGCAATGGCTAATGGAGCAAAGAATGCAGACTCTAAGAAAATGTCTTGAGTTTCATCGGTAACAGATGAAGACAAGCCACCCATGATGCCTGCAATCGCCAATGCTTTTTCATCATCCGCAATCACCATGACTTTTTCATTAAGCTCAACTTCTTGTTCATTCAGTAGAACCAATTTCTCCGCCGTATTCGCTTGACGAACTTGGACTGAACCTTGAATTTTTGCTGCATCAAAAGCATGGAGCGGTTGACCCAACTCCATCAGTACATAATTGGTAATATCAACCAAAATACTGTGCTGACGAATCCCTGAGCGAACCAAAGCGCGTTCCATCCACTCTGGGGTTGCTGCTTTGGTATTCACATTTTTAATTACACGACCTAAATAGCGTGGGCAGCCTTCAGTGCTCACCACAACTTTTTTCTCATCAGCAATGGTCGCAGCAACGGCATTAATTTCAGGTGCAGTCACAGTCAGTTGGTTAATCACCCCAATTTCACGGGCAATACCACGAATACTGAAACAGTCACCACGGTTTGGTGTGATGCTGATGTCAATCACATGATCATCAAGCTGTAAGTATTCACGAATATCCACACCGACAGGTGCATCAACGGGTAACTCTAAAAGACCATCAATTTTATCTTCTAGATCAATTTCAGATGCACCACATAACATACCTTGTGATTCAATGCCACGAAGTTTGCCTTTCTTGATTTTGAAATCGCCTGGAAGCACAGCACCAATGGTCGCCACAGGGGCTTTCATACCGACACGTACGTTTGGCGCACCACAAACAATTTGTAAAGAATCGCCTGAACCAATATTCACCGTGGTCACACGTAAACGGTCTGCATCGGGATGTTGCTCTACAGTCAACACTTCACCAACAACCACGCCAGTGAACGGTTTTGCCGCAGGTGATAGATCATCGACCTCCAAACCTAGCATGGTCAGTTGATCAGATAAAGTATTGCTATCAACGGCTGGATTCACCCATGTACGCAACCAATTTTCGCTAATTTTCATAAATTCAATGTCCTTAATCTCCCCTAACCCCTCTTTTAAAGAGAGGAAAACACACCACCGTTTTAGGTAGACCAGTCCCCCTTTATAAAGGGGGATTTAGGGGGATTTCAATAATTCTAAAATAACTGTTTAAACTATTAAGCAAATTGGCGTAAGAAACGCACATCGTTTTGGTAGAACATACGTAAGTCATTGATGCCATAACGAAGCATCGCAAAACGTTCCACACCTAGACCGAAAGCAAAGCCTTTGTATTTTTCAGGATCAATCCCCGCTGCCTGCAAGACATTTGGATGTACCATGCCACAACCAAGCACTTCTAACCATTTACCACGCTCATCCATAATATCCACTTCAGCACTTGGCTCTGTGAATGGAAAATAAGATGGACGGAAACGCACTTTTAAGTCTTTTTCAAAGAATTCGTTTAATAGATTAACCAACAAACCTTTCAGTTCTGCAAAACTGGTATTTTCAGCTACATACAAACCTTCAATTTGATGAAACATTGGCGAATGCGTTTGGTCAGAGTCACAGCGGTATACACGACCCGGACACACAATACGAATCGGGGGTTGCTGGGTTTCCATGGTACGAATCTGTACACCCGAAGTATGGGTACGTAGCAAATGTGTCGCATCGAAATAGAAAGTATCGTGCATTGCACGCGCAGGGTGATGCCCTGGAATATTTAAAGCTTCAAAATTGTGGTAGTCATCTTCAACTTCTGGCCCAGTTTCAATCACAAAGCCCGCTTTGGTAAAGAACTGACAAATACGCTCTTGTACTTGAGTAACGGGGTGAATACTACCAATCGTTTGACCACGACCCGGTAAAGTAATATCCACCGTTTCACTTGCAAGTTTTTGCGCCAACGCTGCTTGTTGTAATTGTGTTTGGCGTTCAGTTAAAGCACCGGTAATCGCTTCGCGGACTGCATGAATTTTCGCACCAAAATTTTTACGCTCTTCAGGGTCCATTTTACCTAAAGCTTTGGATTGCTCAGCGAGCTGGCTTTTCTTACCCGTAAACTGCACTCGTACTTGATCGAGTGTAGCAAGGTCCTCTGCTGCTGCAATCGCAGCAAGCGCTTCAGTGGTCAGGGCTTCCAGTGACATAGTAACTCTCAAAGCAACAATTTATAAAATTAATAAAACCCCATATTCTATCAGTTTTTAAGCACGTTGATGAAGCTCTACGATCAGGAAAATTTGTTTAGTACATGGTTTTATAATCAGGTTAAGATAGGGCCATCACAGAAGAGAACAATAAACGATGTCGCTTGATCCTATTTGGCAACAACAACTTACTTTAGTTACTTATGGCAATGAATATTTACGCCACAACCTAAGTTTCCAACGTTGGTTAGAACATGCCATTTTTGACCGACATTGCTTTCAGTTTCGTGATCTGAATAGCCAACATTTACTGGCTCAGCATTTTCAGGTCTGGCTTGAAGCCTTAAAAAAACAAGGGACCAAACAGCTCAGTCTGCATAGCTCAACATTGCTAGCAGATGAAAAGAACCCTAACCCAAATATTGAACTCCTCGCTACACCACATATTATTGTGAGCCATCAAGCACAGCAAAAAACTGCTTGGATTTTTGGTAAAGAACTGGCTGAATGGTACAGCGCTGAACACGATTTTATAACTCCAAAAACACAACAAAGCTCAATCCGTAGCGAAAATTTATGGCGTTTTGAACTGAATCACAAGCTAAGCAAACGTATTGAAGCGGACTTACAAACACCAAAATGGGATGAAATCGAAAACTTTACAGAACAAGAACTGTTTAGTGCGCCATTTGCACAAGGTTTAGTAGAGCCTGAGACGGTAAACTTACCTTACTATGGACAACAAGATGCCACAGATGCAGTCCACCGTCTCGCTCTTTTACCAACAGACTACGCTGCTGATTATGCACACCAAACGCTGTATCGTTTAGATGCACTATCAGCATTGATCCAGACTAAGATTCAACATCCTTACAATGCAGAAGGCCAAGTGCTCACGCCAGATGAGCAATTGAATCTACGTCATTTTGAACAAAAGATTTTGATTTGTACCTTATGCTGATTGGCATGTTGATTAATATAATGATTAACCGAAACCACCTCGCCTTCTAGCTCCGCATCAGGTCCATACATAATTTTGACTGACTCACCTTTTCTAGGAATCATTTGTAATTCCACCGTGATACTTCCCTGTCCCATCCCAGTAATTTCTGCAAGCATATCCCGCTCCTTTTCTTTTTAATCTTTTTATTTATTAGGCATCGGCCACCTTTGAGATTAAAGCAGATTTATGTAACTAAAGCTTAGAGGTTCATCTTAATCGCTGAGTACGCACTGATATTTTTTATTTAAATGTTATGCTTTTCAACAGCCAACTGATCTAAAAAACGACTCACTTGTTTTGGTGTCTTTAAATGAATCCACTGTATATGTTGATATTCAGACATCTGCATCATTTTTAAGTATTTCTGTCGGTTTTTAGCATGCGTTTTAATCATCCACCAAATAATCGAATCCCGACCAAACATCCGTAGCAAGCTTTCCCGATTATTCGAGTTTTCCCATAAATCCTGTTGTGCCCATGCCCCCTGAACCGCACGCTTCACAGAACGGTACAGGTTGACTGGAAACGGTAAGTCCAACCAAATGACAGTATCAATTTCCGCCCATTTCACAGGAATGGCGCGGGTATAGTTACCATCGATCACATAGCCCTGTGTCGCCTTTTGTACTTCCGACTCAATCTTGGCAAAGAACACCTCATCAGGACATTCTTGCCAGTCGTCTAACCAAAACAAATTATCCAACTCGATATAATGCAAATCTAACTTTTCGGCCAAAGCTCTGGAAAATGTAGATTTTCCTGTAGCAGAAGTTCCTACGACATTGATTCTTTTCATTGTACTGGCCTAACGCTGATGCGGTCTTTCTTATCATACCTAATTATGGTTGTATCACAGTCTCACCTTTGACCCATAAAAAATTTGATTCAAAAAATAATCGGCCATAAAAAAGACCGCTAAAAAGCGGTCTTTCTTTAAGTCTTAAAGACTTATGCAGCTAATGCATCTTTAGCTTTAGAAGCTAAAGCAGCAAATGCAACTGCGTCATGCATAGCGATGTCAGCAAGTACGCGACGGTCGATAATCACTTGAGCTTTTTTCAAGCCAGCGATCATACGGCTGTACGATAAACCATTTAGACGAGCACCAGCATTAATACGCGCAATCCATAGAGCACGGAATTGACGTTTTTTCTGACGACGGTCACGGTAAGCGTATTGACCCGCTTTGATTACTGCTTGGAACGCTACGCGATATACGCGTGAACGAGCGCCGTAGTAACCTTTAGCACGAGCAAGAATTTTTTTATGACGGCGATGAGCCTGTACACCACGTTTTACACGAGCCATTTATAATCTCCTTAGATGTATGGGCACATACGACGAACTGAAGCAACGTCACTCACGTGAACCATTACACAGCCGCGTAATTGACGAATACGCTTAGCAGATTTTTTGGTCAAAATGTGGCGTTTGAACGCTTGTTTACGCTTGAAACCGTTAGCAGTAGCTTTAAAACGCTTAGCTGCACCACGGCGAGTTTTCATCTTAGGCATAACAACCTCTTTTGAACACCTGTTCGGAACGTTTGCACCATTGCAAAACGACCTGCAGGTAAGGGAGCGAATATTCTAATCGAACTTTGTCTAAAACAAAAGCAAATAATCAACAATAAAAGCAAGCTTAGTTTATTTCCCGATAAGCTTTAAGCGATGAATTTATAACCGAGGTTTAGTCCAAGTCGTATAATGCCTCATCCATTCCATACTGTACCCTTATGAACGCTACACAGGATGCTTTTGCCGCACTCAGATACCGAGACTTCTCTCTTGTTACACTCAATCAATTTTGTCTGACACTTGCCATTTTAATTCAGGAAATTATTGTGGCGTATTCTTTGTATAAAATTACCAAAGACCCTCTCACTCTAGGCTTGATTGGTCTGGCAGAAGCAATCCCCTTTATTGCGCTCTCCTTATGGGGCGGTTATTTTGCAGATCGCTTTAATAAGCAAACCATCATGAAAATCTGCTTATTCTTTGCCATTCCACTGCCCTTGGTTTTATGGGGTTTATTTCATGCTTATGGCTTAAAGCACATTGAACTCTCCACCCTGTCATGGGGTGTCTATGCCGTGATCTTTGGCCTAGGAACAATTCGGGGGTTCTATAACCCATCTGCAACATCACTCAAACCTTTTTTAATTCCTCGGGAAATTTATGCCAATGGTGCTACATGGACCACCATCGGTTGGCAAAGCGGTGTGATTATTGGCCCGATGCTCGGTGGATTTATGCTGGCATTTTTAGGCCGTGAAACCAGTTTAATCAGTGTAGCGGTACTGCTCAGCCTATGTTTCTTACTCGTCAATCTTTTAAGCAAACGCACTTTTCCTAAAATAGAAACGGAACGTGTACTACAAAGTTTAGGTGAAGGTTTTCGCTTTATTGCTAAAACTAAAATTGTCCTCTGGGCCATCTCACTCGACTTAGTCTCGGTACTGTTTGGTGGTGTGATTGCTTTGCTCCCGATCTTTGCTGAAGATATTTTGAAAATTGGGCCTGAAGGATTGGGCTATTTACGGGCAGCACCTTCGATTGGTGCACTCATTACCATGATTGCGCTGACACGTTTTCCACCCACCCGACATGCATGGCGCAATATGCTGCTTGCTGTTGCAGGTTTTGGCCTATTCACCTTATTGTTCGCTTACTCAAATTACCTCTGGTTGTCTTTATTTGCTCTTGCGATGACGGGTGCATGTGACAGTATTTCAGTGGTAATTCGTCAGACCATTTTACAAATTTATCCTCCTGAGAATATGCGAGGCCGTGTTGCAGCGGTAAATGGTATGTTTGTGTCGAGTAGTAATGAACTGGGGGCATTTGAGTCAGGTCTTGCAGCAAAATATTTAGGCCCTGTGATTGCAACGGTTTTTGGCGGCAGCATGACGCTCTTGGTGGTCGCACTGAGTTGGGCTAAAACCAAAGACTTATTTGGTGTAGACATCACCCAAGCCGAGCAAAAATAGTTTTAATTTAACAATATAACTTGCGAGTCTTTCTAATTCAGGAAATACTCGCAACAATTATTTAAGTCATGCGCACTGGATGCGTTATAAAAGAAATCGATCATATGAAACCACTCTTCTTGCTCGCATTGTCTACACTGCCCTTTCATCTCAGTCATGCAGCTCAACCACCATTAGAACTCACCATCCAAAAAAGTTCAGCTCAATCGGCGCATTTGACCACGCGTATTCAATGGGTAGATTTTCCCAAACCCCAATATAAAAATAGCGATTTAAATCAAAAAAACCGTGCAGCAATTATTCGTGTGTATGCAGATGAAACAGGTGATGTAACCAAAGCGACAGTCCAAGAAACGACTGGACTCAAAGCTTTGGATGAAAAGCTGGTAAATGCCGTGCTTCAAGCCAAAGTAAAACCATTTATGGAGGATGACACCGCTTTAGCTGTCATTGGTTATCAAGTTTTTAATTTAAATTTAACCCCAGATGATGTCGAAGCATGTAACTACACCTTCGACTCGAAGAATTGGCTTGCACAACAACAGCAGCAAAAAGTACCTTTTCAATATCAGGCTCAACCTAAGCTTGCTCTAGATTCAACCCAGTTGAATAGTCATGACCGTCAAATTAAATTTAGCTTTAAAGCCGATAAACATGGCAACATCAAGAAGCCTAAAATTATCAAAGGTTCAGGCATTTACGCGCTTGATCAACAAGTTTTACAAGCCGTTGCAAACAGCAAAGTTAGTGTTAAACGCACGGCAAGTAGACTGTGGCTCTATAAAAAATCTAAATTTAAAGATGCGATTGAATTCGATCTAAATGCTTGTCGTTAAAAATTTAGCATGACACGAGT
>JADHEE010000423.1_pt1 | contig 17081 bp, 12 predicted proteins | sample 8952401 | NCBI WGS metagenome assembly JADHEE01 (sample SAMN16124438, study PRJNA663242) | bioreactor sludge metagenome | isolation source: sludge (ammonium) | place: India:Bengaluru | collected 2019-02-28
CCGGCCAGGCCGCCGTCCGCGAGGGCGCGACGGTTTCCGGCCGGCCCGCGAAGGCAGCCGCGAAGCCGGCCCCGAAGAAGGCGGCGCCAAAGGCAAAGCCCGCGGCGAAGCCGGTGAAGAAGGCCGCGAAGGCGAAGGCGCCGGCGAAGGTCGCGAAGAAGATCGCCAAGGCCGCGCCGAAGGCCCCCGCGAAGAAGGTGGTCAAGCCCGGTCCGAAGAAGCCCGCGAAGCCCGCGCCGAAGGCGAAGGCCAAGCCGGCGCCGAAGAAGCCCGCGAAGAAGGGCCGGAAGTAATCTACGCGTCTGGGGCCGACGTGGTCGGCCCCAGACGGACATTCCACGGAGCCTCCGACGGCGGCCGAAAGGCCGCCGTCGCCGCGCAAAGGCTGCAAAGCGATCGCCGGCTCGCATCGGCCTCGTCCCGCCGAGGCGTGAGGGGAATCCGGGGCGCCGGCTCCGGAAGCGCCTCGTCGTGTCGAAGGGCGCCCTTCAGGGCTGGGGCAGCTCGAGGACCTCGGTGATCGGCAGCGGGCGCGTCACCGCGGCATCGCGCTTCAGCGTCGGCCACAGAGTGACCGTTCCCGTAGGAGGGAGTCCGGCGATGACCAGGGTGCCGTCTCGACGGGAGTAGACGTCTCCGCCTGCGGCGCGGCGAGCGTTCCATGCCATCGGTGGCGGGACCTCGATGCCGTCGATCGAGTAGCTGACGTGTACCTGAGGGGCTGGGCGGCCGTCGGCGCTGAGGAACCGTACCGTGAAGGGAGAGGAAGGGGTCCCGATTCGGATCGGCGTGCCCTCTCCGCCGAATCTCGTGAGGACGATCGAACCCTGAGCCGAAGCCGCGAACACGGGATCTCCGGGCAGAACCGGAACCTCGAAGTAGGTCTCTCCCGACGAGTCGGCCGGTGGTGTCAGAGGGCCCGAGGGAAGCGCCGCCCATGCCCCTTGCGCAGGCCTGCCGCCCGCGTCCGTCAGGCGTATCCGCGTCTCGGCTCCCTTCGTGAGGCGAAACTCGAGATCAGCGGAAGAGGTCCTCTCGTCGATGTCGAGCCGCTTCTCCTCGGAGCGGCGATATCCGCGGGCTGTGGCGACGAGGGTCACTCTCCCTGGAGGAGAAGGTGGAAGCGTCACCCTTCCGGATTCGTCGCAGACGAATGGCTCTCCACGGTCCCGCAAGCCGGGGCCTTTCGCGTCGAGATGCCACTCCACCCGCGCGTTCGCTATCGGGCTCCCGCTCACGGCATCGACGACGCGTGCCGTGAGAGAGTTGGCGGGAACGACGAAGTCGGCCTCGCGATCCTCTCCGACTTCGAGCGCCTCCGCATGACGGCGAACGGCTGGACCGTCAATGAAGGCGAGGTACTCCCCGGATGGGGCGAGGAGTACCTCGTATCGTCCGTCCGCGTCCGTCTCGGTGGCCGTCTCCAGGCCCGTGACGAAATGGTGCCAGGTGACCGTGGTCCCGGGCAAAGGCCGGCTCTCGAGGGATACCAGCCCCTTCACGAGGTGGATGGCGACGGGGATCGTCACGTCCTTGTCTCGTGAATCGCTCAGGTCGATCAGAAAGAGATCGCGAAACGAACCCGCCTGCCACCGCAGGGCATAGGGGACGGGATCGAGTCCCTCGAAGGCGAATTCCGAGTCCGTCCTGGTCTTCCGGCTCGAGACGTGCGTGCAGAGAGAGTACTGCGGTGGGCCGGCCTGGCGGGCGAGCCGGCGACAGTCGAGGAGGTCCACCTCAGCCTCTCCGGAAGGGAGTCTCCCGTTCTGCTCGAAGCGGGCCTTCAGACGGGGTCGCGCGACGACCTTCAGCTCACGGGCGAAGCCCGTCGCCCGATCGGGCGCTTCGAACCTTGCTGGCTCGGCGAGGGCCCAGGCCTTTGATTCGACCTCGAGGGACCCTTCGCCCGTGGGGATATCGAACCAGAATCCCGTCCAACGCCAGGGATCTCCGGTGACGACGATGTTCGGCCCGAGCGCGAAGCCGTTCGATTTCCAATGTACGGAAATATCCTGGTTCCCTCCCGACGTTCCGCTCGCCGGGAAGAGCAGGCTCACGACGAGGTGGGATTTCCCCTTCGGCATCGGCGGGTTCTCGGGAAGCTCCCGCCGCTCGCCAGGCTTCAGGGATAGCGGCTTCCACAAGTCGAGGATCGCTTCTCCTCTGAAGACCGCGGCCAGCACGCTCCGGCCAGGGATCTGCAGGGAGGTTCGGTCCGAACCGACGTCGCTCTTGAAATTCAGGCCGGACTCGACATCCATGACCGTCAGGACGGAACCGGATGGGAAGCGTTGGGGACCCAGCTCCACGAACGCGGCGGGAACGACCCGAAGGACCAAGCCCCTCTTCGTCGGAACGTCCGCAGCGGTGTCGGAAAGGTACTTCGGGCGATCGAGCGCCACGAGCGACGAAGAGCGCAGCGAGATCGTGAACTGCCCGGGTGGCACAGCGCAGATCCCCTTGGGAGCACACTCGACCGGAGGTCCGTTCGTCCCCGATCTCGGGGTGAAGACGACGCGCGTGGCAGGTGTTTCGGAGACGTCGCGACCGTCCTGGGAGAGGAAGACCTGAACGGATCCCGCGTGGGCATCTGACGCGATCAGCAGGAGAACGAGGGCGCCAGATGCCCTCCGCAGCGCGGGGAATACGGGTCCGATCAAGGAATCTGATTCTCCGGGCAGTGTTCGCCGTCGAAGCCGCAACCAGGGTCGCCGCCGCAAGACGGACTGGAGATGCTTCCACACCCGCCGCCGAATTCGGTGCATCCGCTCGCCGGGTTCGGTGAAGTAATGCACTGGTACGTGCCGAACCAGTTCGCGCAGTTCGCGCCGCATCAGAAGTCCGCTCCGGCGGTGACGGCGGAGCANCGAATTGGTGCCCCTAGACGCTACCGCAATTCCCGGGGGGGGGGCAAGTGCTTCCTGGCCCGCCCGAAGCGTCTTCGAGTTCCCCGATCACGAGAGCGCTTCAGGACGAACCCTTGGGACGGGGCCTTCGCGAGACCTTCCGACGGGATCTCCCGATCACCTGGCCTTCGAACCGGATCCGCGTGTGAGGAGATCTGCCCGCGCGATGGGCCCGCGGCCCGTGACGATCCGGACGATCGACCCGCCGCTCCACGAGTTCCTGCCGCACAAGGCCGACGAGCAGAAGGATGTGGCGAAGCAGCTCGGGGTCTTACCGGCGGCCTGCAACGTGAAGAAGGAAGGGGTCGAGGTCAAGCCGGAGATCATGATCCCGCTCGTCGGCCACGTGAACGAGCTGAAGGACCAGGAGAAGCTCGTCCGCGAGGTCGCGAAGGACGTCTTCGCGAAGGCCGGCATCAAGGTGGACTACCTCGTCGGGACGATGATCGAGCTGCCGCGCGCGGCGCTGACCGCCGACGAGATCGCCACCGTGGCCGAGTTCTTCAGCTACGGCACGAACGACCTGACGCAGACGACGTTCGGCCTCAGCCGCGACGACGCCGGGAAGTTCCTGCCCGACTACGTCCGCCGCGAGATCCTCCCCGCCGACCCGTTCGAGAGGATCGACCAGGCCGGCGTCGGGAAGCTCGTGAAGATGGGCGTGGAGCTCGGACGGACGACGCGGCCGAAGCTGAAGATCGGCATCTGCGGCGAGCACGGCGGCGAGCCGACGTCGGTGGAGTTCTGCCACCGGACGAACCTCGACTACGTCAGCTGCTCGCCGTTCCGGATCCCGATCGCCCGCCTGGCCGCCGGCCAGGCCGCCGTCCGCGAGGGCGCGACGGTTTCCGGCCGGCCCGCGAAGGCGGCGGCGAAGGCCGCGGCGAAGCCCACGCCGAAGAAGGCGGCTCCGAAGGCGAAGCCCGCTCCGAAGGCGAAGGTCCCCGCGAAGAAGGCCGCCAGGGTGAAGGCTCCGGCGAAGGTTGCGAAGAAGGTCGCGAAGCCTGCGCCGAAGAGGGCCGCGAAGCCCGCCCCGAGGAAGCCCGCGAAGAAGGCCCCGGCGAAGAAGGGCCGGAAGTAGCCCCGAGTCTCGCGCCGGCAGGGCCGGCGCGAGGCGCCCCGCCCCGGAAACGGAAACCGACGACGGCGGCCGAAGGGCCGCCGTCGTTTTCCAGGGGGGCTGCGTCGAGAAGAGGCCCGCGGCGGCCCCGGGGGCCCCCCCCGCGGGGGGGAGGGAAACCGCGCGGCGGGGGCCGTGGGGGGAAATAAAAACACGTGAAGGCAGTGGGGACCAAAAAAAAAGGCTGCGTCGAGAAGAGGCCCGCGGCGGCCGGTCGGCCGCCGCGGGCGGGGTGCAGGAACCGGGAGAGCCGGGTCAGTTCGGGATCATGACGACGAGGTACCGGCTGTCGCGCCAGAAGGCTTCGCGATCCGTGACCTTCAGCGTCGACGAGTTCGGCCCTCCGGAGACGATCTGATAGCTCTCCTCCGGATGCCCGGGAAGGATTCGGACCTTCTCCGCGGGCGCCGGGATCGTGAGCTCCGCCTCCACCGTGGTGTCGATCGCGCGGAAGACCTGCGGGTCGTACTTCCCGGTCTCCTGCCAGGCGCCGCCGAGGCCGAGGATCGAGCCCTTCTTCTCGACGACGCCCTTCTCCTTGAGCGTCTTCTTGTCGGCGACCGCGACGAACGCGGTGTTGGCCTCCTGCGTCCGGGTCGCGATGACGTCCTCCTTCTCGCGGAGAAGCGTGTCCTTCGCCAGGATGACGCCCTCCTGCTCCCTCACCCGGCCGTTCAGCTCGAAGACGGTCTGCTCGAGCGTCGCGATGGTGACGCTCTTCTCCTCGAGCGAGCGCTTCAGCTCGTCGACGAGGGTCTGGAGCGAGGCCATCTTCCGGCCGTCCGCCTTCCGCTCACGCTCGAGCGACGCGATCCGGTCGAGGTTCTTCCGGATCGCGCTCCGAATCGTCGCGAGCTCGTCGGCGAGCATCTCCCGGGTGCTCGTCCGGGCCTGTCCCTCGCGCGTGACGTCGAGGGTCTTCCTGAGGATCTTCAGCTCCTTGCCGCGGATCTCCTCGAGGCTCGCCTGCACCTCGGCGAGGGTGGCGGCCGCCTCGGCGTCCGCGGCCTCCGCCGTCCGGACCCGCTCGGCGAGCTTCTCGTTCTCGGCGAGGAGGAGGCGGTTCTGCTCCGTGAGCGCTTCCGCGCTCGCCTTCGGCTGGCTGCCGACGTCCGTCTTCGAGCAGGCCGGGAAGGCGAGCGCGACGCCGAGAAGCGGGGCGAGAGTCCAGAGCATGGGGCGCGTGTCGTTCGAGTTCCTCGCGATTCTCATGGTTGACCTCCGTGCCGAGCGTGCTTTCAAGCGCCGCGCCAGCGCCGGAACCTCTCCCCGGGACTGCGCAAGGCATGAGGAGCGAAGAAGTTGCCGTCGTCGCGCACCTCACGCCCGGAAAAGCGGGCCTGGTCGGCCGGACGGAAGTGATTACAACGAACGTGCAAGAAGCGGACACCGCGGGCTCCGGCGGGCCTCCGGGGTGTCGAAACGCGGGACACGCTGGTAGCGTTGGGGCATGCCCGTCTCCCCGTCCGTGCTCGCGGTCCTGCGTCACGCCCTCGCCGACCCTCTCTCGGCGGCGACGGTGAAGGTCGAGGTCCTCGCGACACGGCTCGACCGCGAGGCGCCTTCTCTCTCGCCGAGGGCGCGCGAGGTCGGCGACGACCTCGCGTCGGCGGGGCGGCTCCTCGATCTCCTCGCCGCGGTCGCGGCGGTCGCCGAAGAGGCGCCGGAGGAGGCGTCCGTCGCGTCCCTCGTCGAGGGGCTCGACGGCGGGGTTGCCGCGGGAGAGTCCGCTCACCTCCTGCGCGTCCGGCCGTCCGCCGCCGGCCTCGCCCTCCGGCGGCTCCTCGCCTTCGGCGCCGCGCGGGGGGCCGCGCCGCGCGTCGAGGTTCACGCCTCTCCGGCCGGAGTGGAGCTCCTCGTCGCGCCGCTCGGCCCGGCGCCGGCGGCTCCGGAGAAGCTGCTTCTCCTGCCGCGGGACGTCGCGGACGCCGACGAGCTCTTCCTCGCGCGGGTGGCCGTGGAGGCGGACGGGGGCTCGCTCCGGCTTGTGGAACGCGGCGGCGCGCTCGAGGCGAGGCTCTTCTGGCCGCGCGAGGAAGAACGATGAAGGCGCTCGTCGTCGAGGACGATCCCGGGGCGCGCCGGGCGCTCGCCGAGCTGCTCGTCGAGCTGGGGCACGAGCCGGCGGAGGTCGGGAGCGTGGCCGACGCCCTCGCGTCGCTCGAGGGGGACCCGCCGGACGTCGCGATCGTCGACCTCGGCCTCCCGGACGGGGACGGGCTCGAGGTCGTGCGCGCCGCTCCCGGCGCGACGGCCGTCCTCGTCCTGACGGGCCAGGGGTCCGTCAGGAATGCCGTCGAGGCGATGAAGGCCGGCGCGCACGACTTCCTCGTGAAGCCGCTGCGCCTGCCGCAGCTGCGCGCGGCGCTCGATCTCCTCGACGGGCGGGGCGCTCGCCCGCCCGTCGGGGCATCTCGGGGCGGAGGCGACGCGCTCGGCGAGCTCCTCGGCGGATCACCCCCGATGAAGGAGGTCCTCCGGCTCCTCGCGCGCGTCGCCCCGTCCGACGCCCCGGTCTTTCTCTGGGGCGAGAGTGGCACGGGAAAGGAAGTGGCTGCGCGGACGCTGCACTCCCTCTCGCGGCGCGCGGCCGGGCCCTTCGTCGGAGTGAACTGCGGCGCCATCTCGCCGAACCTCGTCGAGAGCGAGCTCTTCGGGCACGAGAAGGGGGCCTTCACCGGGGCCGAGCGGAGGAGGGAAGGGACGTTCGAGCTGGCCCGCCGCGGCACGCTCTTCCTCGACGAGGTGACCGAGATGCCGCTGGAGATGCAGGTGAAGCTCCTGCGGGTCCTCGAGACGAAGTCGTTCCGGCGCGTCGGAGGGACGGAGGAGCGCGACGTGGACGTCCGCGTCGTGGCGAGCACGAACCGCGACGTCCTGGAGGCCGTCGCGAGCGGCGTTCTCCGGGAGGACCTCTACTACCGGCTCGCGGTCTTCCCCCTCCGTCTCCCGCCGCTCCGCGAGCGGCTCGCGGACGTCCCCGTCCTCGCGCTCGAGTTCCTCCGGCGCGTCGAGGCGGAAGAGGGGCGCGGGATCAGGGACATCGAGCCGGAGGCGCTCGCCCATCTCGGCCGCCACGCCTGGCCCGGGAACGTCCGCGAGCTGCGGAACGCGATCCACCGCGCGTACGTGCTCTCCGACCCGCCCGCGATCTCCGGCGAGGCCGCGGAGGCCGTCCTCGCCGCGCCGGCGCCGTCGCTCCCCGGTGGGGCGTCGGGGGAGGCGCTCGCCGTCCCGGTGCGGGTCGGCGACACGGCGCGGGTCGCCGAACGCAAGCTCCTCGAGGCGACGCTCGCCGCCGTCGGGGGGGACAAGAGAGCGGCGGCCGAGATGCTCGGGCTGTCGCTGAAGACCGTCTACAACAAGCTCAGGTCCCGGGACGTCTCGTGACCGTCGCGAGGAGCTCGCCGAGGCGGGCGACGCCCGCGGGCTTGACGAGGTGGTGGTCGATCCCCGCGTCCGACGACCGGGCCCGGTCGTCGCGCCCGGCCCAGCCCGAGAGCGCGATCAGGAGGACGCCCGCGAGGGAGGACTCCGCCCGAAGACGGCGCGCGAGCTCGTAGCCGTCGAAGCCCGGCAGGCCGACGTCGAGAACGACGGCGTCCGGAAGGAGGCGGCGGGCGGCCTCGAGCCCGGACGGCCCGTCGGAGGCGACGTGGACCTCGTGGCCGGCAAGAGACAGGAGTTCGGCGAGCGACCGGGCCCCGTCGGCGTTGTCCTCGACGAGGAGAACCCGGCAGGCCGTCGTCGCGGCCGGGGCCGGGGCCGTGGCCAGGGGTGCGGCCTCGCGCTCGGGCGCGGACGCCCGCGGGATCCGGAGCGTGAACGTGCTGCCGTGGCCCGGCCCGGCGCTCGTCGCGGTCAGGCTCCCGCCGTGGAGCTGCGCGAGGCGGCGCGAGAGCGCGAGGCCGACGCCGAGCCCCTCGTCGTCGACCGGACGGGCGGAGCCCTGCTCGAAGAGGCCGAAGACCCGCTCCAGGTCCCGGGGCGCCAGCCCGATCCCGTCGTCGGTCACTCTCACGATGGCCTCGACCTCGTCGGCGGCGACGGCGAGCTCGATCCGACCGCCCGGGGGTGAGTACTTCGCGGCGTTCGAGAGGAGGTTCGAGACGACCTGTGCGAGGCGGACCGGGTCCCCTTCGACGAGGACGTTCTCGCGCGGCGAGGCGACGGAGAGCTCGTGCCGCCGGGCCTCGAGCGCGGGGCGCGTCGTCTCGAGCGCAGCCTCGATGATCTCGGAGAGGGTGACGGCCTCCTTCTTGAGGACGAGCCGGCTGCTCGCGACGCGCGAGAGGTCGAGGAGATCGTCGACGAGGCGCGTCAGGTGCGCGAGCTGGCGCCGGAGGACGGCGCGCGCGAGGCCCTTCCGCTCCCGCGCCTTCTGGTCGTCGCCGCCCTCCGAGGCGTCGAGGAGCTCCACGGAATTCCTCATCGCGGCGAGAGGGTTCCGCAGCTCGTGCGCGAGGGAGGCAAGGAACTCGTCCTTTCGCCGGTCGGCGTCGCGCAGGGCGGCGTTCGCCTTCTCGACGGCGGCCGTCGCGGCGGCGTCGGCGGCGAGCTCGCGCCGTAGGAGGAGGAGGCCGACGACGACGAGGCAGAAGCCGAGGATCGTGGAGGCGAACGCGGCGGCGCCGGCGGCGAGCCGGCTCCGCGCCGTCGCGGCCTCCTGCGCCGCGAGCGTTCGCCGCTCGGCGCCCTCGAGCGCGTCGAGTGCGGAGCGGATGGCGGCCGCCGCCTCGCGCTCCGCCGGGTCCTCCTGCGGGAGATCCGTCGTCCCGGCCTGCCGGTAACGGCGCACCCCGTCGTTGAGGAGGACGAGCCGCCGACGCGCCGCGAGGGAGAGCTGCGCGACGCGGTCGCCCTGTCGCACGTCGCCCTGCGTCAGCTCCGCGAGCCGGTCGAGCTGGATGGCGAGGACCGTCCGCGCCGCCTCGAGCGGGGCGAGCGACGTCGCGCCCCGCGCCAGGAGGAACCGCCGCTGGGCGGCCTCGGCCGCGCCGAGCGTCGCTTCGACCCGCGCCAGCTCCGTCAGGATCAGACCGGACCGGCTCGCCTCCCGGTGTCCCTCGACGAGGCGATCGAGGTGCCCGACCGTCAGGACGGCGTTCGCGGCGAGCGCGGCGATAGCCACGCCGAGGACGACCCGTTCCTTGCGCGCGAGGATGCGCATGGAAAGATCTTCTCCCGGACGGCAGGAATTTCAACGTTCTCGGACGAGCAGCGTCGACGGAAGCGCGCTCTCTCGCGGCCAACGAGGCCCGCAGGGCGGCTGTCCGCGCGGTTGCGAGGCGAGGCGCGGGCGCGTCCTCCATCGACTGGCAGAAGGTTTGCTCCGATGGGTGCAGGGCCGTGAGCCCTCGAGGAGGTGGTCGAGGCGGACGAACCCGATCCGACACGAAAGCGACAGTGGGAGGGGCCTCGGTACCGGAACCCCCCCGGGACGAGGCCCACAAAGCCAGCAGGCGAGATCGGATGAGGCCCGCAGGAGCGGCGCCGGACCGTCGCCTGCGGGTCCCCGAGGTCCTTCCCGCTTTTCCCCGACGCGGCGGCGCCCTCCCCGGGCGCCGCCCGTACCCTCTTCAATCCTCCCCGTCGTCCCGGCCGCGCCGTGCAGCTGTTCCGCCGGGCTCAGCGCGGAGCGGGCGGCGAGCCCGGCTCGTGCCAGGCGACCGGGTCGTCGACGGGCTCGAGGTGCGTGAGGACCGAGGCGCGCGGCAGGAGAGTCCGCACCTCCCGTTCGATCTCCTCGCAGAGGTCGTGGCCGCGCTGGACGGTCCATTGCCCGGGGACGAGGACGTGCATGTCGACGAAACGGACCGGACCCGACTGCCTCGTCCTCACGGCGTGGAGCTCGACGCCGTTGTCCCGGTAGCGTGCGAGGAGGGCCTCGAGCGAGGCCTTCTCGGCCTCGGGAATGGTTCGGTCGAGGAGCCCCTGGGCCGTCTCGAGGAGGATCCTCCCCGCCATCCAGACGATGTTCGTCGCCACGCCGAGGGCGACGATCGGGTCGAGCAGATGCCAGCCCGTCAGCTCGACGAGGGCGACCCCCGCGAGGACTCCGGCCGACGTCCAGACGTCGGTCATCAGGTGGTGGGCGTCGGATCGGAGCGCGATCGAGTCGAGCCGCCGGCCGGCACGGAAGAGGACGAAGGCGACTCCCCCGTTGATCCCGGCGGCCACCGTCGAGACGCCGATGCCCAGCCAGGCCTGCTCGATGGGGCGCGGGTCGGCGATCCGCTCCCAGGCCGTGAGCGCAATCGCGACGGAAGCGCCGAGGATCGCGAGGCCCTCGAACGCCGAAGCGAGGTACTCCGCCTTCGCGTGTCCGAACTGATGCTCCGCGTCGGGGGGCGCCGCGGCGAAACGAAGGGCCCAGAGCGCGACGACGGCGGCGAGGAGGTTGACGACGGACTCGACGGCGTCGGAGAGAAGGCCCACCGAGCCGGTGACCTTCCACGCGACCGTCTTCAGGCTGATCGTGGCGAGCGCCGCGGCGATGGAGAGGAGCGCGTAGCGCTGGGCGCCGCCACCGGGAGCGTGCGAAGGGCCGCTCACGCCGGAAGCCTACTCCTCCCGCCGGGCCGGAGGACGATCAGCCCGACGCCGGCGAGGAGGATCGCCGCTCCCGCGAGGAACGGCGGTCGGAGCGGCTGCCCCTCGAGGACGAATGCCCAGAGGTTCGCGAGCGGCGGGTTCAGGAAGATGAAGGCGGCCGCCTCGCCCGCGGGGAGCCTCTTCAACGCCCAGAGGAACGAGACCCACGCGAGGAGCGTGCAGGGGACGGCGAGGTAGAGCGCGGCGCCGAGCGCCCCCGGGCTGGAGGCCAGCTTCGCGGCCGTGGAGGGGCGCGCGAACGCCAGGAGCGGGAGGCTCCCGACGAAGAGGAGCGCGTACGACGTGTCGATCGGGTCCGCCTCGGCGGGGAGCCTCCGTCCGAGGACCGCGTAGAACGCCCAGGAGAGGGGGGCGAGCGCGAGGAGGAGGGCGCTCGACAGGTAGGGCCAGTCGACGCTCTTGTCCGTGCCGAAGCGGATCACGACGAAGACGCCGGCGAGCGCGAGGGCGAGGCCGGCGACGTGCCGCCGGCCGAACGGCTCGCCGAGGACGACGCGCGCGAGGACGGCGGTGAAGACGGGGTTGAGCGCGATGATGAGCGCCGCCGTTCCGCTCGGGACCGTCTTCATCCCGTGGAAGAAGAAGACGTTGTAGACGGGGACCGAGAGGAGGCCCATCGCGACGACCGTGGGCCACGCCGCGCGCGGGATCCGGAGCGGTCGGCGCGTGGCGAGGTACGCGCCGGCGCCGAGGAGCACCGGGACGAAGCGCGCCGCGAGGGCCTCCCCGAGGCCGAGCTCCTGGCGCAGGCGCGCCGCCGCCAGGAACGAGAACGACCAGACGAGGACCGTCAGGGCGAGGACGAGGTGGGCCAAGGGAGGCGGAGTATCGCACCGGCGCGTTCCGTCCGGCCCCTCGCCGATAATCGCCGGCCGTGCGCGAGATGGCTCTCTCCGCCTTCTTCTTCGCCGTCATGGCGGCGGGAGCGAAGCTGCTCGACGGGAGGGTCCCGCCCCAGGAGGTGATCCTCGTCCGGGGCGTCCTGAACGCGCTCTTCATGCTCTGGCTGCTCCGCAGGCGCGGCCTCTCGTGGCGCCCGCGCCGACCGGGGCTCCTCGTCCTGCGCGGCGCCCTCGGGCACTTCGCCCTCTCCTGCTACTTCTGGTCCGTTTCCCGGCAGCCGCTCGCGACGGCGGTCCTCCTCCAGCAGGTCCACCCCGTCTTCACGGCGGTCCTCGCCGCGTGGTTCCTGTCGGAGAAGCCGGGGAAGCGCTTCGTGCCGGCGTTCCTCCTCGCGGCGTCCGGCGTCGCGCTCCTCGTGCCGAGGGGAGCGGCGGAGGCGGGGGCCGCGTCCTCGTCCGTCGCGCCCCTCGTCGTCGGCCTCCTCGGCGCCCTCCTCTCCGCGGCGGCCTACGTCACCGTCCGCGACGCGTCCCGCACCGAGCACGAGGAGACGATCGTCCTCTGGTTTCCCCTGACGTCGATCCCGCTCGCGACGGTCGGAACGCTCGTCGAGGGGCCCGCGATTCCGACGCCGGCGGAGTGGGGGTGGCTCGTCTTCATCGCCGCGGCCGGCCAGCTCGGCCAGCTCTTCCTCACGCGCGGCCTCGCGAGAGTTCCCGCCGGGAGGGCGACGCTCGCGAACCCGCTCACCGTCGTCTTCGGCGCGCTCCTCGGCTGGATCGCGTTCGCCGAGCCGCTCTCCCTCGCGACGCTCGCCGGCGGAGCGGCGATCGTCGCCGCGGTCCTCCTGGCGGGGAGCGGGAAGCCCTCCGGCGCCGACGCGGCGCGAGAGGCGCCTCCGTCGCCGGGCCCCCCTCCGTCGCCAGGAGCCTAAACTCGCCCGGATGTCGCGTTCCCTCCGTCGTCTCGGCGGGCTCTCCGCGGTCCTCCTCCTCCTCCTCGTGGCGGCCGTCTTCGCGATGTCCGCGCTCCGGGTCGGGTTCTCGGGGACCGAGGCCGAGACGGCGGCGGCGCGCGCCGCCGCGGAAGCGGCCGGCGTCCCGCTCGATTCGTGGAAGACGCTCGTCGTCGCCTCCTCGGGAAGCGTCGGCGCTCCCGCGGCGAAGGCCTGGGAGGTCTTCTCCCGTCTCGAGGAGTGGCCGCTCTGGTCGGCGCCCCTCCACCTCGGGGCGCGCTGGACCGGCGAGCCGGGTTTCCGGGTCGCCGGCGGCTTCGAGCAGGTCCTCGCGCTCGGCTTCCCGCTCGGGACCGTGCGGGCCCGGGAGTTCGTCACGCGCCTGACGCCCGGCCGCGAGGTGACGTGGTGCCGCGACGAGGCCGGGATCGTCTCCTGTCACGTCTGGCGCTTCACGCCGGTCACGCCGACGCGGACGTTCGTCGTGAACGTCGAGGTCCTCCACGGCAGGCCGGTCGGCCTCTTCGCGCCTCTCGTCCAGTCGCGCTGGAGCCGCCTCTTCCAGAGGGCCGTCTCGGGCCTCGCCCGCCGGGCCGAGGAGGAGGCGGAACGGGCCGCGACCGTCCCGTGACGACCGCGACGCTTTCGGAGGGCTTCGAGAGGGCCGACCGGGAGAAGCGTTTCGTCGCGTTCTCCTCCGTCCTGGCGGCGGTCTTCCTGACGGGGATGAAGGTCGCCGTCGGCGTCTCGACCGGCTCGATCGGCATCCTCGCCGAGGCGGCCCACTCGTCGCTCGACCTCGTCGCCGCGATCGTGACGCTCTGGGCCGTCCGGGCCGCGGGGCGCCCGGCCGACCCGGAGCACACCTACGGACACGGCAAGATCGAGAACCTCTCGGCGCTCTTCGAGACGGCGCTGCTCCTGCTGACCTGCCTCTGGATCGTCTACGAGTCGATCGAGCGGCTCCTCTTCCGCCCGGTGCACGTCGAGCCGACCGCCTGGGCCTTCGCCGTGATGGCGATCTCGATCGTCGTCGACGTCTCGCGTTCGCGGGCGCTCGCGCGCACCGCGAAGAAGTACGGGAGCCAGGCTCTCGAGGCGGACGCGCTCCACTTCTCGACCGACGTCTGGTCGTCGGCCGTCGTCCTGGCGGGCCTCGCCCTCGTCGTCGTCTCGCAGCGGACGGGGGTCGCCTGGCTCGCGAAGGCCGACGCCGTTGCCGCGCTGGTCGTGGCGGCGATCGTCGTCGTCCTCTCGCTGAAGCTCGGGAAGAAGTCGATCGACGACCTCGTCGACGCGGTCCCGGTGGGCCTCCGGGAGCGGCTCGTGGCCGCGGCGCGCGTCGCGGGCGTCGTCGACGTGCCGGCGCTCCGCGTCCGCAGGACGGGGCCGCACGCCTTCGTCGACGCGACGCTGACCGTCGGCCGTCACCTCGCCCTGGAACGGGCGCACGAGATCGCCGACGCCGCGGAGGACGCCCTGAAGGGGCTCCTCCCCGGGGCGGACGTCGTCGCGCACGTCGAACCGGTGTCCGAGGGGAGCGAGGGGCTCCTGGCCACGACACGCCTCCTCGCCGCGAGGCACGGGCTCGGCGCCCACGCGATCCGGACGCACGCGACGGACGGAAGCGTCTCGATGGAGCTGCACCTGGAGGTGGACGAGCGCCTGACCGTCCGGGAGGCCCACGCGGTCGTCTCCGAGTTCGAGGAGAACCTCCGCCGCGCGGCGCCCGAGGTCGCGCACGTCGTCAGCCACATCGAGCCCGTGGGGGAGACGACGGCCGCGCGGCGCACGACGCCCGCCGACGACGCCCCGGTCCGATCCGAGCTCGAGCGGCTGCGGATCGAGAGGGGACCGTCGTTCCGGCCGGAAGGGCTCGCGGTCCGTCGCGGCGAGGACGGGCTCTTCGTCTCCTTCTCGCTTCCGGTGCCGGCCGACCTGCCCGTCGGGGAGGCCCACGCCCTCTCCGACGAGGTCGAGCGGAGCTTGAAGCGCCGGCTCGGCGGAGGCCGGGTCGTCATCCACGTCGAGCCGCGGGAGGTCTGAGCCGGCGGCGCGGCCGGCGGGGCCGGCCGGCTACTCCGGACCGGCCAGGTAGGTCGCGAACCAGCGGACGACCTCGACCGTCGCGCGGACGCGGCTCGAGGTCTTCCGAAAGCCGTGTCCCTCGTCGGGAAAGACGACCCAGCGCGTCGGCACGCCGCGACGGTCCAGGCTCCGGACGAGGCGCTCCGCATCTCCGACGGGGCAGATCGTGTCGTTCGCGCCGTGCAGGACGAGCGTCGGCGTCGTGACGTGCTCGAGTCGGCGGGCCGGCGAGAGCGTGGCGAGGAGCAGGGGGTCCGTCTCCGGGTCGCCGTACTCCGCCTTCGAGGCCGCCGCGAGCCATGGCTCGGTGCTCCGCAGGAAGGAGGGGAGGTCGGCGAAACCGGCGAGGGTGGCGGCGGCGGCAAAGCGATCGGGAAACGCGGCGAGGGCGGCCATCGCCAGGTAGCCGCCGCCGGAGACCCCGAGGACCCCGACCCTCTTCGGGTCGGCCAGGCCCGAGGAGACGGCCCAGTCCACGCAGGCGGCGACGTCCTCGATCGCGTCGCGGCGGAGGGGGCCGTCGTCGAGGCTCGCGAACCGCCGGCCGGAGCCGGCGCTTCCGCGGACGTTCGGCGCGAGGACGGAGATCCCTTCGGCGACGAGCGCCTGGACGTCGGCGGGGAACGCGTGCCGCGCGGAGGCCTCGGGCCCGCCGTGGAGCCACAGCGCGACCGGCCCCGGTCCGGCGGCTCCCCGCGGTCGATAGAGCCGGGCCGGGATCGAAAGGCCGTCCCGGCCGGAGATCCGGACGAGGGTCGGTTTCGCGAGCGACCCGGGGTCGATGCCCGCGCGTGGGCTCTTCGTCACCTGGCGGAACGTCCCGCGGGCTCTCTCGAGGAGCCAGACGTCGGCCGGCGCGTCGGAGCCGGAGAGGACGAGGGCCAGCCGCGTCCCGTCCGGGGAGAAGACGGGATCGGTGGCGACCTCGGCCGGGAGGGCCGGCCCGGGCCGGCTTCGCAGGGTGGCGAGGTCGACGAGCGAGAGCTCGCTCCGTCCGGCGACGTTCCAGACGAGCGCGGCGGTGAGCCCCGCGCCGTCGACGGCGAACGCGGAGAGCTCCGCGTCGTCGCGGGAGGCGACGACTTCGATCGGACCGGGGGCGCCGTTCGGCGCGAGGCGGATCCGGGCGAAGGCGAGGAGGTCGCGGCCGGCGTCGGTGGAGAGCCAGACGGTCTTCGAATCGGGCGAGAACGCCGCATCGCGGAAGGCCGCCGGGCTCTCGTGGGTCGTCAGGAGGAGCTCGGCCCCGCTCGCGAGGTCCACGAGGAAGAGGTCGTCGCCTCCGGGGCGGGACGCGCGCGAGAGGAGGGCGAAGCGACCGTCGCAGGAGACGTCGGCGAAGGAGCTGGCGCCGGAAGCGACGGACCGGGCCGAGACCTCGCGCGTGAGCGGGTCGAGGAGGTAGGCGTCGATCGCGGCGGCGATCCTTCCGCTCGAGGCGACCCGGAGACGGGAAGCGTCGCGCGTGAAACCGTCGAGCCTGTTGAGCTCCCGCCCGCCGTCCGTGAGAAGGCGGAGGCCGGTGCCATCGGGGCGCGAGACCCAGATCTGCTCGTTCGCGGAGCCCCCCGGCGCGACCGAAAACGCCAGGAGCGGGCCCGCCGGAGACCATCGGACCTTCGCGACCGGGTCCTCGAGCGGCGTGACGCGCTCCGGGAAGCCGCCCGAGACAGGCAGCGTCCAGACTTGCGGCACGCCCGAGAGGTCCGAGACGAACGCGAGGCGCGCGCCGTCGGGAGAGAAGGACGGGGACCACGCGCCGCCGACGCGGGCCAGCGTCGCGGCGCGGGCCTCGAGGTCGCTGCCGGCGGCGGGGAGCGCGAGGAGGAGGGCGAGGAGGATCGGCGGGGCGGTCGGGCGCATGCTCACCTCGAACGGGTCTGCCGGCGTGGCGTCGTCGTGGGATCATCTCCCCGGAAGCGAAAGCGATGCCCGCAGCTCGTCCCGTCGTCGCCGTGACCCTCGGCGACCCCGCCTCGATCGGCCCGGAGGTCGTCGTGAAGGCGCTCGCCGAAGAGGAGCTGGACGCCGTCTGCGTGCCGGTCGTCGTGGGAGACCGGCGGGTCGTCGCGCGGGCCCTCTCGACGACGGGCGTCGCGCTCGAGATCGTCCCCGTCGGGCGCCCCGGCGCGGCGACGGGCCAGCCCGGGCGGGTCGAGGTCGTCGACGTCCCGGCCTACGGGGTCGACGGGATCGCCTGGGGACGGGTCCAGGCCCCGGCCGGGCGCGCCGCGTACGAGTCGATCGTCGTCGCCATCGACCTCGCCCTCGCCGGCGAGGTCGACGCCGTCGCCACGGCCCCCGTGAGCAAGGAGGCCCTCCGCGCGGCGGGTATCTCCCAGATCGGGCACACGGAGATCTTCGCGGAGCGGACCGGGACGATCGAGCCGCTCACGCTCTTCGAGACGAAGGGGCTCCGGATCTTCTTCCTCACGAGGCACCTCTCGCTCGCGGAGGCGCTCCGGCAGGTCACGGCGGAGAGGGTCCTCTCGACCCTGCGCGGCGCCGCCGCGGCGCTCCGAACGCTGGGCGTCGCCGCGCCGCGGATCGCCGT
>JADHEE010000422.1_pt1 | contig 17070 bp, 17 predicted proteins | sample 8952401 | NCBI WGS metagenome assembly JADHEE01 (sample SAMN16124438, study PRJNA663242) | bioreactor sludge metagenome | isolation source: sludge (ammonium) | place: India:Bengaluru | collected 2019-02-28
GGGCGTTAAACCACTTCACGGTTCCCGTAGCCATGGGAAAATCCTTTCAGAAAAAACTGCTTTCCCACTCGCGCGGGGTGTCGAATTCGCAGAGGTTCATGTGAGATTATTTACGCTTGGCGGATTTCTGAACACCATAACGCAAATCAATGATCAACATACCGACGCTCAACTTATATTTATCCACAGCCGCCAAAGCAAATAGTTTAAGCAAAATTGCCTTGAAATTTCCTCTCCGGCACAACCACCGGAGCTAGACTATCCTTGCGCCGTGCGGAAATTTCCCATCGAAACCGCGCAAAATCCCCCGACAGGGGGTTTCGCAACGCGCCGGGCGTTCTTATACTCTCCGCCGAGCGGACGGATGCGTCCGCGCGTTTTGTCCTTCTAGGCAGTGATCATGAAGCTGTTTCCCGTCGTGTTTTCCGCCGGTGCGCTCGCCGCCCTTTCGGCCTGCGCGTCGTCCGACGCCACCACCGTCCGCCTGTCCAACGTCTGGAACACCACCTGCGGCGCGGGCGGCCAGAACGTGGTGATCTCCGCGCCCACCCTGGCGCAGTTCCACGACGCCGTCGAAAAGGCGCCGGAATGCCAGCGCGGCTACACCGCCGTCGCGCCGACCCGCTGACCTCAAGCGTCGGCAAGGGTTCAACGGCGGCTTCGGTCGCCGTTTCGTTTTTGCGAAAAGACCGGGCTCCGCCCGGACCCGCCAGGGGCCGAGGGCCCCTAGAACCCCATGACCTGGTTTTTCGCGCGTCGGCGCAATCAACCGTCACGCCACGTGATGGCTCTATGGCGCTCCGCGCAAAAAACTAAGAGCCCTAGCCTTTTCCTTACCGCAGCAGCCCGGCCACAGCCCCGGGCAATTCGGCGGGCGCGGCGACCAGGGCGTCCGCCCCCGCGGCGGTGAGTTCCTCCCGCCCGCCGTAACCCCAGAGCACGCCGATCGCCCGCACCGCGTTGGCCTGCGCCCCGGCCACGTCGTAGCGCCGGTCGCCGACCATCACCGCGCGCGCCGGGTCCAGGTTTTCGGCCCGCAGCAGACCGGCGATGATCTCGGGCTTCTCGGAATTGCCGTCGTTCATGTCCGCGCCGTAGAAGCCCGAGAACAGCGGCGAGAGCCCGTGCGCGTCGAGGATCCGGCAGGCGAACGGCAGCGCCTTCGAGGTCGCGAGGAACAGCCGGTGCCCCGCCGCGATCAAGCCTTCCAGCACCCCCTCGAAGCCCGGGAACACCGGGCTCGGGTCGGCCAGGCGCCGGGAATAGTGGGCGCGGTAGCGCTCCAGGCATTCCACCGCGCGATGGTCGTCGAAGCGCAGCAAGAGCGCGGTGATGGTGTCGATCAACGGCGGCCCGACCACCCAGGTGAGGTCTTCCGCCGGGTCGAGCTCGTGCCCGAAATCGCGGAACGCCAGCCGCAGGCACTCGATCACGGTGTCGCGGGAGTCGATCAGGGTTCCGTCCATGTCGAGCAGGACGGCGGTGTCTTCGGGCATGAGGGGAGTCCTTTCAGATGCAGAAAAGGTCCGGGCGCTGCCCGGGCCCGCTGGGGCCTTGGGCCCCAGACCCCATTTTCGCGCGTCAGCGCAATCGACCGTCACGCCGCACCAAGGCTATATGGCGCTTCGCGCGAAAAACTCACGGGAGGCCCGGAGGGTCTAGACCCTCCGGCAGGGTCCGGGGCAGCGCCCCAGCCTTACAACGCCGCCACCCGCTCCGCGTCGAACAGGCGCTTGGAGTAGGTTTGCGCAGTGTAGATCGCCGCCACCGGATTGTGGCCCATCACCCGGTCCTTGGCGATCAGGGTGGTGACCGGCGCTTCGGAATGCCGGGTAAACAGCGCGTCGTGGCCGACGCAGAGGCCGACGATGACGTTGAGGTCGGTCTTGCGCGCGTTGAGGAGTTCGGCCTGCTGGATCGGGTTGCAGCAGGATTCGTGGCTGCCGGGCTTCACCTTGCCCTCCTCGGGCACGCCGATCCCGGTCTTGTCCACCGCGCCCACCTTGCAGAGCACGGTGAAGGTTTCCATGCCGCCCAATTCCAGAAAGCGCACGACGACGCGGGTCTCCTCGATCAGGCCGACGCAGGTGGCGATGCCGATGCGCGCCGCGCCGATGCGTCGCGCGAAGGCCAGGGTTTCCTCGACGCGGGTGAGCTTGCCGTAGTAGGTCCCCTCGACCTCGGCGGCGGCGCGCGCCATCCTGCCGTCGATGCCGTCGCCGCGGTAGATCGCCGCGATCTCCTCCAGCCGGCCCCGGTCGAGGGCCTCGGTGAGGCAGAACTTCGGGTAGATCCTGTCTTCGTGGTAGCAGTTCAACTGATGGCAATCGGAGCAGGATTTGGCGTCCGGCATGGCTTCCCCCTTGGTCGAAGAAGGCCAGGGCGCTGCCCTGGACCCGCTGGGGCCGAGGGCCCCAGACCCCTTAGTTTTTCGCGCGATAGCGCAATCGCCCGTTACGCGGCGTGATGAATGATCGCCGCTTCGCGGCAAAAAACGAACGGGAGGTCTGGAGGGGACCGAGTCCCTCCAGACTTTCCCTTAACTCTTTTACACCCTACCCCTTACGCGCGGCGCGCGACAGCGCCTTGGGCGGCTTCCAGCTCGCGCCCGAGGAACCGGGCGACCTTGAGGGGAGCGCGGATCCCGGCCTTGGCCTCGGCGTCGGGATTGTAGTTGGTGTTGGTGTTGACGTCGTAGGTATAGGGCTTGCCGTCGGCGTCGACGATGAACTCGATCCCGGCGATGCCGATGGCGTTGGCCTTGAGGAAGGCCTTCCAGCGCGGCACCAGGGGATGGTCGAAGCCGTCGATGACCTCGAACATCGCAGGAGCGGTTTCGCCGACCGGGCAGAAGGCGTCGTCGATGCGGCAGGCTTCCGCCGGGCAGAGCTCGAAGCCCTGGGAGCTATCGACGCGCACCGCGTAGACCAGCTCGCCGCCGACGAACTCGACGCGGGTGATGAAGGGCTGGGGCGCGGCGATGTACTGCTGGAGCAGGAGGATGCCGTCCACCGAGGGCTCGTATTCCGGGCTTTCGAAATAGGCCTCGAAGGAGTCCTGGCTGCGGAACAGGCGGACGCCGAGGCCCTTGCCCGCGCGGTTGTGCTTGGTGATGAAGGGCCGGTCGCCGAACGTCCTCGCGGCGGCGAGCACGTCGTCGGTGCCGAGCACGGCGATGGTGCGCGGCGTCTCCACGCCGAAGGTGGCGAGCGAGGCGTACTGGGCGATCTTGTTGATTTCGAGCGAAAGGGCGCGGCTGCCGTTGATCACCGTGCGCCCGTGCGCCTCGAGCCAGGCGAGCACGCAGGCGGTGTATTCCGGCGCGTAGCGGTGCCCCCGGGTGTGCGACGAGGCGCTCATGCGGTTGTAGAACACGCCCTCCGGCGGCGGCTGGGACAGATCGAGCGCGCCCCGATCCAGATGCCATTCGTCGAAGGGAATCCCGAGTTCGTCGAAGGCGGCGCGGAACGGCCCCATCCACGCGTCGTTCTCGTGCAGCACGTAAACCTTGCTCATCTCGCTCGCTCCTGACCGGATCCTGGGCCACTCGAGATGTGTGCGCCCGACGCCGCATTCCAGCCCGGAGGCAGGCGGAAGTCAAATATTTAATCAAAAATTTCCGGTGATTTTTATTAATTACATTTATTTTGTGTCTTATTCGTCAGGTGACGCAGGCGTCGATTTCGGCGATGCAGCGCCCGTGCCGGGTGCGCCAGTCGGCGATCCACCCGGGGATCGCCTCGGCGGGCATCGGGCGGGCGATGCAATAGCCCTGCGCGAGCTCGCAGCCGAGGCCGAGAAGGATGTGGGCATGGCGCATGGTCTCCACCCCTTCCGCGACGGTTTCGTAGCCGAAGGTCTTGGACAGGCCGAGCACGGCTTCGAGAATCGCCATGGATTCCGCGTTGTCGAGCATGTCCTGGACGAAGCTCTGGTCGATCTTGAGCACGTCCACCGGCAGGCGCTTGAGGTAGGCGAGGGAGGAATAGCCGGTGCCGAAGTCGTCGAGGGCGAACCGCACGCCCTGCTCGCGGCACTGCGCGATCACCCGCGAGGTGTGGGCGATGTCGCCGAGCGCGGTGGATTCGAGGATCTCGATCTCGAGGCGGTCGCGCGGCACCGAGGGGAAGCGCGCGAACGCCGCCATCAGCGCGTCGAAAAAGTCCGCCTGCTGCAAGTGCAGGCTGCCGACGTTGACGCCGATGGTGAAGTCGAGCCCCGCAGCGCGCCACGTCTCGAGCTGAGCGAGCGCCGCCTCGATCACCCACTCGCCGAGGGCGACGCCGAGCGCGTGCCCCTCGGTCATCGGCAGGAATTCGCCGGGCGCGACCAGGCCCCGGGTCGGATGCGCCCAGCGGATCAGCGCCTCGACGCCCCGCACCGCGCCGCTGCGCATGTTGACCTGCGGCTGGAAGTGAAGGACGAACTCGCGGGCGTCGAGGGCGGCGCGGATGCGCCCGAGATTCTCGTGGTAGTCCCGCGTGCTGCGGTCGTGCGCCGCGTCGAAGATATGGAAGCGGTTCTTGCCCGCGATCTTGGCCTGGTACATCGCCTGGTCGGCCTGGCGGATCAACTGGTCCGCGTCGGTGGCCTCGTGCTGCGGATAGAACGTCACGCCGAGGCTGGCGCTGACCTGGAGGGTGCGGCCCTTGACCTCGATCGGCATGCGCACGGTGTCGAGCAGGCGGTGCAGCAGGTCGACGCACCCCTCGACGCTGCCGACGTTCTGGAGCACCGCGACGAACTCGTCGCCGCCGATCCGCCCGAGAATGTCGTCGCGGCGCAGCGCCTGCTTCATCCGGTTCGCCAGCGCGATCAGCAGATGGTCGCCGACGCCGTGGCCGTGGGTGTCGTTGACCGCCTTGAAGCCGTCGAGGTCGATGAACACCACCGCGAGGCTCTCGTCGCGGCGCTGCGCGGCGGCCATCGCGCGGTTGAGGTGGTCGGAGAGCAGGGTGCGGTTGGCGAGCGTGGTGAGGCCGTCGTAATAGGCGGCGTGCTCCAGGTCCAACGCGTGCTGCTTCGCCAGGGTGATGTCGGAGAACAGGCTGACGTACTGGCGGACGTGGCCGTCGTCGTCGCGCACCGCGCTGATCGTCTGGAGCGCGACGAACACCTCGCCCGACTTGCGCATGTTCCAGACCTCGCCCTGCCAGAAGCCCTTTTGCGTGAGGTCGGTCCACAGCGCCGCGACGAACTCCCGGTCGTGACGGCCCGAGGCGAGGAAGCGCGGGTTCCGCCCGATCGCCTCCTCCCGCCCGTAGCCGGTGATGCGGGTGAAGGCGTCGTTGACGTCGGTGATGATCGCGTCCGCGTCGGTGATCACGATGCCTTCGCGGGCGTTGGAAAAGACGCAGGCGGCGTTGACGCGCTGGAGGTTCTCGAGCGCGCGGTGCTGCGCCGCCACCTGCCCCTGGCGGCGCATGTAGATCGCCCCCAGCATCCCGATCAGGCAAAGGCCGAAGACCACGACGCCGCTCAGGATGAGGGCCGAGCGCCACCAGGATTCGAGCAGGCGGGCGCGGTCCATGTGGACGACCACGGCGAAGGGATAGAGCGGCGAGGCGTGGACGTAGCTGATCCACGCCTCGGTGGCGCCCGGGCGGTCGGGCAGCGGTCCGTACTCGGCGTCCTGAAGGTGGAACGCCCCCGCGAGGGTGGGCACCACCGACCCCGGGCGCTTGGCGGCGTCCGACGACAGCAGCAGCACGTTGTCGTAGCGGATCACGTCCGCGTACCCTTCCCCCGCCCCGAGGGTCTGCGCGATGAAGGTGAGGAAATAATCGGTGTTGAGGGCGATCACCGTGCCCTGCATCGCGTCGCCGCGCACCTGGCCGCCGAGCATGGGGATGAAGCCGAGGTCGTCCCCCGCCACGCCCTCGCCCACCACGGCGCGCCGCCCGGAGGAGAAGTCCCGCCCCTGCCACGGCACGCCGATGCGCGGGATGTCCTGGCCGTTGCGCGGCGGATAGAAGCCGTCGAGCGCAAGCTCCCTGCCGAGGTTCGCGGGAGAGGTGCTGACCGTGATCCGGTTGTCGCGCCCGAGCTCGGAGAGGGAGCGCACGAACGGCGCGTCCTCCAGCAGGCCGCGCAGAAAGCCCGCGTCCACTTCGGGGGTCATCGCCGCCTGGCGATCCAGCGACGCCGCGATCACCTCGGCGGTGTAGAGGCTCTGGGTGGCGAAGCTCTCGATCGTCCGCGCGTGCCGCGCCGCGACCTCGGCGCCCCGGGCGAGCGCGTCGCGGCGCTGCGCTGCGAGGTACGCCGAGGTGATGGCGATGGCCGCCCCCACGAACACCGCGAAGGCGACGATTTGCGGGCGGGGGCGCAGGGTCATTTGGTGAGAATGGCCTCCAGGTTGTGTCGTCGCGCCGACTCCCGCAGGCGTCCGTCCCGCTTCGCCTCGGCGACGAAGCGCTCGACGCGGTCGAACCAGGGGTCGTCGCCGGGCTTGAGCGCGTAGGCGTAAGGGGTGACGTGATAGGCTCCCGGCGGCGCGACGAGGCGCGCCCAGTCGGCGCTGGCGAGGAAGCGCTGGCTGTAGGGGTAGTCGGTGATGAACACGTCGGCCCGCCCGGCGCGCACCTCCTGCTCGCGGGCGAACGAGGTGTCGAGCACCAGCAGCTCGGCGTGCTTCAGCTTCTCGCGCATCACCGGTTCGTGCAGGGTGCCCTTGGCCACCGCGACGACCACGCCGTCCCGGTCGATGTCGTCCCACGAACCGATGCGGCGGTTGGTCTTGGTGGTGATGCCGTAGATGTCGCTGGCGAGGTGCGGCGAGGTGAAGCGCAGGCGTTCCTGCCGCTGCGGCGTGACGCCGATGCCGAACATCGCGATGTCGCAGCGGTCCGAGATCACGTCGTCCACCAGCCGGGAAAACGAGCTGTCGACGAACTCGACGCCGACGCCGAGGTCGGAGCCCAGGGCCCGGGCCATGTCCACGTCCACGCCGACGAGCTGCTGGGTCTTGGGATTGCGGTAGCTGATGCCGTAGTAGTCGGGCCAGATGCACACCCGCATGCTGCCAGCGGCGACGATGCGGTCGAGGTGGCTTTCGGCGAAGGCCGGCGGGGCCAGCAGCCACGCCGCCAGGGCCGCCCACCCGAGTTTTCCGATGCCCATCCGCCATACCCCCCGACGCCCAATAACCGAATCCCCATTCTATTGGGATATATGCGCGTGTATGGAAGTTATTAGATGGTCCGGGGGTGTTCCCATACGTTTAGCGCAGGCCGGGCACCGCTGGACACACCTGCACGGGTCGCGCGCAGCGGAACATCCCTCGCGGCGTGCATTCGCGCCGCTGCCGGACGACGCCGGAACCTACCCGGCCAGCCCGAGCTTCACCCGTCGATTCTGCCGCCCCTTGTTCTCCACCTTGAGCACCCGGACCGAGCGCGCCAAACCAGTGCTGGCAAGGTGGGTGCCACCGCAGCCCTGCTTGTCGAGCCCCACGATCTCGACGATGCGCACCTGGCCGTCGTCCTGGCGCGGCGGCGCGACCGACTTGCTGCGGAACAGGCCGGGCGTGGCGAGAGCGGCGTCGTAATCCATGTGGAAGGCGCGGACGGGAAAGTCCTCGCGGATCGCGGCGTTGATCGGCCCGTCGAGGGCGCGCAGGCGGTCGGCGTTGTCCGCGCCCGGCAGGTCGAAGTCGAGGCGGAAGGTGGCATCCGCATTCAACTGCGCGCCGGTGAGCAGCGCCCCGCCAAATGCCTGGAAGACCACCGCGTTGGCGACGTGGGCGAGGGTGTGGAGCTCCTGCATCAGGCGGCGGAACGCCGGATCGATGGAAATCCGCACCGTGCCGGAAACCTCGGCCGCGCCCGCGAATTCATGCCACCAGCCCCGCGCATCCGGCACCATCGCGGCAATCGCCGCCTCGCCGCCGTCCCACGCAAGCGTCGCGGGGTCGGCAAGCTGCCCGCCCCCGCCAGGAAACATCGGGCTTTCGGCCAACAGCACCGCCCCGGGGCGCGCGTCCAGCACCACCGCATCCAGCACGGCGACTCCAGGATGGCTCTGACAAAACAACTGCATGACGGCTCCTCGGGCGAATGGAACCCATCCAATCTAGGCGGAGCGCATGCACATGCCTAGTCCACGCCCTCCGTCACCTGCGCCAGGACCACGCCGATAGCGTTTTCGGGGTCGCGGGTAAGGCAGGCGATATATTCAGGAGAGAGGTCGAAATGGCATCAGACACCACACCCATGAAAAGACGTCGCGAGCCTTTGCCGTGCATGTAGTAGCGCTATTCTGGCATGTTACGCGCCGAACGCAGGTGCCAAATATTCTCTCGCCCATACCGTGTTTCCAAGCGCGCGATGAATGCGGGCTCAACATCCGACGCAAACGAAAGCAATCCCTGGAGCGAATCAAGATCGGCAGCGCCCAGCTTTCCCGTCAAGGCCCAATGAACTCCTGCCCGGATGCACTTCTTCCGCTCATGCCCCAATGACACTGATCCGTCATTCGCAAGAACAAGCCCCGTCACCTCACGCTTATACTTCATCGTAGCAACAACTGTCTTGCTATCATTTATACAAAGTCGCGGCCAAGCGACTTCATTAATCGCACGTTGCACAGCGGCGCGAACGACTGTGAGGAAGCCTGTTCGCGGCGCCGAAAAAGTCAAATCGTCTGCGTATCTGGTGTATACAACAGAATGTCCAGAAACAAGGCCACATACCCTAGTGTCAAAATTGTGCATTAATACGTTCGATAAACTAGGTGATGATGGCGCCCCAATAGCGAGTCTCAGATATCTAAACCCTTCCCTTTTAAAAAAAAGGATTCTCGTACTCACCTCGACATCTTCGTCATCATCAAATACTGCGTTCGAATAACAGTAGTTACGCCAATCAACGTCCCGTATGGATCCAAAGAAATCAGAAAAGTCTAATTTTAAAATCGAACCCACACCCGCATGCATCCGGGCATTATCAGTTATAGATATACCATTCCGGTACGCCATCGCCGCAGAATGGACTGGCAACTTACTAATAACTTGATTAACAAGAACGCGTTGAAGCGCTTTCAATTCACGTGACGGCTGGGATATGAGCCTCTTCCCCCCTCTCCGCTTTGATATATAGAAGGATTTATACCTGCGTGGAGCGGTACGGACTATCGCACGCACATCAATTGCGCTTAACCCTGTCTCTTGGCTGAGCACCGAAATTAACGACATCACACGCCTCCGCGACAAACGGCTTGGATAACCGCATGCCGTCGCGCATCATTATTTCGCCAGTGCTCTCTAATAAAATAGCGACGCCGGACTTTATCTCTCGGCACTTCTTCTGCCGTGAACTTCAAAGTTGCCGCGTCACACGCCAAGTCTCTTGCAAAATAAAAAGTACGAGCGTCACGGCGAACGCTCTCCACCCACCCAACCCCCCTCGCACATAGCAAATATGATTCGACGCGATTTCTTTCTGCTGAGATTCCCACACGCCCAAGGGCATCAATAATCTCGTCAATGGTTACCGCAGCAAATTCTTGAATGATTCCGACTATGAATTTGATAACATGTCCCACTGAACTTCGATCAAACGTCGTCGGCGGTCGAACGACATCGATGCGTTCCCGCAATGGCTCAGCAAGTATATTCTTTAGAACATCACGTTTTATATCAGAAACCACAGCCCTTTGGATGCCTAACTCCGCATCGTTAACCACAAAAATAACACCATCGCCATAGTTATTACTAAGTGACTTCAGAGGGCCTAGCTTGATAAACGAGTCCTTGACCCAATATTCTTCCCTTATGACAACAAAAAGTCGTGAAGAAATTTCAGGAAGAACAGAGAACGCCCCTAGCTCAGCGAGGGCACCCTCACTTTCGCAAAAAATAAGTATTAGCTCTGTTATCTGAGCTATATCAGTCTCGAATTTCAACAAATCGCCATAATATGTGAAAAAATCATGTGAGTTCGTAAGTTCCTCAGCGAGCATAAGCTGGGCGTTCTTCAGAGATGGATTGTCTATTATTTTATAAAATGCGTCACGAATAGATTCCGGCTTAGCATCCGTGCCCACGCCAGAGCATTTTCCCCCACAGAGCATTACTACGGGCGCGGGGGATCGAACGTGAATAGCCTTTCCATTGAGAGACTCAATATATGGAAGCAAGTTGTGCTTACCTCTGAAGCCCCGGAGGACAACGATAGATTGTCGAGAGGAGCGTCCCGCAGGGCGACAATCTGTCGTTGTCCTCCGGGGCGATAAAACTCAGCAATGAGATGAGGTCCGAACGAAACGTCAGACCAAGCAGAGTCTGCGCGAAGCAGGCACTGCTTTAACGCGTAAGCGTCACAAGCTTCACACAAGGGGTTCGTAGGGTCAATACCTGCCCGGGAACCACATAGCTGTTTTTTGGCGCATATAATTGAAAGCTTGAAGCATGGGCCCGGCTGCCATTTCGCCCGAATTCACGCCTGGAAGACCAGCCCAATTGGTCTCACCGCAGTTTTCTTAGCCCTCCTCCGTCACCTGCGCCAGGACCACGCCGATGGCGTTTTCGGGGTCGCGGGTGAGGCCGAGGCAGGCGCCGGAGGAGGAGAGCAGGTAGAGGTTGACGCCCGGGGTTTCGGCCAGCGGGCGGACGCCGCAGATGTCGTCCTCGTCGCAGGTGGAGACGATCAGGCCGTCGATCTCGGCCTTGAGCCGCGCGGCGATCAGGTCGACGTCGCGGATCTCCGCCTCGGCGATGGCGACGGTGACGCGGGTCAGGGTCTCGCGGTCAATCATCGACGGTTTCCCAGGCGTGGGTGGCGGGCTGGCCCATCGCCTTCGCCAGCCACGGCGGCGGGGACTTGAGCGCGGCCCGGAGCTCGGCGAGGATGGCTTTGGCCTCGCCGCCCTCGGGGCGCTTGATCGGGTGGATTTCGCGGCGCACCACCTTGGCCGCCGCAGGGCCGCCGATGGACACGACGTAGAGCAGGTCGCAGTCCTTCACCTGTTCGGCGCGGAGGTCGTTCTTGTCCATCGTCTCGGTGCGCCCGGTCTCGGCGCGGCGGACGTCGACGAGGCGGGCCTCCACGGGGCTCACCTGGTAGACGAGGAAGCGCACGCAGGTGCCGAAGTGACCGTCGAGGGATTCCGAGGAGTTCGAGGCGAGCGCGACGCGGATCGAGCCGGGCAGGTCGCCCGCGGCGTAAGGCTGCGGCTCGGGCAGGTCGTCGGCGGCTTCGGTCACCGCCTTTTCGCCGCGCAGATACGCCACCGCCTCCTTCAACTGCTCGGAGGGCTGGTCGGAGAGCGCGCCGTCCAGGCCTTCCTTGAGGCGGCGGACGGTGAGCGCCTGCATGGTGACCGGGCTCAACGGCACGCCGCCCGAAAGCCCCAGCAGCACCTGGATCAGGCGATGCGGCTCGACGTCGGGAAGCGCGCGGGCGGCAAGGCCGATGCGCAACGCGATGGCTTCGGTGATCGGGTGGGTCTCCGGCATCTCATCCGCCCTCCGGCGTCGGTGGAAACGAAAACGGGGGCCGGGCCCGCGCCCTGCCCCCGTCGGGATGGTCACGCGACGAGATAGTCGATGCAGCCGTCCGGGCAGGCGTCCATGCACTGCGGCGAGTCGGCCTCGCCCGCGCACTCGGTGCACTTGGCGGGGTCGATGACGTAGATGCCCTTGGCGGGCGAGATGGCTTTGCTCGGGCAGACGGCTTCGCATTCGCCGCAGGCGACGCATGCGTCCTTGTCGATCTTCATGGCCACGGCTGGCACTCCTTTTTGATACGGTCCCAAAATCAGCCGCGCAGGCACCGCGGCGCTCGGCGCATTATTCAGTCCGCGCGCTTGAAGCGCAACGTCGTTGGAAAGGTCGGAGGCGGGCTGATCGGGTCGATGAAGAACTTTTCGCCGTCGCTCAGGGTGATCTCGCCTCCCCAGCTCTCGGCGGTGTCGTGCTCGACCGCGGAAATCACCTCCTCGAGGTCCTTCTTCGCGACGTAGAACAGCAGCTTGCCTTGGTCGTTGCGGCGCACCATCACGCTCGGCATCGGGCGTCTCCTGAAAAAATGTCTGGCGGCGCGGGGGGGCTTCCCCGCGCCGTCCGGAGTTAGCGGACCAGGTCGTAGTTGTAGTCGGTCCTGCCGAGCTCGCTGGTCTCGTCGTCCAGCTTTTCCAGCACCGCGTTGACCAGCGTGGTGAGGATCTGCATCGCGCCTTCGTAGCCGAGGGTGGTGGAGCGGTGCAGGTGGTGACGGTCGAAGATCGGGAAGCCGATGCGGATCAGCGGAACCTCGAGCGCCGGGTCGAGCGCCTTGGTGTCGCGCTGGATGAACTTGCCGTAGGAATTGCCGATCATGAAGTCGGGGCGGTCGGTGAACACCAAGGACCGCATGTGCCACAGGTCCTTGCCGACGTAGATCTTGCCCGACGCGCCGTAGGGCGAGGCGTCGAGAACCCGCTGGAGTTCCTTTTCCCACTTCTTGTTGGCGTTGGCGCACAGCAGGTGGGTCGGCTCCGCCCCCAGCTCCATCAGGAAACGCGCCATTCCGAGGACGAAGTCGGCGTCGCCCCAGAGGGCGAATTTCTTGCCGTGCAGCCACGGGTGGCTGTCGGTCATCATGTCGACGAGGCGGCCGCGCTCCANNAGCACCGCGCCCAAGGGCTGGCAGGCCTTCGCCGGGCTGATCGTCACCGCCTCGCGGGAGAAGTTGATCTCCTGGTAGTCCTTGGTCGTCGTCCACTCGAAGATCTCGCGCACCTTCTCGGGCGAAGGCGCTTCCTCGAAGTTCGCGCGCTTGCCCGCGAACATGTCCTGGTAATCCTGGTCCAGGAACAGCGGGTAGCCCGGCTTGATGTTCTCGACTGTCTGGCTCATCGCTTGTCTCCTACCCGCGCCGCGCATTCGCGGTCGCCGGGGGGGCTGAAACTATCCGTGTGCGCGGGGCTGCCGCCCCGGTCCCCGCCCGGGGCGATGCCCCGGACTCCCTTTGTTTTTGCGCGTTAGCGTGATCACCGGTTACGCCGCGCGATGGCTTTATGGCGCTTCGCGCAAAAACCAGGTGATGGGATCCAAGGGGCCGCGCCCCTTGGCGGGTGCGGGCAGAGCCCGCGGATTTTCCTCTAAGCCGCCTGGGCCGGGGCCTGCGGGGCGCGCAGCCACGGGGCCTTCAGTTCCTTCCAGCACGGATTGTTGAGGGTCATGTCCATGTCGCGGGCGAAGATCGCGAAGCCGTCGTAGCCATGGTACGGGCCGGAGTAATCCCAGCTGTGCATCTGACGGAACGGGAAGCCCATTTTCTGGAACTGGTATTTTTCCTTGATCCCCGAGCCGATGAGGTCGGGTTTGATCTTTTTCACGAATTCGTCGAGCTCGTAGGCGGTGACGTCGTCGTAGATCAGGGTGGCGTCGCCGACTTCCTTGATCGTGCGGTCGTAGTCGTCGTTGTGGGCGAACTCGTAACCGGTGCCGACCACCTTCATGCCCAGGTCCTCGTACGCGCCGATGATGTGGCGCGGGCGCAGGCCGCCGACGTAGAGCATCACGGTCTTGCCTTCGAGGCGGGGGCGGTACTTGTCGACCACCGCCTGCCACTGCGGCTTGTACTTGGCCAGCACGCGCTCGACGCCGTCCTGGATCTTGTCGTCGAAGCGCGCGGCGATGGCGCGGAGCGATTCCTCGATCTTGGTGGGGCCGAAGAGGTTGTACTCCATCCACGGCATGCCGAACTTTTCCTCCATGTGCCGCGAGATGTAGTTCATCGAGCGGTAGCAGTGGAGCAGGTTCAGCTTGGCGTGGATCGACTTTTCCATTTCCATCAGCGTGCCGTCGCCCGGCACCTGGGCGATCACGCGGAGGCCGATCTCCTCCAGCAGCATGCGCGAGGGCCAGATGTCGCCGCCGATGTTGTAGTCGGCGAGGATGTTGACGTCGTAGGGCGTGGTCTCGAAGCCGTCGTCCTTGCCTTCCCGCGTCGGCAGCACCCAGTCGCGGATCGCGTCGTTGGCGATGTGGTGGCCGAGCGACTGGGAGACGCCGCGGAAGCCTTCGCACCGCACCGGCACGATGGTTTTGCCGATCTCGGCGGACTTCACCTTCGACACCGTCTCGATGTCGTCGCCGATCAGGCCGATCGGGCATTCCGACTGCACGGTATAGCCCTTGGCGAGGGGGAACAGCTTTTCGAGTTCGTCGATGATCGCCTTCAGCTTCTTGTCGCCGCCGAAGACGATATCCTTCTCCTGGAAGTCGGAGGTGACGTTGATGGTGGTGAAGATATCCGCGCCGGTGGTGCCGTTGGAATAGTGGCGGCGGCCCATGGTGGAGTAGATGCCGCAGCCGACGGGGCCGTGGGAAACGTGGATCATGTCCTTGATCGGCCCCCAGCACACGCCGCGCGACCCGGCGTAGGCGCAGCCGCGGATGGTCATCACCCCGGGCAGCGACTTGCGGTTGGAGGTGATGCACTTCTTTGCCGAGTCGAGCGAAGGATCGTTCACCATCAGGTGCTTGGCGCGATCCTTCTTCGCCTTCTCGGGGTAGACCGCGAGAACCTCTTGAATCAGATTCTGCGTTTCTTCGCGCGTCAATGCGGCCATATTCGGCACTCCTCTGACGTGGTTTGCAAAAACCCGATTAAGGGATCAGACGGCGAGTTCGGCGGCGGTCTTGCCGACGATGCTTTCGTCCTCGACGTCCATCAGGCCGAATTCCATCAACAAGGTCTCGAGCTCCTCCATCTCGATCGGGGTCGGGATGACGAACTTCTTGTTGTCGACGATCTTCTGCGCGAGGGCGCGGTATTCGTTGGCCTGCTTGCAGGTCGGGTCGAACTCGATCACCGTCATGCGGCGGATCTCGGCGCGCTGCACGATGTTGTCGCGCGGCACGAAGTGGATCATCTGGGTGCCGAGCTTGGCGGCGAGTTCCATGATCAGCTCGTCCTCGCGATCGGTGTTGCGCGAGTTGCAGATCAGGCCCGCCAAGCGCACCGAGCCGGTGGTCGCGTACTTCACGATGCCCTTCGAGATGTTGTTGGCGGCGAACATCGCCATCATCTCGCCGGAGCAGACGATGTAGATTTCCTGCGCCTTGTTCTCGCGGATCGGCATGGCGAAGCCGCCGCACACCACGTCGCCCAGCACGTCGTAGAAGACGAAGTCGAGGTCTTCCTCGTATGCGCCTTCTTCTTCAAGGAAGTTGATCGCGGTGATCACGCCGCGCCCGGCGCAACCGACGCCCGGCTCCGGCCCGCCGGATTCGGCGCACTTGATCCCCCGGTAGCCGACCTTGAGCACGTCCTCGAGCTCCAGGTCCTCGACCGAACCCGCTTCGGCGGCGAGGCTCATGATCGTGTCCTGCGCCTTGGCGTGGAGGATCAATCGGGTGGAATCCGCCTTGGGATCGCAGCCGATGATCAAAACCTTCTTGCCCATTTCGGCGAGGGCGGAAACCAGGTTCTGGGTGGTCGTGGACTTGCCGATGCCACCCTTGCCGTAAATCGCGCATTGACGCAAAGCCATGGTATGTCTCCTTTGTGTCTTTCCAACGGTTCCGAGCGTCTCGGTCCGTCCCGTGTCCGAATGTCTCGGAGGGCTTATGAGCAATGCTTGTGCCAACCCTGGAAGCACTCGACAACACGCTGATATCGCTTTAGTTTTAAAGATGCACCGACCCGCTCCGGCGTGGCATAGCTCACAAAACCCCGATCGGTTCCGTATGGCTGACGACACCGCCCACGACGCCCTGCCGCCCTCCCTTCCCGCGTGGGCGCGCCTGCCGATCAACCGCTGCAACCTGCCGCCGGTGATCCTGGGCGGTTTGAATTTCCAGGAGAATCCGGTGCCGCTGCGGCTCGACGGGGTGTTCCCGTTCCACGCCGAGCTGTTCGCCATGCTGGATTCGCTCCCCGACGCCGCGACCCGCGCGGACCGCTTCGCCGACTACATGACCGTCCACTTCTGTCTCGAAACCCCCGAGGAGGCGGGCGGCGTCGCGCGGCGTCACCGCACCAAGGCCGACTACACCCGGATCCTGCGCGGCTGGTTCTTCGATTCCGACGGACGCGAGGCGGCGGTGATCAAGGGCTGGGTCGAGAGCCGCTTCGGCCTGCGCACCCGCTTCCACCGCGGCCGCCTCGACGCGGGCGACGACGCCGTCGACCGCCGCTTCGCCTCCGAACGCGCCAGGGGCGTGTACGGCACCCACGCCCTCGACGCCCAGCTCGACCTGCTCTACGCCTACGCGCAATACGAGCTGGCGCTGCTCCCCGAGACCCACCTCACCCTCTATCGCGGCGTCAACGGCATCGACGGCTTCGACATCCTCGACCGCACCGGCAAGCGCGACGCCACGGTGGTGCTGAACGCCATGAACTCCTTCACCCGCAATCCGGAACGCGCCTCCGAGTTCGGCGACGACATCCTCGAAGCCCGCATCCCGAGGGAAAAGGTGTTCTGCACCTCCGACCTGCTGCCGGGGCGCTTGAAGGGCGAGAACGAGGTGATGGTGATCGGCGGCGCGTACCGCGTGCGCCTCGGCTACTGGGCCGGCTAGTCGCCCCTGTCGGATTCCCGACAACCGTTTCGGCAGAATGCCTTGAGGTCCGCGACTGGACCGATTCTTGCGTCGCTCCCGCGCACACGACAAATACAGGGGGCCACCATGCTTGCGTCCGACATCGCGAACCTGCTCGAAACCTGGCGCACCGGCATCGGCGACGGTGGCATCGTGCCGATCCTCGGACCGGACAGCCAGACCGGCAGCACCGACGCGAACGGCGCGCCCCTCCCCGCGCAAGGCCACGACCTGATCCTCGCGCTCAACGACGGCAGGCCGATGTCGCCCAAGCTGATGGCCGAATTCTCCCGCGCCGCGATGAACATCGAATTCAAGCGCGGGCGGAAGTTCGTCGAACGCCGCCTCTCCGAGATCTACGCCCGCGACTGGACGCCGACGCCGCAACTCCGCTGGATCGCCGACTCCCACCCGCGCTACGTCGTCGACTTCAACCGCGATTCCGTGCTGCTCGACCTCCTTTCGGGCGGCCACCACGTCCTGATCCAGGCGGTCGCCCGCCTCTCCAAGGCCGACCCGCGCTACCGCGCCTTCCA
>JADHEE010000424.1_pt1 | contig 16990 bp, 10 predicted proteins | sample 8952401 | NCBI WGS metagenome assembly JADHEE01 (sample SAMN16124438, study PRJNA663242) | bioreactor sludge metagenome | isolation source: sludge (ammonium) | place: India:Bengaluru | collected 2019-02-28
TCACTTTTCCACGCGATGAGCAGAAACAAAACGACTTATTTTGACTTCTCCTTGTTTATCCACAACTTTTTAAATTTGAATTTTAATCCCTGTTAGTAATATCATATTTAGACAAATTCTACTTCCAAACACGCCACTGTAGCGTAGGAGTATCACATGTCTAAGAAGTTGCCCATCTACTTCTCTGATGACGCATGGTCATCTTTGCAAGAGCTCATGGGTCCAGAGGGTAAGCCAAGCCCTACCATCAATACAGTTCTAGAGCAAATCGCTGTTCAAAATGAACTTGTTGAGAAATTAGGGTTAACCGCAGTACTACCCAAATCCAAAGTCTCAATTCCAGTCTCTTTAGAGCGCATTCCTGCTGGTCCTGCATTTAGTATCAAGGATGAACAAGATAAAGCACTCGATCTGAATGAATTCCTTATTCATAACCCTATTTCTACATTTATCGCTTACGTAGACAGTGAATCGATGCTTGATGCAGGTTTTGAGATTAATGATCCGATCATTGTTGATCGCAGTATAGAAGCAAAGCACTACGATATCGTAATTGCATTAATTGATAATAGTGCTTCGACAATTAAGCGGTTAATGATTACAAGCAAGATGTCTAAGTCTGAAATCAAAGAGATTTTCGGAGATGAAGACTACCCTCTTCCAGACCTTTGGTTAAAAGCTGAGAATCCTAGATACAATCACATCATTCCCAACGACAGTCAGACAATATCTATTTGGGGTGTAGTGACTTTTAATTTAAAACGTATTCATCACCGTTCATAAAAAGAAGAATAAAAATGAAAAGTGAAAATGAAATATTCGCGTTAGTTGACGTGAATAATTGCTACGTCTCGTGTGAACGTGTGTTTAACCCTGCCCTAAATGATCGCCCAACCATTGTGCTCAGCAACAACGATGGCTGTGCCGTGGCAAGAAGCCAAGAAGCAAAAGACTTAGGTATAAAGATGGGGGTTCCTGTATTTCAGATTCAGGATTTGATCAAACAACATAACATTCAGGTTCTCTCGAGTAATTTCTCTCTGTATGGTGAAATGTCCAGACGCTTTATGGAGCTTCTCGGGAGTTATGTTGCACCTGGAGAGCAAGAAGTCTATTCAATTGACGAATGCTTCCTAAAGCTCACAGCGTATGAGCACTTATTTGACCTGACAGAATATGCACAAGATATGAGAACTAAAGCATTCCAATGGTTAGGCCTACCCTGCTGTATTGGAATCGGTCGATCTAAAACTGAAGCCAAGATTGCCAATCATTTAGCCAAGAAGAACAAGTATTTTGGTGGCGTGTGTAATTTAGTTCATATGGACCAGTGCTCTGCTGAGACTTTACTGGCGCAAGTCGATGTATCTGATGTTTGGGGAGTCGGCAGGCAGAACTGCAAGAAACTCAATGCTATGGGCATCCAGTCTGTTCTAGATCTGATTAACGCCAATCCTAAAGAAATTAAAAAGCAATTCAGCATCGTCATGGAAAAGACAGTACTTGAGTTACAGGGTTTGTCTTGTATCGACCTGACTGATGATGCAGTAGCCAAAAAGCAGATTATCAGCAGCCGTTCATATGGCAGCCCTGTGTATGAAGTGGATGATCTAAAGGCTTCGGTGCGACTCTATGTAGCCAGAGCAGTAAAGCGAATGCGTGATGATGGCTCAATCTGCAAGATGATTGGGGTTTATATTCAAACCAGTCGATTTGATAAGACTGAGCGTTACACTCCATACACCGTAGTTCAGATGCATGAGTATACAGACGACTGGTTACTTATCACCAAGGCTGCAATGAAAGGTATCGATCAGATATTTAAGAAGGGTTTTAAGTATAAAAAGGCAGGAATCGTACTTTTAGAAATTAAGGATAAATCCAAATTTGTGCCTGATCTATTCACGGACTATTCGCATAAGCAAGAGCGTGAAAAACTTTCAGATGTTATTGAAGCCATCAGTGAACGGTTTGGGAAGAATCTCGTTACGCTAGGCATTGCCAACAATCAAGAAGCCTCATGGCACATGAATCAAAACCTTAGATCACCATCGTATTTAACAAAATGGTCTGACTTACCTAGAGTAGGATAAAAACATGCACTTATTTAAATTAACTGACGAACAAATTACTCAACTCCTAATCCCGAAACGATTTGTACCACCTACTCCGCAAGAACATGAAGGCAAGAACATGGTTTATGTTTTTGATAGTGATGATAAGTTTGAACTGACTTATTATGAGCTGGTGGATATCATTAGCAAAGCGAGAATGGCTGGGCCGAAGTTGATACCTGTTTTAGGTACTGTGAATTAGATTGAGCAGAGGCGGCACGCCACTTGAATCATTATTTGATTGGAAGCGGATTTGGGCTGAGAATAATTTAGCTCAAATTTAACCTGACAGGCACACTATAAAATGGGTAACTGTCATATCGAGTTTGGACTACAACACTTTAGCTCAGCGATTTACCAATTTACACTAGTGTCTAAAATCCAGTGACGAAACTGTGATGCTAAAGCTTTTAAATTTCCCCTTTTTAAGATGCTTAGGCTATTTGATCCAGAGTTCATCTTCTTGCATCATTTTTAACATTAAATTAAATATAACCAGCGGAGTAACATTTTTTTTGTTAGAACCGACAACTCTTTGAAAACTAAATTTAACGGTTCGCTCAGGAGCACCCAAATTAACTGGGTAGTTTTGTTTTTCTAAATACAGATGATCTCCTAACATTGGCTCTATACCAGTAATAAAATTAACAATTTGTTGCTCATCACCTTTCATTCGGCATTGAAAATGTAGAAAATTCTTACGCAGTTTTCCAAGTAATAATAATATTTTAAGCGCCTTAAACATGTTCTTTTCTTTCAGTGCATCTTGCTGCCTATCATCTTTATAATGAAAATCAAGGAGAGGAATTATTTCATCTTGACGAGTCAGTTTTTTAGCCTTTTCGTAAAGTTCATCAAACCAACTCTCTTCTAAATTCTTACTATAAACATAATTCGTTTTTAAATTAAATTTTTGGCGATCCATCCATTTATTGCTCATCCATTGACATCGTTGCATCCATTCTTGAGCTTGAGTATCTTCGCTTAAACGACCTTCTCTAAAACTTATCAAACGTTGAAAAGGTGTCAGAGTACTCTTCTCTATACTAAACTTCTTTTCTTGTCGGCCAGCCATCGTAACTGGCTGTGTTTGCTGATAAGAATTAAACCATTTCTGCTGCTGAGTATAACGATTTAGGTTTATATAGTCTGTACTTGACTTCACTGGACTAAAACACTGTTCTAATACTTTTTTTGAAATGATACACGGCGAATTATAAATTCGATCGACTGCTAATAAATCCAAAACATGAAGGTAATTTGAAGCCGTTTGCTCAATACTGCTATGCCCCATCCAAGAGGCGAGCACCTGCCATTTATGTTGAATAATCTCTTCTTGAGCACGTGCTTTCATACCAAACAATAAATCCCTCATCTTTTTTGCTTTTACCCAAGGACAATCTGTGTAGGTCTTGATCATTTCTTTTGAACCGAGCAAAGTTATTGCTAGATAGTTAGCAGCACTGTGGCGTAATGTATGAAAACTAAAACCATGATGCATACCTAATATTTGACTAAACAAATCTACTGTAATTTTGCTGATACATTGATCAGTTAATACACGATGATTCACACTAAAAAGTAGATCATCCTGCTGATTAACCAAATATTGCTCATAACGATGTTGTATGTAACGTTGTACTACTAAAAACTCATGTTCTGACAATGCAATTTTCAAAGGTATTTGACGATTTGCACTTTGCGTTTTCAGACGGCGATATGAATTGTTCTGAATATGAAGCGTGATATTATTAAAAGCTGTATTTTCTTTTTCTTTACAAAGTAACTCTGGGCAAATAATATCTTGTATTTTAAGACAACGAACTTCATTTAATCGAAGTCCAGTTCTATAACTTAGTAAATACATCAGCTTTAAACAACTCAGATGATCGACCCACTCTGATGCCGTTGGCTCTTGACTTAAATTTTCTAGTTTTTCCAATAATTTGCCAAATAGCAAAGGACTCACTAGCCGTGCATTGCAAATTTGTAAATGCTTAAAACTTGAATTCTGTAACACCAATACCCCTGGAGCATCATAATTCTCTATACAGAATTGATGAAAATCTTTTAGGCGACCAAAACGGTATTCTGCGCTTTGGTGCATCTTACGAGAGGTTTTTCCTTTCACCGAATCTCGTTGAACTGCTTTTTCATCACGTTCACTGCTGTATTTCAATAGCTGCCGATATAAATCCTCATAATCATCAATGGATTGTTGCTTTAAATCTAATTTATTGAGCCAAATCTCAAATATAAATTCTTTACCAAACGATCCTAAGTAGCTTTCAATAGTTGATAATTGAAGCCCTCGTTTTTTTAAATGCATTAACCAGTGAATTAAGCGTAGTTGAGCATCAATTAAAGACTTTTCCTCCGTATTAGCATCAACTATCTTCTCCTCTAACACCCTTCTGGTTTCTTGCCAAAAACGTAGCGTGCGTTCTTCTTTATTCCTCTTTTTATCTAAACGCTCAACTTTTTGACCTTTACGTTTCTTTTGATCAAACAACATCAACTCATACGGAATCGTTTGTAATTTGCTTTGAGCAGTCGGAACTTCCGGAAGTAACTGCTCTTGTTCAAAATGAATAGGGCGACTCTCTTGTTCTGTGACTTGATTGTAATCATTATTCCACAGCAATCTAAATTCGGATGGCCTTAAAGCGACAGTATTAATCTCTTGCTGAAGCACATTACTCAAAAATATATCTAGGCTAAGGTTTGGATTAAATTCGAGTACCATTTGCACATCATTAAATGCACGAAATCCACGGCGTTTAATTTGATATTGCAGATCCCCAAGACTTTTTTTCCTGCCTATCTTACTCAAGCTTTCTAAAATACAATCTTCAACTGAATGTTGCAGACGAAATTCTTTCTGAGTGGCTTTCAACTTTTTTAAATATTGTAAAATGAACTGCGCATATGGGTTAAAAAAAACATGTTTCCATTTGTACAACTTTCCCTGTTCTACATCGTTGCCATATTGAGAGTTTTCAACACGATAATGTAGTAACAATGGATTAGTGATCTTTTGATAATCAGAATGGTATAACCGAAAACAATTCAGATCTGTACCAAGCTCAATGGCATCCTGCAATTGTTTCTGAATAGTAATCAAATGCTGTTCATCTGCACAGCCTGAAATATATATAAAACTTAAGCATAAATTTCCCCATAAGTACTTCGGTTCATCCCAATATTCAAATGAATCTTGCCAATACTGCCTTAATTCCTTGACTACCAGAATATGTAGATGCCCGTGTTTTAATCGTGACTCTGTACTCTCAATTTTTCTAGGCAGTACTATCCGTTTCGTATGTGGATTTAGCTTAATTCTGTATGATTTTTTATCTACATTCTGGTTGAATTGCCTCCTTCTTTTATTAAATTCATCTTCAGTAAATTGCATCAGTTTTGATTGTTCGTCTCGGCTCAACTTTTGACTCAAATAATCAACACTATCTTTAATGTCATGCCATTTTTCAGCGATCTGCTGATCAAGTTTTTGCTGCATTTCTTTCGTCAACACTTCAGGTGGAGAAGGCTGTCTATCTAGCGACTTTTTCACCATTTTATGAATATCAACAAATAGATCATCTAGTTGTGGTTTTATTAGTTCTTTGATTTTTTGCATACAACTATTTTCGCTCTAAGTGTTTAATCGATAAAGATTTGACATTATCTTGCAATTGCTGGCGGGCTTGCTGTACATAGACATTCGGAATAAGTGAAGAATGCGGATGAAAAGCCTCTCGGTCACGTTGGTCATGACCATAAAGAGCCTGTATTAAATGGAATGCTAAAGCAGTTTTTTCTTCTTTTTTTTCTTTTTTTTCTTCTTTTTCTTCTTTTTCTTCTTTTTCTTCTTTTTCTTCTTTTTCTTCTTTTTCTTCTTTTTTCTTCTTTTTCTTCTTTTTCTTCTTTTTCTTCTTTTTCTTCTTTTTCTTCTGCATACATCAAAAAATTCATATCAAAATGACGTAACCAATTCGAATACATATTCTTTGGAAAGATTCCTTCCATATATAAATTTACCCAGTTTCGAGATAAAGGGATTAACTTAATTTTTCTGCTCTGCCACTCTTTGACAGTTATCGGCAAGATATCTTTACTATCAATGAACTTGCCAAAAAGATCATTTACAGTAATTTTCTTTGCAAAGACTTGTCTAAAAAACGAACCGTACGCTTCAATAATTTGTTCTAAAAAGACTGTGTAATTTTGCAGTGTTTTTATGAAAAAATCAGATAATGGGATAAAACGACCATCTTTTCTTGCTTTACTATTTCTTTTATCGTTTACATATAAAAGCTTAAGCTCAACACAATAATCATCCAAATTCCCCAACAGATTTTTTTTAGGCCGACTTGCCAAACTCAACAAGCTGATATGCCACATCCAACATGCGTATGCATTCAGTTGATTAATGATATGTTGATCTTTTTGAACACTTTCCTGACAATGCCTATGTAAAATATCAAATTGCTCTTTCACAAAATTGGGTTCAAGTGCCAGTTGGCTCCCTATCCTTTCTATTGATAATGCAGATTGCACTTTGAATTGTTGTTGCAATATTTTTAGTTCAGCCGTGTCTTCAGTAAATTCCGAGGAATGTGGTGTAAGTGCTGTTTCTACAAAGGCTAGATATGTGCTACTGAGTTGAGCTTTCGGTAGCCCTCCATAATAGATACCAGGCATGTGATGCTGACTATCCCGCCCAGCAATTACATGAGCTAGATATTCATTATATGTTTCATAATATATATGAAAATATAATTGAGCCTGCAGTTTTTCAACAGTGATCGAACCTACAAACCGATTATCAAGCCAATTCTTAAGTTTTGTATTAATGTCTGTTGAAGAAATTATTGGATTCGATGCTTGTTCTATATAGTCAAACCAAGCAGAAGGTAAATGTAGTTGATGTGTCATCACTTCATTCCATCGCTCATCATTTAAGCTCTTAATCTTCTGCTCTGTAATATTAAGATTTAATTTGAGTAAATATTCGCGACGTCTACTTGAACCATTTTGAATCAACGTACCCTCCTGAATAAGGTCATTAAAATCCATCAGTGCTATGGGAGATAATCCAGTCAAAAGTGACAATAAACATGCGGCAGCGATTGCAGCATCATCCCAGTCCCTATTTAACTCAGTTCTCAACACATAAACAATTTGCTTCAGTATATCTGGCGCCAAATAATGTGGATTTGTAATAAATGGCGCATGACGGCGTTGGCGATGCCGCGTGTAATACGCAGCATAATCACTAATTAAATGATTAAAATTTTTAGTTTTTTCATCTTCAGAGTATAATTCTACTTCAGTGTCCAATAACTCAATTTCACGATCTTCATCTTTGTGAAGAGAGGCATCATAAAAACTGATCTTTGCGTTATGTCCGATATCTTCATGCTTACCTGATTTTATTTCACGAAATTTTTTGAGTTCATTTTTAGTGGGCCATTTCAAAACTTTGCTTTTTTTTGACTTACGCTGACGATGAACAACACGACGATCATCTAGTCTTTTAAAAATTATTAATAGAGCCGATAAATACTCTATGACTTGTACTTGTTTGAAATCTTTAATATTAAAAAGTTGATTACGATCCTCTTTTTTCAAATTACGTTCGTACGTGACATAACAATTTAGCAGCTTACTACACTCATGAAATAATTCAGCATTATTAGAATCCAGCACATATCGTGAGACATAGCGTAATAGGTCACAAACATGTTTTTGCTTATTCTCAGCTTTATCAATTTTTGCAAATTCTTGATACTGCCGATATGTTAAAAAACTCGCTTGTAGAATCAAATAACGTACAGACGACAACTCTTGAGTATTACTAATATTCGGACATGAAAAATAACTCAAAGCAGCCAAAAAATAATACTTACCGATCTGTCTGGAGCCTGATATATAGCTATAAATTTGTTGTGCTAATTTGTATAGCGCGTAGACTTCTTTATACAAATCATCTGATAGATCAATAAATTGTGTATTCACAACAAGATCACGTAACAGACAATAATCTTTTTGGAATTTTTCTGCTAAATCTAAAAAGTGCTCTTGTGTTTCAATGTTCGGCATATTCATTTTCGCTTAATTTTTTATCACATTGCATTGTCTAAATTCATTTCGATCTGAACAATTTGGTATAAGTTGATCTTTTATTGAATTCTTTGTTAGCTTAAAAAATCTAGCAAAAAATTTAGCATCCAGCTCTTTCTGAGCTTTCCTTTCAAAGCACAAGTGTTGCTGTGATTTTTCGATAAAATCATCAAGATTATGTATCAACTGTAAGATTGCAACATAATTAGAATGCACACGTAAGCCAGGCTCCGTTTGCATCAATAGCAAGATTTTTTGCCAAATTTTGACGTAGATTGCTTTGAACTTTGCTTGTACTACGGCTTTCTGACTCTGTTTAATCTTTTTGATTTTCAGTAATTCTGAGTTGATTTTTACTATCTCAAGTTGAACATTTTTTCGACCAAAGCAAAAGGGCATTATAAATTGCCCCATAAAAATCTCTATATTTTTTACTAAATAGTCAAATTTTAACATTTTTATCGATATAAAAAATGAGCATATCTTTGTATATGAAAATTCATTTAATTAATCAATCAAATCTTCTTAAAATTACAATTATCAACAAATACATAGGTTTTTCTTATTAAAGTTGATCTAAATTTCAAATATTCTTCCACTTTTTTTTAGTTTTCTGTTATTGCTAGCAAGAAAGCTGCAGTAGGCGAGAGCTACGCTGATCTTGAGAAAATACTTCTGATTGAACTACAAGATGGATTTAGAGATCGCTAAATTGAAACGATCTCTATGAAGCACACATTTTAGTTATTGTTTAGTGATATGAATTAAGCTGCCGTTGCTAATTCTTCAGCCAATTGCTCTGCCTGTTCAAGTACAGTCTCTGTCGCCAGTAAAGCCATATCAGGTGGGTAGCCATACTTCTTGAGTAAGCGCTTCACAATGACTCTCAGCTTCGCTCTAGCAGCCTCTTTGATAGTCCAATCCAAAGTTACATTCTTACGAATAGACTCAGTCAGAACAACTGCAAGTTCGCGTAGGATCTCTTTCTGCATCAACTCTCTAGCACTGTCATTGTCTGCAACTGCTGAATAGAAGGCATATTCGTATTCGGTCAGATTCAGTTCTTCAGCGAGCTTGTCTGATTCTTGGATTGCCTTAGCCAACTTGATGAGTTCATCAATCACTTCGGCTGCAGTCAGTACCTTGTTCTGATAGCCCTTGATTGCAGAGCTCAGCATCTCCATGAGCTTTTTACCTTGCGTGACACTACGCTGTTCTCGCATCTTGATCTCATCGCCTAAGAGCTTCTTGAGTGTCTCAAGGGCAATGTTCTTGTGCTTGTAGCCTTTCATCTCCTGCATGAACTCATCAGACAGAATGGAGATGTCTGGTTTTTGGATCCCTGCTGCATCAAAGATGTCTACGACCTGTTCGGTTACAAGCGCCTGATCAATGGTCTGTTTGACCTTGGCTTCCAATTCCGCATTGCTGAGGCCAGAGACTTTGCCTGAACCATCACTAAACTTGACCAGTCGTGCTTTTACTGCCTGGAAGAATGCAACTACAGGTGCTACTTCCATTGCACTAGGATGAGGTACAGCTAATGCAAATGCTTGAGACATAGCTGATACAGCATTGAGGAATCGTGTCTTTCCTTCGCCTTGATCCACACCAAGGATGTGTTCCTCTGCTTCCAAGATGATGTTCAGCTTACGAGAGGTATCTGCTGTGAAGTATTCCTGATAGTTGAAGCCATGCATGATGCCATCAAGGACTTCGAGCTTCTCTTGCAGGATGGTTGCAGCTTCGTCTTGAACCAGTGCAGGATCCCCCTTACCGCCTGCCTCAGAATAGAATGACAGAGCCTCTTTCAGATCGGATGCAATACCGAGGTAATCTACGACCAAGCCACCCATCTTGTCCTTGTAGACGCGGTTTACTCGTGCAATCGCTTGCATGAGGTTATGACCTTTCATTGGCTTGTCGATGTAGAGCGTGTGCATGCTTGGTGCATCGAAACCAGTCAGCCACATATCACGAACAATCACGAGTTTCAGCTTGTCATCATTGTCCTTCATACGATTAGCCAGAATTTGACGCTGCTGCTTGGTCGTATGGTGCTTGGCAATTTCTTCACCATCCGAAGCAGATGAGGTCATCACCACCTTGATTACACCATCGTGCAAGTCATCGCTATGCCATTCTGGTTTGATCGCTACAATCTCGTTGTAGAGGTCTACAGCAATTCTGCGAGACATGCTGACGATCATGCCTTTACCTTGGTTTGCATTGGCTTTCAGACGTTGTTCAAAGTGTTCTACGATGTCTTTTGCAATGGCTTTGACACGTTCCTTACTGCCAATGAGTCCTTCGACTCTTGCCCACTTCGCTCGCTCTTTTTGTGTTTGGTTTAGGTCATCTTCAGTGAACTGATCATCAAAGTCTTCAATCAGTTCTTTACCTTCCTCACTGATGGCAATCTTGGCGAGTCGGCTTTCATAGAAGATCCGAACAGTAGCACCATCCTCAACAGCCTGAGAGATGTCATAGATGTCGACATAGTTACCAAACACTGCAGGCGTGTTGACGTCAGTCTTCTCAATCGGTGTACCGGTGAAGCCAAGGTAAGTGGCATTCGGTAAAGCATCGCGCATGTACTTGGCAAAACCATAAACAGTACGCTTACCTACTACCTTGCCATTCTCATCTTTGACATCGACTTCCTTGGCATTGAAACCATACTGTGAACGATGTGCCTCATCTGCAATCACCACAATGTTGGTACGATCTGAAAGCTGCTCGTAAACGCTACCGCCATCTTCTGGTTGGAACTTCTGGATAGTGGTGAAGATCACCCCACCTGAACCCACCTTCAGCAGTTCTTTGAGCTCATCTCTATTCTCTGCTTGCTTCGGTGTCTGGCGTAGTAGTTGGCTTGATGCTGCAAAGGTTCCAAACAGTTGGTCATCTAAGTCATTACGGTCTGTGATCACGACAATTGTTGGATTATCCAAAGCCAGGACAATCTTGCCTGTATAGAACACCATGGACAGAGACTTACCTGAGCCTTGTGTGTGCCAAACGACACCTGCCTTTTTGTCACCTACTGCTTGTTGTTGCACAAGTTCGAGCTTACTTCTGCCTTGATGCTGCATTGCGACTTCTGCAGACTTCGAGTCCGAGTTCACTGCAGACGCACGAATAGTAGAGAGGACTGCTGCATTCACTGCATAGTACTGATGGTATGCAGCCATTTTCTTGATGGTCTTAATAGTGATTAAGCCGTTTGCATCTTCTTGTTTGTTGGACTCAAACACAATGAAGTGTCTGATCATGTCCAGTAAAGTCACTGGATTGAGCAAACCATGAATTAAGACTTCTAGCTGTGCCTGCGTATTCTTGGCCTTGGTTTGACCATTAGAAGTCTTCCACGCCATGTAACGACTCAGGTCTGCTGATACAGTCCCTGCTTTCGCCTCTAAACCATCAGAAATGACGTTAAAGGCATTGTAGGTGAACAGACTAGGGATTTGGCTTTGATAAGTCTGGATCTGCTTATATGCACCATCTACAGTAGCATTTTCATCAGTAGCGTTCTTGAGTTCAATGACTACCAATGGTAAGCCATTCACATACAGGATCAGGTCTGGTCGTCTTGTCCAACGATCTTCTTTGATGGTGACTTGGTTGATGACTAGAAATTCGTTATTGGTTGGGTTGTCGAAGTCGATCAGCCAAGCATATTCACCTTGAGTATTACCATCCTTACTGACTTCGATGTTTACACCTTCGGTTAGCAAGCGATGAAATGCTTGGTTGTTACTGAGCATATCAGGAGAGTGCAGATTGGTGACTTGCTTCAGCGCCTCAATGCACTTGTCTTCATTCAAGTGAGGATTGAGACGCTGCAATGCTTCAAGCACCTTTGCTTCTAAGATGACCTGCTTATAGCTTCGTAGAGGATTGCTTCCCTTGGATTCAATATCAGGTCCATACACATAGGTATAGCCCATTCCCTCCAGTTGCTCTATCGCCATCAACTCGATGTCTGATTCAGTTAATCTCATTGATGTCACCTTTTATTTCTTCTTTGGTATTCTTTGTGGATATCTTTAATCTCTTCAATTGAATGATTTTTACCTTGAAGAAATTCTAAGCATAATTTACTGTAAAATTTTTGATTACGTTTATGTTATACTTTGGAGAGTCTTGAATCTCGTATTTCCAAATCAATGCACTTACATAATTGGTGCTTTTTTTCTCTGTCAAAATTCCCAATTCAGTACCAAGTTCTTTTGTAGTATAAAAATGATCGTCTAAATTAATGTCAGGTATTATTGTCTGTATGCCTTCCATCCCCTCTATATGACCAATTAACTTAAGTGCAGGTGCTCCCTCTTTCTCAACAAATCTTCCTTCTTGAATAAACTTAATTTCTTTTAATAGTGACTTATCAAGAATTACCTCTTTATTTTGCGGATTGAGAAGATTCCCTTTATAAACGTCAACTAATGCGATATTTTGTGGACCAATTTGAGCTATCTTTTGAATGTGTTCCATCCATTTTCTACGTTCATTTTGTCTTACTTCATCTAATATAGCCAACAATTCAGCATGTTTGATTTTTTCGCTTCTGCCAGAATAACGGTAGTAGATTTCTCCCTCTTTGATTTTATTCCCATTCTGAGTACATATTACGGGTTTATTAACGGACTCGTTAATAATGAGAGCACCAAACTTTTTAGAGTCATGAGAGAAAGGATGAATCTCTATCACTAATTCTGGAGAAAATTGCTTATTCAGGTACTCTGTCAGTTTCTCCTCTTGAATTTCATCGAAGTTATTGTTTACTAAACCTTTAGCTTTCCTAGGGCTGTCTGTAACCCCAAATATAATTACACCACCTCGGGTATTTGCAAATGCTGCTATTGATTTGGATAAATCCCCATGCTTAATAGCACCTATGTTAAAGTTTTCTTTAAACTCTAAGGTCTTAGACTCACGCTTCTGTATTCTTCCATGCTCATCTGTTCTTATCAGGTCTCTTAAAAAATCTTCATTCATTTAGTGATCACTACCCTAAATTCGTTCTTTTACAATTCATATTCAGCTTCCCCAGGATGTAAAAAAGGAGAAGCCATCAAATGACTTCACCTCAACGTTATGCAACTTCTTCTGTTTGGTATTGGACTCTCACTTCACCGCTCATCAGCTTTGGTAGAAGCGTGTCTCTTAGATTTTCTAGTGTTTGGATTTGATATAGATTCGCTCTTATCTTATCGAATAGACAATAAAATTCATCTTGCTTGTTAGCAAAAGCAGCATCATTTAACGGCAATTTCAATTCAATACTTTCTGCATCTTCAACTGCTACATACTCCTGCACACTTTGTCTTGCTTTACTAGAGTAAGCTTCTTGGAAGTATTGTGATCTAAGCAAGAAGTATAGAAATGCTGTATTTGTAAGACTTGGTTTAAGCACTAACATATTATAGTGCACAGCCATTGGCATATCTCTTTTGCCTAGGACTGCTACTATCCCCAAAGTGCCTATTCTAGATATTAAGACATCACCTTCTTCAGGTTTCCAAGCTTTATGTACTCGTTCATATTCTTCCTGAGAAATGAATGAGATCCCTTGTAAGTTGATTTGTCCATTTTGCAAATTCCTTACATTAAGAAAAGGAATACCACTATCTAACCTTTTAGGCTGATAGTTAGTTCCTGGCTTTATCTGTTTAACAATATCTTTAAGTTGAACATTAACCCAATCCTCTTTCGCTTCCTCAATAAACCATTGACGAAACAGTGTTTCAGCCATGGCTTCCAAGGTCTTGTTCTGACGATGCAGTAAGTCAATCTTGTCATCGAGTGATGAAAGGACTGAGGCTATGGCTTTTTGTTCAGGGAGAGGTGGAAGTATCACTTCATAATCTTCAAGCATACCTTTTGTTAAGGCATTTCTTGTTCCACCAATTTCAGAGAGAATTAAGAGTTCCTCTTTTGAAGCTAGCAGTGAATACTTTAAGAATCTGTGATCCAGTTTTTCAGGATTACTTCTTAAGATAGCTACATGCTGATTCACACGAGCAGGCAACCAATTAGCAGGTGCCCCACAACAGCGAGCTACACTATCACCTGTAATGTTTAACAGTACATCATTGACTTCAACTATGACATTTCGTAAGGAATAAGCTTGATCATCATCAATGAAAGCCAACCCATCTTCTGTAAACTTATAGTCCAAGACGTTTTGGCTTCTGATTAATGTAATACCTTCGGCTTTATATGCCCCGCTACCGCCTGTAGGAGTTGATCCACTACCAATTTTGGTAGTGATGTCTTTCAGCTTATAGGTGTGCCATTCACTCATACAATCACCTTTGCCAAGTTCTCAGCAATGGCTTGATTGAGCTTCGCTTCCTCAGCAAGCTGTGCCTCAAACTCTGCCTTAAGGCTAGTAAAGCGTTCCTTAAAGTCAAACTCATCTTCATCATCAGCTAAACCAACATAACGACCTGGGGTGAGTACATAGTCAAGCTCAGCCACTTTCTCAAGCGGGACAGATGCACAGAAGCCTGCAACATCCTCATACTCACCGTCTTGGTTTCGCCAATTGTGGTAAGTGTCAGTGATCAGCTTAATGTCTTCATCCGACAATACTTTGGTTCTGCGGTTAATCAGATGCCCTAGGTTACGAGCATCAATGAACAGAATCTCGTTACTACGATCTTTGTATTTGGTTGAACCAACACGGTCACGACGCATAAACCATAAAGCAGCAGGAATCTGAGTATTCAAGAACAGCTTGGCAGGTAGGTTCACAATACAGTCAATGACATTGGCTTCAGAAACCAAGGCTTTACGAATCTCACCTTCACCACTGGTCTTAGAAGTCAATGCACCTTTCGCTAGTACCACGCCTGCCTGACCCTTAGGGCTCATGTGATACAAGAAGTGTTGCATCCATGCGAAGTTCGCATTGCCTGCTGGTGGTGTACCTAATTGCCAGCGAGCATCACCTACTAATTGCTCACCACTCCAGTCAGACACGTTGAATGGTGGATTCGCAATGATGTAATCCGCTTTGAGGTCTTTGTGTGCATCATTCAGGAATGAACCCTCAGAGTTCCATTTCACATGCTCTGAGTTGATGCCACGAATGGCTAAGTTCATCTTAGCGAGTCGCCAAGTCGTCTGGTTACTTTCTTGACCATAAATGGAGATGTCATCAACCAAGCCCTGATGCGACTCTACGAACTTCTCAGACTGTACGAACATACCGCCTGAACCACAGCAAGGATCGAATACACGTCCTTTGTATGGTTCAAGCATATTGACCAATAGGCTTACGATAGATTTAGGCGTGTAGAACTGTCCACCTTGCTTGCCTTCAGCTAAAGCGAACTCACCCAGGAAGTACTCAAATACGTGCCCTAGAACGTCAGCAGAGCGCGATTTCGCATCGCCTAGTGCAATGTTACCAATAAGGTCAATCAGCTCACCTAAACTCGTAGGATCGAGATTCTGACGTGCATAGACTTTAGGAAGTACACCTTTCAATTGAGGGTTGTCATTCTCGATGGCTTCCATTGCATCATCGACGAGCTTACCGATGTTAGGCTGTTTGGCTTGGTTTAACAGGTAAGACCAACGTGCATTCTCAGGGACGAAGAACACGTTGTATGCAGTGTATTCATCACGATCTTCAGGATCCGCTCCATCAAACTCACCTTCACCTGAAACCAGTAAATTGTAGTGCGCTTCAAAAGTGTCGCTGATGTATTTGAGGAAGATCAAACCAAGGACTACATGCTTGTACTCTGCAGCATCAATATTTTTACGAAGTTTGTCTGCTGTCTTCCATAACACAACCTCTAAGGGTTCTTGTTTGGTTTGCTTTGGAGTACGAGCCATATTGAATCCTATGATTATGCAGGTATTTTCATTAAGGCAATACTACCAACAAGCACATGAGTAAGTAAGTAGCACGTCGACATTACTTGTCGTATATCTTTGAGATACCGAAATTATCGTAATACTTAAATTTCGAGGGATTGGCTTTGTATTGCTCAGATATAATAGGATTACCGCCACCTTTACTCTTACTAGGTTCAGCTCGGACAGGAAACTGACTGTCGTTACCGAATAAGATGAGTATGTTACTGAAACTTACCTACTTTGAGTGTTTTCATAGACACTATCAGCTTATGGGCATTACATCATTTATGAATGACGAGAGTTGGCATCATCATAGACAGCATTGTTTTCACGTCTGCCTACAGCAATCACGAGGACAACTACTTCATCATCAATGACTTCATAAACCAAACGATAACTAATGCTGCGAAGTTTGATCTTGTAGCGATTAGGATGTCCTGACAGCTTGTTTTTGGGAATGCGAGGATTCTCCAAAACCTTGATCAACTTCTTCTTCAATGGCTGCTTAAAATCATGATGAGTATGTATAGTTTACCAATTTAAAACCTCCTGTTTTTTCAGCACATATCAGAATCTTTCAATCGGTATATTTCAGGTAAAAACTAGTAATCAGAAGTTATTCTCATACACATATAAAACAAGCATAAACATAAAAACAATAACTTAGTAAATTATTCTTCCACTTTTTTTATATTTAGTGTTATTAGTGCGTCGGCTTTAGCATTTCAGTCCTTGTCTGCCCTGCATTTAAACTTAAGCCTGTTTGGACTGTTGGTTTATGTTGAACCGATATTGTTAGTGGCCGTTTCAATCACCTTAGGGGAAAGCATTACTTCAGCAGAATGGCCAACCTATATCGCCATTTGGCT
>JADHEE010000427.1_pt1 | contig 16924 bp, 10 predicted proteins | sample 8952401 | NCBI WGS metagenome assembly JADHEE01 (sample SAMN16124438, study PRJNA663242) | bioreactor sludge metagenome | isolation source: sludge (ammonium) | place: India:Bengaluru | collected 2019-02-28
ACCTGGACCTATTGGGGCTGGAAGGGCGGCTACTTCGATTCCGAGGCCGACGCGCAGGCCTACTTCGATGAAATGCGCTACATGCTGTGCCAGCAGATGGCCGCGCCCAACTCGCCGCAGTGGTTCAACACCGGCATGCACTGGGCCTATGGCATCGACGGCCCGTCGCAGGGTCACTTCTACGTCGACTTCAAGACCGGCAAGCTGGTCCGCTCCAACTCGGCCTACGAGCACCCGCAGCCGCACGCCTGCTTCATCCAGTCGGTCTCCGACGACCTCGTCAACGACGGCGGCATCATGGACCTGTGGATGCGCGAGGCGCGCCTGTTCAAGTACGGTTCGGGCACCGGCACCAACTTCTCCAACCTCCGCGCCGAGGGCGAGAGCCTGTCGGGCGGTGGGCGTTCGTCCGGCATGATGAGCTTCCTCAAGATCGGCGACCGCGCCGCGGGCGCGATCAAGTCGGGCGGCACCACGCGCCGCGCCGCCAAGATGGTGATCGTCGACATCGACCATCCGGACGTCGAGACCTTCATCAACTGGAAGGTCCACGAGGAGCAGAAGGTCGGCTGCCTGGTCACCGGCTCCACCTTGCTCAACACCCACCTCAACGCGATCATGAAGGCGACCCGCTCCCTCGACGGCGACGCCGCCAACGAGGAAGCGCGCTTCGACCCGCGCAAGAACCCGGCGCTCAAGAAGGCGATCCTCGCCGCCCGCCGCGTCGCGGTTTCGGAAAACTACATCCAGCGTTCGATCCAGTTCGCCCGCCAGGGCTTCACCGAGATCGAGGTGCCGGTGTACGACACCGACTTCGACCACGAGGGCTACAACAGCGTCTCGGGCCAGAACTCCAACAACACCATCCGCGTTACCGACGACTTCCTCAAGACCGTGGCGCAGGACGGCGACTGGACCCTGATCCGCCGCACCGACGGCAAGCCCGCGCGTTCGGTCAAGGCGCGCGACCTGTGGTCGCAGATCGGCTACGCCGCCTGGGCCTGCGCCGATCCGGGCCTCCAGTTCGACACCACGATCAACGCCTGGCACACCTGCCCGCAGTCGGGGCGGATCAACGCGTCGAACCCGTGCTCGGAATACATGTTCCTCGACGACACCGCGTGTAACCTCGCGTCGCTGAACCTGATGACCTTCCGCGGCGAGGACGGCTCGTTCAACGTCCCGGGCTTCACCCACGCCTCGCGGCTGTGGACGATCACGCTGGAAATCTCGGTGCTGATGGCGCAGTTCCCGTCGAAGGAAATCGCCAAGCGGTCGTATGAATTCCGCACCTTGGGCCTCGGCTACGCCAACATCGGCGGCCTGCTGATGGCCAACGGCCTCGGCTACGACAGCGACAAGGGCCGCGCGCTCTGCGCCGCGATCACCGCGCTGATGACCGGCGAAGCCTATCGCACCTCCGCCGAAATGGCCGAGGAGATGGGCGCGTTCCCGGGCTACGCCAAGAACGCCAAGGACATGCTGCGGGTGATCCGCAACCATCGCCGTGCCGCCCACGGCAACCACCACGGCTACGAAGCGCTCAACGTGCTGCCGGTGCCGATGGACGCCGCCAACTGCCCGCAGGCCGACCTCGTCGAGGCCGCCCGCGCCGCCTGGGACGCCGCGCTCGAGCTCGGCGAGACCGCCGGCTTCCGCAATGCCCAGGTTTCGGTGATCGCGCCGACCGGCACCATCGGCCTGGTGATGGACTGCGACACCACCGGCATCGAGCCCGACTTCGCCCTGGTGAAGTACAAGAAGCTGGTCGGCGGCGGCTACTTCAAGATCATCAACCGCCTGGTGCCGGAAGCGCTCCAGAGCCTCGGCTACACCGAGACGGAAGGCGAGGCGATGCTCCGCTTCGCGCTCGGCAACGGCACCTTGAAGGGCGCTCCGGCGATCAACCACGACACCTTGAAGGCCAAGGGCTTCGGCGACGTCGAACTGATGAAGATCGAGGAAGGCCTCGGCAACTGCTTCGACATCAAGTACGCCTTCAACCCCTATACCTTGGGCTTCGAGTTCTGCCGCGGCCTCGGCTTCACCGACGAGGCGATGGCCGAAGTCTCGTTCAACATGCTCGAGGGCCTCGGCTTCTCAGCCAAGGAGATCGAACTCGCGAACACCTTCGTCTGCGGCGCGGGCACGCTCGAGGGCGCGCCGGGCCTCAAGGACGAGCATCTCGCGGTGTTCGACTGCGCGTCCCCCTGCGGTCGCACCGGCACCCGCTACCTCACCGCCGACGCGCACATCCAGATGATGGCGGCGGCCCAGCCGTTCATCTCCGGCGCGATCTCGAAGACCATCAACATGCCGAACTCGGCGACGGTCGAGGATTGCAGCACCGCCTACGTCAACAGCTGGATGCTCGGTATCAAGGCCAACGCGCTCTACCGCGACGGCTCCAAGCTCTGCCAGCCGCTGTCGTCGTCGTTCGGCGACGACCTCGTCGACGACTTCGCCGAGGAGCAGAGCCAGACCGGCAAGGTCACCGTGGTGACCGAACGGATCGTCGAGAAGGTGATCGAGAAGATCGTCGCCGCCGACCCGACCCGCACCGCGCTGCCGACCCGCCGCAAGGGCTACACCCAGAAGGCGATGGTCGGCGGGCACAAGGTCTACCTCCGCACCGGCGAATACGACGACGGTCGCCTGGGCGAGATCTTCATCGACATGCACAAGGAAGGCGCGGCCTTCCGCAGCCTGATGAACAATTTCGCCATCGCGGTGTCGATCGGCCTGCAATACGGCGTGCCGCTCGAGGAATTCGTCGAGGCCTACACCTTCACCCGCTTCGAGCCCTCGGGCATGGTGGAAGGCAACGACGCGATCAAGATGGCGACCTCGATCCTCGACTACCTGTTCCGCGAGCTCGCGATCTCCTACCTCGGTCGCGACGACCTCGCCCACGTGCATTCCGACGATTTGCGCCACGACAGCCTCGGCAAGGGCGACGCCCAGGCCGAACTGCGCAAGGCGGCGGAAGCGATGGTGGAAGCGGTGGCCTCCTCGGGCTATCTCCGCGGCACCATCCCGGCGGACGTGCGCGCCACGCTCCGCGTGCTCGAAGGCGGCCTCCAGGCCACCGGCACCGACGGCCCGATGATCTCCACGCTGATGTCGTCGGCGGCCTCCGTCACCTCGGGCGCGATCATCGGCAGCTCGTCTTCCGTCTCGGGCGGCGCCTCCGCCTCCTCCGCGCCGACCCGCGCGGTGCAGATCCAGAAGGCGCGGATGCAGGGCTACGAAGGCGACAACTGCCCCGAGTGCGGCAACTTCACCCTGGTGCGCAACGGCACCTGCCTGAAGTGCGACACCTGCGGCGGCACCACCGGCTGCTCGTAACCGGACCGGACCGACCGCACCCAAGCAACCCGCCGCTCCCCACACGGAGCGGCGGGTTTTTCGTTGGTGTGCGGGGGGGGGCGTCTCTAGGCGGTTGGCTGAGGTGGTCGTGGCGTCTTGGCGCCCATCCGAGTCATTAGTGGGGCCAGTGGAAACTCCGGAAAGGAGTCACCGCCGACTTAGTCTCGCTTCGTTGGCCAAGGAACGCTACGCAGCGTAACATATCCGAAGACTCGGCTTTCAGTCGGATGAAATTCCACGCGTGTCGTGAGGACTGTTTCCCATCGGTCGACGCAGAGGACGGCGTTGTGGCCAGCGGGTGGCGAGGTCGTAGGCGTGGGCGATGCGCAGGAGGTCGAGATCGCCGCGCGGGCGACCGATCAGTTGCACGCCCATCGCCCGTCCGGCGGCATCGAAGCCGACCGGAACGCTGATCGTCGGAACTCCGCCCATACTCGCGGGGATCACCACTTCCATCCAGCGATGATAGGTGTCCATGGCGCGTCCGGCCACGGACTTGGGCCAGGGGACGGTCTTATCGAAGGCGAACACCTGCGCGCTCGGCAGTGCCAGCACGTCGAAGCGGTCGAACAGCGCGAGCAGGCGACCGTACCACGCAGTGCGGGTCGCGCTAGCCGCGAAGACTTGGCTTCCCGAGAGAGCAAGGCCGCGCTCGATCTCCCAGACCGCCTCGGGCTTGAGGCTGGCGCGGCGATCCGGATCGGCATGGAGCGCACCGAGGTCTCCTGCGACGAAAAAACTCCTGAGGGTGATCCAGGCCTCCCACAGCGCATCCATCGAAAACCCGGCCTCGGCAGTGTCGACGATGCAACCGAGGTCGTCGAACGTGCCGAGCGCGGTTTCGCAGAGGCCGAGGATGCCCGGCTCGAACGGCAGGTATCCCCCGAGATCGCCGAGCCAGCCGATTCGCTTGCCTTTGACATCGGCGTCGAGCGGCGCGGCGAACGCCGCCGGATCGTCGCCGAGGGACAGCGGCGCGCGCCGGTCGTAGCCCGCCATCGTCGCGAGCAACCGGGCGAGATCGGCCACCGAGCGCGCCATCGGCCCCTCGTAGCCGAGTTGCTGGAAGAAGATTTCGGCGGCGGGTGCGCGGGGCACCCGACCGCAGGATGGGCGGAAACCGAAGATGTTATTGTAGGCCGCCGGGTTGCGCAGCGATCCCATCATGTCGCTGCCGTCGGCGACCGGCAGCATCGCGAGCGCCACCGCGACCGCCGCGCCGCCCGAGCTGCCGCCCGAGGTGAGGCGGGGGTCGTAGGCGTTGCCGGTCGGGCCGAACACGGTGTTGTAGGTTTGCGAGCCGAGGCCGAATTCGGGGGTATTGGTCTTGCCGATCAGGATTGCGCCCGCGCCGCGGAGGCGTTCGACGGATACCGCGTCGGCTGCTGCGCGCTGGCCCGCGAACAGGGGCGAGCCGCGCGAAGTGGCGATGTCGCGGGTTCCCGCGAGGTCCTTAGGCGCTTGCGGAAAGCCGTGCATCCAGCCGCGTGAACGCCCGGCGGCGAGCTCGGCGTCGCGGGCGTCGGCCTCGCGCAGCAGGGCTTCGGGTTCGCGCAACGAGACGATCGCGGTGACCGCCGGGTTGCGCTCGGCGACGCGCGCGAGCGTCGCCTCCATCACGTCGCGGCACGAAACCTCGCGGGCATGAATGCGGCGCGACAGGGTCAGCGCGTCGACGTCGAGAATGGGGTTTGGCATTGGGGCTCCGCCGATTGCGGGAAAACGAAAGGGTCAGCGTGCAGGTACCGCCTCGGCCCAGGGATGCACCGGATCGGCCTTGCCGCTCCGCGCGTCGCCGTGGGCGAGGGTTGCGCCGACGATCGCGTAGTTGATCGGATAGGCGGTATGGTCGGCGACGATCACGTCGCCGTAGGTGGCAAGGCGGGCGATCGCGGCGTCGCCGAGGCGCGGGTCGGCGACCAGCCAGGGCGTGCCGCTGGCGTCGAGGCGCGGCGCGTTGATCGCGTCGTCGAGGCTCGCGCCGAAGTCGACGAGGCGCGAGATCACCTGCAGCACCGCCGGGATGATCTTGCGACCGCCTGCGCCACCGATCGCCAGAGTGCCGAAGCGCCCCTCGAGCAGCGCCGGGCAGATGTTGCAGAGCGGCCGCTTTCCTGGGCCGACGCTGTTGGCGCGGTCGGGGCGCGGGTCGAACCAGTACATGCCGTTGTTGAGGAGGATCCCCGAGCGCGGCAGCACCAGCCGCGCACCGAAGCCGGAGAGCAGGGTATGGGTAAGCGCAACCTGATTGCCGTGGCGGTCGACGACGTTGAGATGAGTGGTGCAGCCGAGGTCGCGACCGCCGCTCATGTCGCCCATGCGCGAGAAGCGGTCTTCCCAGGCGACGGCGAGGCTCTCGACGTAGGCTGCGAGGACGTCGGCGGCGTCGCCGGGGTGGGCCGGGTCGAGGCGTTCCGCGAGCGCGAGCAGGGCGCGACCGAGGGTGAGGCCGCCGTTGAGTTCGGGCAGCAGAAACACCTGGGCGTCGCGGTAGGAGACGCGCTTCGGCGTCACCACCTGGGCACGGTAGGCGGAGAAGTCGTCGAACTCGAGCAGGCCGCCCAAGTCGCGGATATCGGCCACCATCGTCGTCGCGAGTTCGCCGGTGTAGAACCATTGCGGCCCCTTGTCGGCAAGCTGCGCGAGAGTCTCGACCAAGCGCGGATTGGCGAGGTGACGGGGAGTCGGGCCGGTCGCCGCGGCAGCGGGTGCGGGCACCCGACCGCCGGGCAGGAAGATGCTGGCGCTCGACGGAAAGCGCGACAGGTCCGGCGCGGCGCTCGCGAGCATCACGCTGGTGTACCAGTCCACCATCATGCCGCGCGCGGCAAGCGCGAGGGCGGGTTCGAGCACCCGCCGCCAAGGCAGGGTACCGAAGGTTTCGAGCGCGAGGCCGAGCCCGGCGCAATCGCCGGGGACGATCGCGGCGGCCGCGCCGATGCGGTTGGCTTCGCCTTCCACCACCGGCCAGCCGAACAGGTCGGCGTCGCGGCCCTCGGCGAGGGTGTAGCTACGTGGGTTGGCGGCCTGCGGCGCGCGGCCCATGAAGTCGACGCCGTGGACTTGGCCGGTGTCGGCGCGGCGGATCAGCATGCCGCCGACGCCGCCGATGCCGCTCATCCAGGGTTCGGCGACGCTCACTGCGAACGCCGTCGCCACCGCGGCGTCGACCGCGTTGCCACCCTCCTCCAGCACCCGCGCGCCGATCTCCGACGCGGCGCGGCTGTGGCTGACCACCACCCCGGCGTCGCAGCGCACTGCGGCCTTGCGACCGGGCGGCGCGGCGCTGGCGTTGGGGTTGCGCATCGACGAAACTTCCGCACGCATCAACATGTCCACAACGCTCCTCAAGCGGCTTCGACGCCGCACCACTCCGCAACGAACAGGGCGATGGCCTGGGTGACGGTGCGCACCGATTCGAGCTCGACCCGTTCGTCGAAACCGTGGATCGCCGCGCCGCGCGGGCCGTAGACCAGCGACGGCATGCCGCCGTAGAGGCCGTAGAAGCGCGCGTCGGTGCAGGCGGTGGTGGGAACCCGTGCGAGTTCGCCGCCGCCCGCCGCCCTGTGGGCGCGTTCGAGCACGCCGAGCGGCGCGTCGGCGTTGGCGAGTTCGTAGCCCTCGGCCATGAACCCGTGATATTCGACTGAGATCGCGTCGCCGCCCGCCTTGCGCAGGCAGGATTCGATCTCCGCCTTGGCGTCGTCGAGGGACTGACCGGGATAGACCGCGACCCGGATTTCGAGGACGCACCACGCGGGCACGCTCGACGGCCAGTCGCCGCCCGCGATCCGCCCGAGATTGAAGTTGATCGGGTGGTCGAGCCCGGCGAACGCCGGATGGCGGCGGCCGGGCGCGTTCCACTCGGCCTCGAGGCGATGCAGCGCGGCCATCAGCGGGAACGCCGCCTCGATCGCGTTGGCGCCGATCTGCGCCTCGCGGACGTGGGCGGGACGGCCACGCACAGTGACGCGCAACCACATCACCCCGAGCTGGGCGGAGGTGACCGCGCCGCCGCGCGGTTCGGGGATCAGCACCGCGTCGGCGCGATAGCCGCGCGCGACGCAGGCGAGCGCGCCGTTGCCGGTGCATTCCTCCTCGACCACCGAGTGTACGGAGACCTCGGCGGCGGGGCGCAACCCGGCGCCGCGCAGCGCTTCGAGGGCGAACACCATCGCCGAGACGCCTCCCTTCATGTCCGCCGCGCCGCGCCCGTACATCCAGCCGTCGGCGATGCGGGCGGCGAACGGCGGCGAGGTCCATTTGTCGAGCGGCCCGGCGGGCACCACGTCGACGTGACCGTTGAGGATCAGGCTGCGGCCCTTGCGGCTGCGCGGCCGCCAGACCCCGGCGACGTTGCTGACGCCGTCGTAGGGCGCTTCGACCGGCGAATAGCCGCGCAGGCCGCTGAGTTCCTTTTCGTCGAGCCGCCAGCGGTCGATTTCGAGGCCCGCCTCGGTCATCGCCGCTTGCATCAGGTCCTGCACCGGCTCCTCGTCGCCGCGCAGCGAGGCGCAGCCGACCAGGGCGGCGAGAAAGTCGACTTGACGGTCGAAATTGGCGTCGACCGACTTCATGATCCGTGTCGAAAGTTGGGAGTCCATCACCAATCCTTGCAAACGCGCCGGTCGGGCCGGCAATCAGTCCTCGATCGGGTAGTGGCAGGCGATCCGGCGGCCGTCGTCGAGGGTGCGGAGCGGCGGCACCTCGGTGCGGCAGGCTTCGCGGGCGAACGGGCAGCGTGGATGGAAATGGCAGCCCGACGGCGGCGACAGCGGGCTCGGCACTTCACCTTCGAGGCGCACCCGCGCGCGCTTGACGCCGAAGCGGGGCACCGGGATCGCCGAGATCAGCGAGCGGGTGTAGGGGTGGCGCGGTTGCCGGAAGATCGTGCGGCAGTCGGCGAACTCCACCACCCGGCCGAGGTACATCACCACGATGCGGTCGCTGATGTGCTCGACGACGCCGAGGTCGTGGGTGATGAACAGGTAGGAAAGGCCGAGGTCGGAGCGCAGGCGTTCGAGCAGGTTGATCACCTGCGCCTGGATCGAGACGTCGAGGGCGGAGACCGGCTCGTCGGCGACCACCAGCTTCGGCGTCATCACGATCGCGCGGGCGATGCCGATGCGCTGGCGCTGGCCGCCCGAGAACTCGTGCGGATAACGCTCGGCGTGCTCGGGGCGCAGGCCGACGCGGCGCATCGCGTCGGCCACCCGCTCGCGCTGCGCCGCGGCGTCCAATTCGGGCATCAGCCGCAGGCCTTCGGCGATCAGGGTGCCTACAGTCATCCGCGGGTCGAGGGATGAGTGGGGGTCCTGGAAGATCATCTGCATCTCGGGGCGGATCGCCTTGAGGGCGCGGCCCTCAAGGGCGGTGATCTCCTGGCCCTGGAAACGCACGCTGCCCGCGGTGGCGTTGATCAGGCGCATCACCAGCCGCCCGGTGGTCGACTTGCCGCAGCCGCTCTCGCCGACCAGGCCGAGGGTTTCCCCGGCGCGCAGGTCGAAGCTCACGTTATCGACGGCGTGGACGACGCGGCGCTTGGCGAACATGCCGCCGCCGAGTTCGAAGTCCTTGCTGAGGTTCTCGACCCTGAGAAGTTCGTCGCGCATCGCTCAGCCCTCCTGCCGGTGCAGCCAGCACGCCGCGGCGTGGGCGGAGTCGAGGGCGAAGCTCGGCGGGCGCTCGCGGTCGCACGGCGCGAAGGCCTCCGGGCAGCGCGGGCAGAACGCGCAGCCGGGCGGCAGGTCGGTGAGGCTCGGCACCAGTCCTCCCATTTCGTAGAGCGGTTGTCGGGGGCCGTCGTCGTCGCCGAGCGACAGCGCCGGAATCGCGCGCAGCAGGCCGCGGGTGTAGGGGTGCGCGGGGCGGGTGAAGATATCCTCGGCGGTGCCCTGTTCGACGACCCGCCCGGCATACATCACCACCACCCGGTCGGCGATCTCGCTCACCACCGCGAGATTGTGGGTGATCATCATGATCGCCGTGCCGCTTTCGCGCGCGGCGCGCACCATCACCTCCAGCACCTGGGCCTGGACGGTCACGTCGAGGGCGGTGGTGGGCTCGTCGGCGAGCAGCAGCGCCGGGTCGAGCAGCAGCGCCTCGGCGATCATCACCCGCTGGCGCATGCCGCCCGAGAGTTCGTGAGGGTAGGCGTCCATGCGCGCCTCGGGCGCGGGCAGCTCGACGCGCCGCAGCATCTCGATCGCCCGCTCGCGCGCCTCGGCATGGGAGACGCGGCGGTGGATCCGCACCGCTTCGATCAACTGGTTGCCGATGGTGAAGGCGGGATTGAGCGAGACCATCGGCTCCTGGAAGATCATCGACACCCGGTCGCCGCGCACCGCGCGCATCTCGGCTTCCGAGAACGCCATCAGGTTTTCGCCGTCGAGCCAGATTTCGCCGCCGACGATCCTTCCGGGATGCGGCACCAGCCGGAGTACCGAGAGCGCGGTCATGCTCTTGCCGCAGCCGCTTTCGCCGACGACGCAGACGATCTCGCCCTTGCCGATCTCGAAGCTGACGCCGTCGATCGCCTTGGCGACCCCGGTGCGGGTGTGGAAGTGGGTTTGGAGGTTGTCGATCTTGAGTACCGGATACATGGCGGTCACCGAAGGCGCGGGTCGAGGAGGTCGCGGAGCGCGTCACCGAGCAGGTTGAAGCCCAGCACGGCGAAGGTGATGGCGAGGCCCGGGTAGACCGTCATCATCGGGTTGTCGAGCATGAAGTCCTTGGCCTCGCTGAGGATGTTTCCCCACGAAGGCGCCGGAGGCGGCGCACCGAGGCCGAGGAAGGAGAGCGAGGATTCCGCCAAGATCGCGTAGGCGAACCCGGCGGTGGCCTGAACGATCAAAGGCGCGAGGCAGTTCGGCAGGATGTGGCGGAAGATGATCGCGGCGTCCGACGCGCCGAGCGCCACCGCCGCCTCGACGAACTCGCGGCTCTTGAGCGACAGCACCGAGCCGCGGATGATCCGGGCGAAGCGCGGCACGTAGACGATGCCGAGCGCGATCACGACGTTGAACATGTTGCTGCCCATCACCGCGACGATGGCGATGGCGAGCAGGATCGCGGGGAACGCCATGGTCGCGTCCATCGCCCGCATGATCACGTTGTCGACGGTGCGGCCGTAGAAGCCCGCCACCGCGCCCAGCGTCACGCCGAGGCCGAGAGAGAAGATCACCGAGAAGAAACTGATCCCGAGCGAGATCCGGGTGCCCCAGATCACCCGGCTCAAGATGTCGCGGCCGAACTCGTCGTTGCCGAAGGGATAGGCCTCGGAGGGCTCCATGCCCTGGAGCGAGATGTTCACCGCGAGCGGATCGTGCGGCGCGAGCCAGGGCGCGAACGCCGCGACGAACAGGCAGACGAGAATGATCGCGAGCCCGACGACGCCGATCCGATTCTCGAAGAAGCGCTTCAGCATCGCACCCTCCTAGTACTTCACCCGCGGATCGAAGACCTTGTAGAGGACGTCGACGGCGAGGTTCACGAACATGTAGACGAGAGCGATGAACAGGATGCAGCCCTGCACCGCCGGATAATCGCGGCTGTAGATCGCGGTGACGACGAAGCGCCCGAGGCCGGGCAGGCCGAACACCGTCTCGGTCACCACCGCGCCGCCGAGCAGCATGCCGTATTGGATGCCGATGGTGGTGAGGGTGGGGGCGAAGGCGTTCTTGAGCGCGTGCTTGAGCAGCACCGACCACTCGGTGAGGCCCTTGGCGCGCGCGTGGGTGACGTATTCGAGGCGCATCACTTCGAGCATCGACGAGCGCGTCATCCGCGCCACCACCGCCGCCATGAAGAATCCGAGGGTGATCGCCGGCAGGGTCATGTAGCGCAGCCCGGCGATCGGGTCCTGCCAGATCGGCACGTAGCCCGACGACGGGAACCAGCCGAGCTGCACCGAAAACACCAGGAGCGCCATCAGGCCGAGCCAGAAGCCGGGCAGCGACACCCCGAGCAGCGACACCAGCATGAAAAGGTAGTCCTTGCCGGTGTTGCGAAACTTCGCCGCGAGAACCCCCGACGGCACCGCGAGCGCGACCGAGAACAGCATCGCCAGAGTGGTGAGGACGAAGGTGGTGGGAAAGCGCTCGCAGATCGTGTCGAGCACCGGAATGCCGGTGCCGATCGAGCGACCGAGGTCGCCGGTGACGACGTGCCCGAACCAGGTGGCGAACTGGACCGGCAGCGGCCGGTCGAGGCCGAGGGAACGGCGCACCTGTTCGAGCGCTTCGGGCGTCGCGTCGCCGCCCACCATCACGATCGCCGGATCGCCGGGGATGAAGTGGACGAGCAGGAACACCATCAGCGCGACGAGCAGCAGCGTCGGCACCATCAGGACGGTACGTTTGAGCAGGTAGGCGAGCATGGACGGGCGCTTTCCTCAGGGATTCGGGAGGGTTCCGCGCGCCCGAGCGCGCGGAACCGCACGGATCACTTTTCCAGCCACACGCCCCAGAGCACCGGAACGCCGATGCTGAGGGTGTCGTAGCCCTTCACGTAATCGCGGAAAGCATTGAGGTAGTTGTAGTTGTAGAACTCGATCCACGGCACGGTGTCGACCGTGGCGAGGTGGATCTTCTCGAACAGGACGCGCCGCTTTTCGGTGTCGTCGGTGGCGTTGGCCTGATCGAGCAGCGACTTGATTTCCGGATAGGTTTCGAACGCACCAGTGAGGTTGAGGTACTGGTAGGCGTCGACCGGGTCCGGCTTCGGGCCGATGCCGAAGCTCAGCATCTGGAAGTCCTTGCCGTAGAGCTTCTTGAGCAGCACCGGCCATTCGAGGACGTTGACCTCCGCGTTGATCCCGGCTTCCGCCATCTGGCTCTGCGCCGCGATCGCCTGCTTGTACATCGGCGCGTAGTTCTTGGTGGTGTCGATCATCACCTTCTCGCCCGCGTAGCCCGCCTTCGCGAGGTATTCCTTGGCCTTGGCGATGTTACGTGCGGGCCAGGTGGTGTGCGCCTCGGTGTAGTAGCCGCTCTGCGATGGAATCACCGACGGGTTGGCCTCGGCGTGGTCCATGTAGGCAGCGCGGGTGATCGTGCCGAGGTCGAGGGAATAGGCAACCGCCTTGCGGAAGTCGGGGTTGGAGGTGACCGGCTGGTTGAGGCCGAAGAACACCTGATACCAGCTCATGCCCGGCACCTCGGTGAGGACGATGCCTTCCTTCGAATACTGCTTCTTGTATTTCTCGACGTACTTGGCCGGGAAGTACTGGAGGACGTCGATTTCCTTGTTCACCAGCGCCATCACCGCGACGTTTTCTTCGGTCATCGGCACCATGCGGATTTCGTCGAGATACGGGGTGCGGTCGCCGGCGAGGCCATCCTTGGGTCCGGAGGGCGACTTGTATTGCGGGTAGCGCTTGAGCAGCACGTACTGGCCCTGCTTCCATTCGGCGAATTGGAACGGCCCGGTGCCGACGAGCTTGGTGATCTCGCCGTTGGCGTCCACCGACTCCTTCGGCAGGATCGCCGGGATCGGATTGGCATTGGCGAGCACGTGCAGGAAGCTCGGCTGCGGCGTGTTGAGATCGAAGCGGACGGTATGGGCGTCGAGCGCGACGATGTCGGCGATGTTCTCGAAGAGATTGCGCTTCGGGTTCTTGGTTTCAGGGTCGAGCAAGCGCTTGAACGACCAGACCACGTCGTCGGCGACCATCTCGCGACCGTTGTGGAAGGTCTTGCCCGCCACTAGGGTCATGGTGAGAGACTTGTAGTCTTCCGAGAACTTCCAGCTTTCGGCGAGCAGAGGCCGGATTTCCAGCTTCTTGCTGTAGGTCACCAGCGGTTCGACGACGTGCGACAGGATCGTGGTGTCGACAAATGCCGAGCTCTTGTGCGGGTCGACCTTGGTGAGGTCGGTGGGCAACCCGAAGGTCAGCGTGCCGCCGACCTTAGGCGCTGCGGACGCCGTCGCGGTGGCGGCGGTGGCGAATACCAAACCGAGCAACAGGCCGCGGGCGGCCCTCGTCAAAGCGTGCGCAAGCATCATGCCCCAGTCTCCACATCTGGCATTTCATGGACCGTTCTTCCCGATGAAATTCGCGTGGCCAAGGGGTTTATTGGCATGCGATAATTTTTATTAAATTTAGTGTAGCATCCTTGCGGCGGGATGCAACGGAAAATCGCGCGGTTTCAGCCGAGGCGGACGCGTCCCGCCGCAACCGCGCGGATCAGCCGCTCGAACAGCAGAGCGCGAGGTACCAGCGAGGCGATCTCGATGTGTTCGTCGAAGGTATGCGGGCCTTCACCCGCCGGGCCGAGGCCGTCGAGTGTCGGCACGCCCATCGCGCCGGTGAAGTTGCCATCGCTGCCGCCGCCCGAGATGCGTTGCTTGAGCGTCAGACCGAGTTCGCGGCCGAGTTCGGCGGCGCAGGCGTAGAGCGCCTCGGTGCCGGGACCGGGGAGAAACAACGGTCGTTCCGGCCCGGGCGTGACCTCGAGGCCGACGCCGGGAAGCGGCGAGGCAAGGGTTTGCATGGTGTGTCGGACCTCGGCAAGATTGGCTTCGCTGCTCGCCACCGCCAGCACCTCGGCGGCACAGCGGGTTGGCACCACGTTGGCGAACTCACCGCCGTTCACCACGCCGACGCTGTAGGAGATCAGTCGCGCGGTGTCGGTGCGCGATTCGAGGTCGTCGATCAGCTTTGCCATCGCGCGGATTGCACTGCGGCCCGCGGCGGTGTCGGCCCCCGCGTGAGCGGGGCGGCCGCTGGTGGTCAGGACGTAGCGCGCGAAGGCGTAGCGCCCGGTGACGGTGTAGCCGCTACGCGCGGGCTCTGGCACCAGCACGCAGTCGTGGCGCGCCGCTTCCGCCTCGATCATCGACCGCGAGACGATGCTGCCCCGCTCCTCGTCGGGCACCAGCATCAGGGTGATCGGCGACGGCGGCAGGTTACCCGCCGCCACCATCGCGGTGAGGGCGCGGAAGGCGAAGTAGTCGCCGCCCTTCATGTCGAGCACGCCGGGCCCGTAGAGGCGGCCGTTCTCGACGCGGATGCGCAAGGGGCCGTCCTTGGTGCCGATCGGGTGGACGGTGTCGACGTGGCCGAGAAGGAGGATGCGCGGCCCCGCCGCACCGGGGTTGAAGCGCGCCAGCAGAATTCCGGCGCAGAACGGCGCGGGGTGGATGAACTCGGTCGTCGCGCCGAGGCGGTTGAGGTCGGCGCGGATATGCGTGAGCAGGCTGTCGACCGCCTCGGGGTGGTTGGAAGGTGTCTCCACCTCCGCCCAGGCGGCGATGCCGGCGATCAGGGAAGCCTCAAGATCGACGGATGACATCACAGGACCATTGGTTTAAGTCGGATGGGGCGTTACGTCTTCGCATCTTGCTAACTATTGTATTGCAATAACTTATGTTGCATTGTAATGTAATCTTCGAGGCGCCGCGGGTCAAGGCGGCGGCGCGCAGGCATGCGAGGACGGATTGACCGGCTTAGATACCAGCGATGATGACGCGGCGAAAAAGGATGTGCTGTTCGTCAATTCGGTCGCCAAGGCGATGCGCGTACTCGAAGCATTCCGCGACGAGGGGGAAACCGTCGGACTGACCGAACTCGCTCAGAAAACGGGCATGACGCTGAGCGCGATCCAGCGCTTCACCCACACCTGGGAGCGCCTTGGTTACGTCGAGAAGGACGCGCGCAGCAAGCGGTACCGCCTCACCGTCGGGGCGCTCGAACTCGGCTATCTCTATCTGCGCGGCAATCCGCTGGTGGCCCGGGCGACGCCGCACATGGTGCTCTCCCACGAGGAACACGGCTTGCCGATGAACCTCAGCGTGTTCTCCGGCAGCGACGTGGTCTACATCGTGCGGCTGCCGCATCGTCATCTCAAGTTCGTCGAAACCCTGCCCGGGCGGCGCGTGCCGGCGTTCTGCAACAGTGCCGGGCGTGCGTTCCTCTCCCACCTGCCCGACGACCGGCTGGAGACGATCCTCGCCGAACCGAAACGCGCCTTCACCGAACACACCCTCACCGATGCCGATGCCCTGCGCGTCGAGGTCCTGCGGGCGCGCAAGCAGGGCTACGCCTATGCCCAGGATCAGGTGCTGCTCGGCCAGATTGGTATCGGTAAGGTGGTCTACGACGCCAAGCGCAACCCGGTGGCGGCGCTCAACATGGTAATGAGCAGCGAAGACTGGACCGAAGAGCGGGTCACCGCCGAACTCGTGCCGCATCTGTTCAAGGTCGCCGCCGCGATCTCTCTGTCCTGAAGCCGCCGAGGTGACCAGTTTTGAGATGCGGTACGTGCCAAGTTCTAGAATGATAGGGAGAGGTGAGCTGACCTGCCGTGGGTTTGCTCCCTCGTTTTCGAAGAGGAGCACTCATCTCGTCATGTTTGCATCGCCGAGCATTCAATAGCCGACGGTCCCCTTCCTGCCCGTCACGGTCATTCGCGGCAAGCTCAAATCGCTTCTGAAACGGACATCCTGGGTCTCCGTTACCGTATCACGGGACGTTTCTTCGGTGCGTGAGTAAAGCCTTAGTCGAAGGTACGACCGCTCGACGCACGGGCAAAAGAAAGGGGGCGCTGGATCGCCCCCTTTAGGTTTTTTCGATTTTCTTGGTTATCGGTTAGGCGCTGGCGGGAACCGGCTCTTGCGGTTGCGGCAGCGGGGCGGGCGGGACGAAGGCTTCGATCGTCTCGGGTGCGGGCGGCCAGGCCTTTTCGCGGTCTTGGAGATAGGCGCCGATGGCGCGCGCGGCGCGGCGGCCGGCGCCCATGGCGAGGATCACCGTGGCGCCGCCGGTGACGATGTCGCCGCCCGCGAACACCTTCGGCATCGTCGTCGCCTGGCTCTGGTCGTCGGCGATGATGTAGCCCCACTTGTTGCGCACCAGGGCGGGGGCGGTGCTCGCCACCACCGGGTTGGCGTTGGTGCCGAGCGCGTAGATCACCGTGTCGCAGTCGAGGTCGACGAACGTGCCGGTCGGGATCGGCTTGCGGCGGCCCTTCTCGTCGGCCTCGCCCAGGTCCATCCGCTCCACCCGCATGCCGACGACGTTGCCGTCGGCGTCGGTCTTGATCTCCACCGGGCCGTGCAGGAAGTAGAACTCGATGCCTTCCTCCTTGGCGTGGCGGAGTTCTTCCTTGCGCGCCGGGGCTTCGTCTTCCGAACGGCGGTAGACGCAGCGGACCTTGGGCGCGCCGAGGCGCTTGGCGACGCGCAGGCAATCCATCGCGGTGTTGCCCGCGCCGATCACCACCACGCTCTCGCCGATGCTCACCGGCGTGTCGACGATGGGGAAGGTGTTGCCCGCCATCAGGTTGACGCGGGTGAGGAACTCGTTGGCCGAGTACACCCGGCCCGCGTATTCGCCGGGAATGCCGAGGAAGCTCGGCGCACCCGCGCCCGCGGCGATGAACACCGCGTCGAAGCCTTTTTCCTCAAGCAATTGCGGCACGGTGAAGGTCTTGCCGATCACCTTGTTGGTGAGGAAGGTGACGCCGAGATCCTTGAGCTTCTGGATTTCCCGCTCGATGATGTCGCGCGGCAGGCGGAACGGCGGAATGCCGTATTGCAGCACGCCGCCCAGCAC
>JADHEE010000432.1_pt1 | contig 16729 bp, 8 predicted proteins | sample 8952401 | NCBI WGS metagenome assembly JADHEE01 (sample SAMN16124438, study PRJNA663242) | bioreactor sludge metagenome | isolation source: sludge (ammonium) | place: India:Bengaluru | collected 2019-02-28
CGCTCGGCCAGCGCGGCGCGCGCCAGCTTCAGGGTGTGCGCCGCGGTCACGTCGACCGACTGCACCCGCTGCAGGTCCAGGATCATGTAGGCGGTCGCCGCCAGCTCCGGTTCCAGCGTGCGGTACAGCTGCTGCGCGGTGCCGAAGAACAGGCTGCCCTGCAGCTCGAAGATCACCGCCGACCGCCCGCGCGCTTCGAGGATGCGCATCTCGTGCTCGGGCCGGTACCAGGTCGACGACCGTTCGCCGACGAAGCTCTTGCGCCGCAGCACCACGCCGCCGACCTGTTCGCGCAGGAAGAGCATCACCGACAGCACCACGCCGACCGCGGCGGCGGCGATCAGCCCCACCGTCAGCGCCACGCCGACGACCGCCAGCACCACCAGGAAATCGATCAGCGTCGACGTCGATTCGAGGAAACGCAGGGAATCCGTGTCGATCATGCGCAGGCCGACGACGATCAGCACGCCGCTCAGGGCGGCCACCGGCAGCCAGGCGACGAAGGCGCCGAACGCCAGCGCCGCGGCCACCGTCAGGAGGCCCTCGACGATGCCCGAAACCCGGGTGCGGGCGCCGCTCTCCAGGTTGACCAGGCTGGCGCCCACCGTGCCGGCGCCGGGCATGCCGCCGATGCCCGACGAGACCACGTTGGCCAGCCCCTGGGCCACCAGCTCGCGATCCGAATCGTGGCGGGTGCGGGTCATCTGGTCGAGCACCACGCAGGTCTTCAGGGTGTCGATCGACAGCAGCGCGGCCAGGGTCAGCGCGTTGCCGACCAGCCCGCCGACCTGCGCCAGCTGGAGCATGCCGATCTGGTTCCAGTGATCGGCGAGCAGGCCGATGTAGCCTGTTCCGGGCGCGTGCAGCCGGCCGACCACCAGCGGGTTGTCCTCCAGCGCGAACAGCGCCGGCTCGCCGGCCGCGATCGCGGCGAAGGCCAGCAGGCCCGCGGCGATGCCGGTGATCGTGGCCGGCACCGCCTTGACGAAGCGCCGTGAGACGAGCATCACCAGCACCGTCGCGGCGCCGATCACCAGTCCCCGCCAGTCCCACTGCTGCGGCCGGGTCAGCACCTCCAGCCAGGCGGTGCCGGCCGGCGCGCCGGCGAAGCGGGGCAGCTGGCCGCCGACGATGATCAGCCCCACCCCGCTCAGGTAGCCGCAGACCACCGGATACGGCACGTACTTGATCAGCCGGCCGAAACCGAGGAAGCCGATCATGATCTGCAGCAGGCCGGTCAGCAGGCCCAATACCGTCATCATCAGCACGATGCCGTCGGGGTCGACGCCCTGCTGCGTCATCTCGATGGCGAAGGCCGAAAGCACGGCCGCCGCCGGGGCGCAAGGCGCGCTGATCAGCCGGTCCGTGCCGCCGAACATCGGCGCCACCAGCCCCAGCGCCATCGCGCCCAGCACGCCGCTCAACGCGCCGAACGCCGCGTACTGCGGCTCGATGGCGGAAAAGACGGTGACCCCGAAGGCGATCGCCGCGGGCAAAGCCACCATCATCGCCGCCAGGCCGCCCCAGAAATCACTGGAATGGTGCATCCAGGTCCCAGAAAACTGACGCATGATCCTCCCGTACAACAGTCTCCGAAACTTTACCGTTCGGCCAGCATAAGCTTAACGCCCCGCCGTGCAAAGCCGCTTATAATCGGCCTCTCGGAATGATTGGCGCATTTCTCCGCCGCGACCGGAGGCCTTCGCCGAGGTTCCCGCGGCGCCCGAATCCGCCGAACTTTACAGGTAACCGTACAGTCCTTCATCCGTGCCCGGTGCCATACCACGACATCCGGGCACGACCTGCCCAAGCCATAACCGTTACACGACAGGAGAAGAAACCCATGGCTGACTCAAAGAACGAAGTTGCCGGCGCCGAGTTCCGCGCCGAGGTCGACGAGCGACTGCTGCACGCCGTCGCCGCCGAACCGGCCACCGCGAACACCAAGGAAATCTACAAGGCGCTGGCCATCGCCGCGCGCGAACAACTGGCGAGCCGCTGGGTGAACACGCAGGTGGAGGACCGCCGGAAAAAGACGCGCCGCATCTATTACATGTCCATGGAATTCCTGATCGGGCGCACGCTGGACAACGCCCTGTCCGCGCTCGGACTGCACGAGAAGGCCGCCGCCGCGTTCGCCGCCGCCGGCGGCCCGAGCCTGACCGAGGTCATCGAATGCGAACCGGACGCCGCCCTGGGCAACGGCGGCCTGGGCCGCCTGGCCGCCTGTTTCCTGGATTCGATGGCGACGCTGGAACTGCCGTCCTGGGGCTACGGCATGCGCTATGAGTACGGCATGTTCGCGCAGTCGATCGTCAACGGCGGGCAGGTCGAGCACCCGGATTCCTGGCTGGTCGACGGCACGCCGTGGGAATTCCCGCGGCCGGGCACGGTGTTCCCGGTGCGCTTCGGCGGCACCGCCGAGCACCACGGCGAATGGGCCGAGTGGAACGCCGCCGAGGCCGTCGAGGCGCGCGCCTTCGACTACGTGATTCCCGGCCACGGCACCGGGCGGGTGAGCACGCTGCGCCTGTGGAAGGCGGGCGCGCCGGCGCAGATCGACCTCAACGCCTTCAATTCCGGCGACTACGCGCGGGCGGCCGAATTCAAGAACCGGTTCGAGAACATCTCCTGGGTGCTGTACCCGAACGACAGCACGCCGGCCGGCCGCGAACTGCGCCTGCGGCAGGAGTATTTCTTCGTCTCCGCGTCGCTGCAGGACATCATCTTCCACCACCTGGAGGAGCACAGCCACCTCAACAACCTGGCCGACCAGATCGCCATCCACCTCAACGACACGCACCCGGCCATCGCCGTGGCCGAGCTGATGCGCCTGCTCTGCGACGAGTACGGCATGCTCTGGACGGCGGCCTGGCAGCAATGCCAGCGCATCTTCTCGTACACCAACCACACGCTGATGCCGGAAGCATTGGAAACCTGGCCGGTCAGCCTGATCCAGTCGCTCCTGCCGCGCCACATGCGCATCATCTACCGCATCAACCAGGACTTCCTGGCCGAGGTGGAGCGGCGCTTCCCCGGCGACATCGACCTGATCCGCAGCGTCTCCCTGATCGACGAGGGCGACGGCAGCGAGGAAAACAAGCGGGTGCGCATGGCGCATCTGTCCATCGTCGGCAGCCATCGCGTCAACGGCGTCTCGCAGCTGCACTCCGACCTGATGGTCAAGACGATCTTCGCCGGCTTCGCCAAGCTCTACCCGCAGCGCTTCCACAACAAGACCAACGGCGTCACGCCGCGCCGCTGGCTGGCGCAGGCCAATCCGGGCCTGGCCGCGCTGCTCGACAGAAGCATCGGCAAGGACTGGCGCCTCGATCTCGAACGCCTGCAGGAGCTGCGCCCGCTGGCCGGCGATGAAGGCTTCCGCGCGGATTTCGCCGCGGCCAAGCGCAGCAACAAGATCCGGCTGGCCGACTACATCCGCCGGGAAACCGGCATCGTGCTCAACCCGGACAGCCTGTTCGACGTGCAGGTCAAGCGCATCCACGAGTACAAGCGGCAGCTGCTCAACGTCCTGCACGTGGTCACCCGCTACAACGCCATCCTGCACGGGCTGGCCAACGACGCCGCGCCGCGCTGCGTGATCTTCGCCGGCAAGGCCGCTTCGTCGTACCACATGGCCAAGCAGATCATCCACCTGATCAACGACGTGGCCAGCGTGATCAACAACGATCCGCGCGTGCAGGACCGGCTGAAGGTGGTGTTCGTGCCCAACTACGGGGTGTCGATCGCCGAGCTGATCATGCCCGCGGCCGACCTCTCCGAGCAGATTTCCACCGCCGGCACCGAAGCCTCGGGCACCGGCAACATGAAGTTCGCGCTCAACGGCGCGCTGACCATCGGCACCGAGGACGGCGCCAACATCGAGATCCGCGACAACGTCGGCGCCGAGAACATCTTCATCTTCGGCAACAGCGCGCAGCAGGTCGAGGCCCTGCGGCGCTCCGGCTACGACCCGCGCGCGATCTACCAGAACACCCCGCTGCTCAACGAAACGCTGAACAAGATCGACGGCGGCTTCTTCTCCCCGCAGGACCGCCGGCGCTACCACGACCTGTTCAACAGCCTGGTCAACTACGGCGACCATTACCTGCTGCTGGCCGACTACGCCGACTACATCGAGGCGCAGGGGCGCGTCGACGCCCTGTTCAGGACGCCGGCCGAATGGCAGCGCAAGGCCATCCTCAACGTGGCGGGCATGGGGCCGTTCTCGTCCGACCGGACCATCCGGGAATATGCCATCGACACCTGGAACCTCGGCGCTTCGCTGAAGCGGGTCTGACATGCTGAAAAAAGCGGAAGTCCTGGCCTTGTGCCGGGCCGAGCACGGCGATCCGTTCGCGGTGCTCGGCATGCGCGAGGACGCCAAGGGGCGCCTGTGGCTGCGCACCCTGCAGCCGGGCGCGAACGCCGTGTTCGCGCTCGACGCAGCGAGCGGCGCCGAGGTGATGGAGCTGCCCCAGCGCCAGATCGACGCGCTCGGCGGACCGTCCGGCTTTTTCGAAGCCGCGCTGCCGGCGGGCACCCGGCCGTTCAAGTACCGGCTGAAAGTCGTCTGGCCCGGCGGCACGCAGGAGGTCGCCGATCCCTACGCCTTCCCGGCGATCCTCGGCGACCTCGACGCCTGGCTGCTGGCCGAGGGCTCGCACCTGCGGCCGTTCGAGCGCCTGGGCGCGCATCCGTGCGAGATCGACGGCGTGCGGGGTGCGACCTTCGCCGTCTGGGCGCCGGACGCGCAGCGCGTCAGCGTGGTCGGCGACTTCAACGACTGGGACGGCCGCCGCCACCCGATGCGCCTGCGCCGCGAATGCGGCGTCTGGGAGCTGTTCATCCCCGGCGTCGCCACCGGCGCCTGCTACAAGTACGAAATCCGCGCCAGGGACGGCCGGGTGCTGCCGCTCAAGGCCGACCCCTACGGCTTCGCCGCCGAACTACGCCCGTCGACCGCCTCGGTCGTCCACGCCCTGCCGCCAACCGGGAAACGCCAGGCCATCGGCGCGCGCAGCCGGCTGGATGCGCCGATCGCCATCTACGAAGTCCATCTCGGTTCCTGGCGGCGCGGCGACGACGGCGCTTTCCTCGACTGGGGGCGCCTCGCCGAAACGCTGATTCCCTACGCCGCCGACCTCGGCTTCACGCACCTGGAACTGCTGCCGGTCTCGGAGCATCCGTTCGACGGCTCCTGGGGCTACCAGCCGCTCGGCCTGTACGCGCCGACCGCGCGCTTCGGCCCGCCCGACGGCTTCTGCGATTTCGTCGCGGCCTGCCACCGCGCCGGACTCGAAGTCATCGTCGACTGGGTGCCCGCGCATTTCCCGACCGACGAACACGGCCTCGGCCGCTTCGACGGCGACTGCCTGTACGAGCACGCCGACCCGCGCGAGGGCAAGCACCAGGACTGGGGCACGCTGATCTACAACTTCGGCCGGCGCGAGGTGTTCAACTACCTCGTCGGCAACGCCCTGTTCTGGATCGAACGCTACGGCGTCGACGGCCTGCGCGTCGACGCCGTGGCCTCGATGCTCTACCGCGACTACAGCCGCAAGCAGGGGGAGTGGATTCCCAACGTCTTCGGCGGCCGCGAGAACCTCGAAGCCGTGCATTTCCTGCGCCGCGTCAACGAAATCCTCGGCCAGGAATGCCCCGGCGCCGCCACCTACGCCGAGGAATCCACGGCCTGGCCGGCCGTCACCCGGCCGCCGACGATGGGCGGCCTGGGCTTCCACTTCAAGTGGAACATGGGCTGGATGCACGACGTGCTCGAATACATGCAGCACGACCCGATCCACCGCCGCTTTCACCACCACCAGCTGACCTTCGGCCTGCTCTACGCCTTCAGCGAAAACTTCGTGCTGCCGCTGTCGCATGACGAGGTCGTGCATGGCAAGGGCTCGCTGATCAACAAGATGCCGGGCGACTACTGGCAGAAATTCGCCAACCTGCGCGCGCTGTACGGCTTCATGTGGGCGCATCCGGGCAAGAAGCTGCTGTTCATGGGCGGCGAGTTCGCCCAGTGGAACGAGTGGAACGACGCCGCCGCGCTCGACTGGAACCTGCTCGACTTTCCGCTGCACGCCGGCATGCAGGCGCTGATCCGCGACCTGAACCGGCTCTACCGCGCGACGCCGGCGCTGTACGAGATCGACTTCGAGCCCGGCGGCTTCGAATGGATCTCGGCCAGCGACACGGACAACTCGGTCATCGCCTTCCTGCGCCGCGGCCGGGACGCCGCGCGGCCGATGCTCTGCGTCTGCAACTTCACGCCGGTGGTGCGCCACGGCTACCGCATCGGCGTGCCCGGTCCGGGCACTTACCGCGAGCGCCTGAACACCGATTCGCGCCACTACGGCGGCAGCGACGTGGGCAACGCATTCGGCGCGGTCGACGCGGACGAGGTCCCCGCGCACGGCCGGCCGTGCTCGATCTCCCTGACCCTGCCGCCGCTTGCCACGCTCTTCCTGGAATGGGAAAACCCGGCATGACGGCATCCCTGCTGGCCGGGCGCCCGCGGCCGCTGGGAGCGCACTGGGACGGCGCGGGCGTGAACTTCGCGCTGTTCTCGGCGCACGCCGAGCGCGTCGAGCTCTGCCTCTGGGACGGCGACCGGCTGCGTTCGCTGCCGCTGCCGCGCTGCACGGACCAGGTCTGGCACGGCTACCTGCCCGGCGTGGAAGCCGGCCTCGTCTACGGCTACCGTGCCTACGGCCCGTGGGAGCCGCAGCACGGCCACCGCTTCAACCCGCACAAGCTGCACGGCTACCTGCCCGGCGCCGCGCCCGGCCTGTGCTACGCCTACCGCGTGCACGGCCCGGCCGGGCCGGGACACCGCTTCGATCCGCAGCGCCTGCTCGTCGATCCGTACGCCAGGGAGCTGGCCGGCGTCTTTTCCTATGACCGGGACGTCCCTCCCGAGCGGGGATTGCGCGCCCGCGTCGTCGATCCGGCCTTCGACTGGGGCGGCGACGCGCCGCCCGACACGCCCTGGGAGGAGTCGGTCTTCTACGAAGTCCACGTGAAGGGCGCGACGCAACGCCATCCCGAAGTGCCGGAGGCGCTGCGCGGCACCTACGCCGGCCTGGCCGCGCCGGCCATGCTCGATCATTTCCGGCGCCTCGGCATCACCGCCGTCAAGCTGCTGCCGGTGCATGCCTTCCTCGACGAGCAGCGACTGCTGCGGCACGGATTGCGCAACTACTGGGGCTACAACACGCTGTCGTTCTTCGCCCCGGAGCCGCGCTACGCCGCGCGGGCCGGCGGGCGATCGCCGCTGGACGAATTCCGTGCGATGGTGCGCGCGCTGCATGCCGCCGGAATCGAAGTCATCCTCGACGTGGTGTACAACCACACGGCGGAGACCGATGCGTCCGGCCCGACGGTGTCCTTCCGCGGCATCGACAACGCCGCGTACTACCTGATGAGCCGGGACGACCCGGATCGCTACGAGAACTACAGCGGCTGCGGCAACACCTTCAACCTCGCGCACCCGCGCGTGCTGCAGCTGGTCATGGACTCCCTGCGCTACTGGGCCGGCGAAATGCACGTCGACGGCTTCCGCTTCGACCTCGCCGCGTCGCTCACTCGCGACAGCGCCTTCCTGGCGGCGATCGCGCAGGACCCGCTGCTGTCCCGCGTCAAGCTGATCGCCGAACCCTGGGACCTCGGCCCCGACGGCTACCGCCTCGGCCGCTTCCCGCCCGGCTGGCGCGAATGGAACGACCGCTTCCGGGACGACGTCCGCGCCTTCTGGCTGACCGGCGAGGCCGGCACCGGCGCGCTGGCGCAGCGCCTGGCCGGATCGAGCGAGATATTCCGCCACGCCGGGCGCGCCCCGTCCGCCGGCGTCAACTTCATCACCGCGCACGACGGCTTCACCCTGCGCGACCTCGTCAGCTACCGCGACAAGCACAACGAGGCGAACGGCGAGCAGAACCACGACGGCCACGGGCACAACCTGTCCTGCAACTGCGGCGCCGAAGGCGACAGCGGCGACCACGGCGTCATTGGATGCCGGCGCCGCCTGCAGCGCGCGCTGCTGGCCACGCTGTTCGTCGCGCAGGGCGTGCCGATGCTGCAGGGCGGCGACGAACTCGGGCGCACGCAGGCGGGCAACAACAACGCCTACTGCCAGGACAACGCGCTGACCTGGCTGGACTGGACGAACGCCGACGGGCAGCTGGCCGGCTTCACCGCCGGCCTGATCAGCCTGCGGCGGCAGCTCGGGCAGTTCCGCCGCACGGCGTGGCTGACCGGCAGCGCGGACGCGGACGGCCGGCGCGACGTGGTCTGGTGGCACCCCGACGGACGCGAAATGCAGGGCGAGGACTGGCACGCCGCGCCGGGAGGCACGCTCGGCATGCTCCTGGCGCCCGCGGCGCCGGACGAACCGGCGCTGCTCGCCCTCTTCAACCGGCACGCCAACCCGGCCGCATTCCGCCTGCCGCCCGGCGTGTGGCGGCAGCTCTGCGACAGCGGCGACGACACGCCGTTCGCCGCCCGCACCCAAGATTCCGCCTGTTCCCTGGCAGGGCGCTCCGTCCTGCTGCTCGCCCAAGACCAGAAAACCGCCTGAAATCATGACCCCTCTTCGCCGCAGCGGCATCCTGCTGCACCTCACCTCGCTGCCCGGCCCGCACGGCTCGGGCGATCTCGGCCCCGCCGCCTTCCACTTCGTCGACTGGCTGGCGGCGGGCGGACAGACGCTCTGGCAGATCCTGCCGCTCGGCGGCATCGGGCCGGGCAATTCCCCGTACATGAGCCCCTCGGCCTTCGCGGGCAACGAACTGCTGATCGACCTGGCGCAGCTGCGTGACGCCGGCTGGCTGACCGACGCGGACATCGCCCCCGACGCGGCGTTCCGCGACGAACGGGTGGACTACGGCGCCGTCCGGCCCTTCCGCATGTCGCGCCTGCGCCTCGCCGCCGAACGTTTCTTCGCGGACACGCGCAAGGACGCCCAGCGCGATTTCCTGGCCTTCTGCCGCGAGGAATGCGACTGGCTCGAAGACTATGCCTTGTTCATGGCACTCGAAAGCCGGCTCGAAGCGTACGGGAAAGTCTGGCAGGACCTGCCCGCCGAACTCGTCCAGCGCAAGACCCGCGCGCTGAGCGAAGCCGCCCGCTCGCTGGCCGAGGAATGCGGCTTCTGGAAGTTCTGCCAGTGGCGCTTCGACCGGCAATGGGCCGTCCTCAAGAAATACGCCAACGAACACGGCGTGCGCATCGTCGGCGACATCCCCATCTTCGTCTCGGCGCACAGCGCCGACGTCTGGGCGCACCAGCGGCTGTTCGACCTCGACGCCCGCGGCTACCCGCGCGTCGTGGCCGGCGTGCCGCCGGACTACTTCAGCGCCACCGGCCAGCGCTGGGGAAATCCCCTCTACAAGTGGCCGGAGCACGAACGCGACGGCTACCTCTGGTGGACGGAACGCATGCGGCGCATGCTCAAGCTGTGCGACATCGTGCGCATCGACCATTTCCGCGGCTTCGAATCCTATTGGGAAATCCCGGCCAGCTCGCCGACCGCCATCGAGGGCCAATGGCTGAAGGGGCCGGGGCAGGCGCTGTTCGCCGCCATGCACAAGGCGCTGGACCTGAAGCACGGCAAGGGGCCGGACGGCTTCCAGATCATCGCCGAGGACCTCGGCATCATCACCCCCCACGTCACGGCCCTGCGCCAGGCGGTCGGTTTTCCCGGCATGCGCATCCTGCAATTCGCCTTCGACGGGCTGAGCACCAACCCCTACTTGCCGCACAATTACGAAGCGCAGACCCTTGTCTACACGGGCACGCACGACAACGACACCACGTGCGGCTGGTGGGTGTCGCTGCAGGAAAACGAGCGCGATTACGTGCGACGCTACCTCGGCATCGACGGCGCCTCCATCCACTGGGCCATGATCCATGCCGCGTCGGCCTCGGTGGCGGCCGTATCGATCGTCCCGATGCAGGACGTGCTGGGCCTGGACGCCTCGGCGCGCATGAACCGCCCCGGCGTCACCGAAGGCTACTGGGAGTGGCGCTTCGCCTGGCACCAGGTCGCCCCCTGGCACGCGGAACGCTTGGCCGAGCTGGCGCGCCTGCACGGCAGGCTGCCGCGCCGCAAGACGGACAAGGCCACGCCGGCGTCGCCCTGAGTCATACGACGACGCTCAAGCCGCCTGGCATGAATGGCATCAACGGCTATGATATGTAGTAGGATTCATACGCAGGCCGTAATTCGGATGCCTTATCCACCCCTCGAAAGGAAAGACCATGGCAGAAACAACCTCCAAAGCTCCCGCGCCGAAGAAGGCAACCGCCAGATCGACGAAAGCCGGCGCCGTCGATGCCAAGGCCGAACCGAAGAAGGCGGCGACGAAGAAAGTCGCTCCGGCCGCCGGCAACGGCAAAGCCGCCAAGCCCGCCGCCGTGAAGAAAACGCCGGCGCCGCGCAAACCCGCGGCGATCAAGGCGCCGGCCGGGAAAAAACTCGTCAGTGACGAGCAACGCTATCGGATGATCGCCGAAGCCGCCTATTTCCGCGCCGAGAGCCGCCAGTTCCAGAGCGACCCCATCCGCGACTGGATCGAGGCCGAGCGGGACATCGCCATCCTGCTCAGCGAAAGCGAGTGACACCCGGGGACGCGCCGGGGAGAGAAACCGGCCGTCCCGGCGCCAGCCTGAATCCGTGAAAATCGACGGGTCATGCATCGGCCTCCGCCGATGCACTGCGCCCCACGGCGCCCCCCGACATGGCGCCGCTCCGTAGCCGATCTACGGCGGCGATGGCGGCGCGGTTCAGCCGGCGTTACGGCTGCAGGCCCTGATAGAGCTGCTCGTAGTGGGCCGCCGAATCGTCCCATGAAAAATCCTGCCGCATCGCCCTTTGCTGGACTTTCGTCCAGGCCGCCCCGCCGTGGCGATAGAACTCGCAGGCGTCGTGGATGCGGGCGCCGAGCGCATGGCGCGCCGCGTCGTCGAACACGAAGCCCGTGGCCCGGTCCGCGGCCAGGTTCTCGTCGTTCACGTCGACCACCGTATCGGCCAGCCCGCCGACCCGGCGGACCAGCGGCAAGGTGCCGTAGCGCAAGGCATACAGCTGCGTCAGGCCGCACGGCTCGAAACGCGACGGAACGAGCAGGATGTCGGCCCCCGCCATGAAGCGGTGCGACATCGACTCGTCATAGCCGATATACACCGCCACGTTGTCGGGATTGACCGACGCCGCATAGCGGAAGCCCGCTTCGAGGTCGCCGTCGCCAGAGCCCAGCACGATCAATTGCGCCCCTTCCCGCAGCAGCTCCGGCAGGGCCGCGAGGAGAATGTCCATGCCCTTCTGCGAGGTCAGGCGGCTGACCACGGCGAACAGCGGCCCGCGCGCTTCGGTCGACAAGCCGAATTCGAGCTGCAAGGCGCGTTTGCACGCCTTCTTCCCCGCCAGGTTGTCGATCGAGTACGGCTTGGCGATCTTCGCGTCGCCGGGGTTCCACACCGCATAATCGACGCCATTGAGAATCCCCGACAGATCCGCGCCGCGATCCCGCATCACCCCGTCGAGTCCGCAGCCGAATTCGGGCGTGCAGATTTCCCGCGCATAGTTCGGGCTGACCGTGGTGATCTTGTCCGAATACACCAGCCCCGCCTTCATGAAGGAAATCTTGCCGTGGAATTCGATCCCGTGCGGCGTCAGCTTGCGCATCGGCAGACCCAGGTCGTAATGGCATTCCATCGGGAAGATGCCGCGGAAGGCGAGATTGTGGATGGTGAAAACGGTGGTCACCTTCAGGCCCGGGTTCTGCACGATGTAGGCGGGCGCCAGGCCGGCATGCCAGTCGTGCGCATGTACCACGTCCGGCGCCCAGTCCGGGTCGAGCTCGCCCGCGGCCAGATGCGCCGCCGCCCAGCCGAGCAGCCCGAAGCGGCGGTGGTTGTCGCTCCAGTCGTGCCCGTCGGGACCGGTGTAGGGATTGCCGTCCCGGCGGAACAGGAACGGCGCGTCGAGGACGTACGCCGGCAGCTTGCTGTCCGGCAATCGGCCGAGGCAGAGCGTTACGGCCGCCGCCCCGAAAACCGGGCCGATGCGCATGACGGGCCGCAGTTCGGTGATCCCGTCGAGCACGCCCGGCAGGCCCGGCAGCAGCACGCGGACGTCGAGGCCGCGCCTGGCCAGGGCCGGCGGCAGCGAGCCGAGCACGTCGGCCAAGCCGCCGGTTTTGACCAGGGGAAAGATTTCGGAAGCGACGTGAAGTATGCGCATGGGTCTGGATAGTGTTGGTTTTGGAATCAGCGTAGCCGCTCCAGCATCTGCCGCGTCACCAGGGTCACGCCGTTGTCGGTCCGCCGGAAGCGGCGCGCATCGTCGCCGGCATCCTCGCCGATGACCATGCCCGGCGGAATGCTGACCCCGTGGTCGATGATGCATCGGTTCAGGCGCGCACCGCGGCCGACCTCGACGTCGGGCAGCAGGACCGACCAGTTGATTTTGGAGTAGGAATGCACCCGGCACGAGGAGAAGAGCAGCGAACGGTTCAGCTCGCCCGAAATGATGCAGCCACCCGACACCGTCGATTCGATGGCCACGCCGTGGCGGTCGATCTGGTTGTGCACGAACTTCGCCGGCGGCAGTTGCTGCTGGTAGGTCCACACCGGCCAGCTGCGGTCGTACAGGTTCAGCGCCGGGTCGGTCGCGGTCAGGTCGATGTTGGCTTCCCAATACGCGTCGACCGTGCCGGCATCGCGCCAGTAGTTTTCCTTGTTCGGACCTTCTTCCGGGGCATGCACGCAGCTGCGGTCGAACGGATGGGCGTAAGCGACGCCATTGCGCACCGCGCGCGGAATGATGTCCTTGCCGAAGTCATGGCTCGACGTCGGATCGGCGATGTCGCGCATCAGTTCGTTGTAAAGGTACTTCGCGTTGAAGATGTAGATGCCCATGCTGCACAGCGAACTGTCGGGCTTGCCGGGCATCGGCGGCGGATCGGCGGGTTTCTCCACGAAATCGGTGACCCGGTTGCCGCTGTCGACCGCCATGACGCCGAAGCCCTTGGCATCCTGCCGCGGCACCTCGATGCAGGCGACCGAGCATTCCGCGCCGCTCTCGGCATGATCGACCAGCATGGCGGCATAGTTCATCTTGTACACGTGGTCGCCGGCCAGGATCAGCACGTACTGCGGCGTCGGATGGTACGTCTCGAGGATGTCGATGTTCTGATACACGGCGTCGGCCGTACCGCGGTACCAGGACTCCTCGTCCACGCGCTGCTGGGCCGGCAACAGGTCGACGAACTCGTTGTTTTCGCCGCGCAGGAAGCCCCAGCCGCGCTGGATGTGGCGCAACAGGCTGTGGGACTTGTACTGCGTGACGACCCCGATGCGCCGGATGCCTGAATTGACGCAGTTGGACATGGCGAAGTCGACGATCCGGTACTTCCCGCCGAAATAGACGGCCGGCTTCGCGCGGCGATCGGTCAATTCGTACAACCGGCTGCCGCGCCCTCCCGCCAGAACCAGTGCGACCGTTCTGCCGGGCAACTGAAAAAAGGTTCTTCTCTCTATCATTTCGCCACGCTCCTATGATTGCAGACCCTACGACCAAAACCTTCTGAACGAAACCTTTCCAGTCAACTGATCACATCGGGCTCATGCCGGCCCGTGATCGCCGCGATATCGGCGATCTTCTCCGCGAGCGCCACCAGCGGAGCCAGCGCGGTCTGCGTCGGCACCTCATGCAGCGCCACATCCGCCACGTAGCGTTCGAGATAGACGCGCAGGGTCGCGCCTTCGGTGCCCGTTCCCGACAGGCGGAAAACCACCCGCGAGCCCCCCTCCAGCAGAATGCGGACCCCCTGCTTCTCACTGCGCGAGCCATCGACGGGGTCGGTATAGGCGAAATCGTCGGCCGCCTCGATGCGCTGGCCCGCAACCTCGGTGCCGGGCAGCGCCGCCAGCTTGCCGCGCAACTCGGCGAACAGCCTGTCCGCCCTAGCCGTTTCGATGCCTTCGTAGTCGTGCCGGGAATAGACGTTGCGGCCGAACGCCTGCCAGTGCCCGCGCACGATCCGCGCCACCGGCTCGTTGCGCGCGGCCAGGATGTTCAGCCAGAACAGCACGGCCCACAGGCCGTCCTTTTCCCGCACGTGGTTGGAGCCCGTGCCGGCGCTCTCTTCGCCGCACAAGGTGACCTTGCCCGCATCCAGCAGATTCCCGAAGAATTTCCACCCGGTCGGGGTCTCGAAACAGGGAATACCGAGGGATTGGGCCACGCGGTCGACCGCGCAGCTGGTCGGCATCGAACGCGCCACGCCCGCCAGGCCGCCGGCATACGCCGGCACGCAGGCGTGATTGGCCGCCAGGACGGCCAGGCTGTCGCTCGGGCTGACGACGAAATCGCGCCCGACGATCATGTTGCGGTCGCCGTCGCCGTCCGACGCCGCGCCGAAGGACAGCCCGGAGCGCGGATCGGCCAGCGCCGCCACCAGGTCGGCGGCGTACACCGGGTTCGGATCGGGATGGCCGCCGCCGAAATCAGGCAGCGGCGTGCCATTGACCACCGTCCCGGCCGGCGCGCCGAGACGCCTTTCGAGAATCGCCTTGGCATACGGCCCGGTCACCGCGTGCATCGCGTCGAAACGCATGCGGAATTCGGGCCGCGCGAGCAGCTCCGCGATCCGCTCGAAATCGAACAGCGTTTCCAGCAGTTCGGCGTAATCGGCGACAGGATCGACGACCTGGACCGTCATCCCGCCCAGCGCCGTCTCGCCGAGCGCGCCGAGATCGACGTCCGGCGCGTCGACGTAGCGGTAGGCACCGATCGACTGGGTGCGCGCATACACCGCCTCGGTAAACGTTTCGTTGGCCGGCCCGCCGTTGGCGAGGTTGTACTTGATGCCGAAGTCGCCGTCGGGACCGCCGGAGTTGTGGCTCGCGGACAGGATGATGCCGCCGAACGCCCCGTGCTTGCGGATCACCGCGCTCGCCGCCGGAGTGGAGAGAATGCCGCCCTGCCCGACCATCACCCGGCCGAAGCCGGCGGCGGCGGCCATGCGCAGGATGGTCTGGATCGCCACGTCGTTGAAATAGCGGCCGTCGCCGCCGAGCACCAGGGTTTTGCCCGTCTGGCCGGACAGGTTGTCGAAGATCGACTGGACGAAATTCTCCAGGTAGCCCGGCTGGGCGAAGACCTTGACCTTCTTGCGCAGGCCGGACGTTCCCGGTTTCTGTCCGGTGAAAGGCGTGGTGGAAACGGTTACGACGTTCATTTGACTCCCCTCGAAATCGTGTTCATGCGGCGCCTCCGGCGTGCGGCGCGGGTATTCAGGCGTGCTTGCCGCAATACGCCAGCAGCGCCCGCGTGGAAGAATCGAAAGCCGACGCCAGTGCAGGATCGGCAAAGGCGGGGAGTATCCGGCTGGCCACGGCCTTGCCGAGTTCCACGCCCCACTGGTCGAACGAATTGATCCCCCAGATCGCGCCCTGCACGAACACCTTGTGCTCGTAGAGCGCCACCAGCGCGCCCAGCGCGGCGGGCGTCAGGCTCTTCAGCAGCAGGGTCGACGACGGCTGGTTGCCCGCGAAAACGCGATGCGGCAGCAGATCGGCGATCTGCTCCGCAGCCACGCCCTCTTTTTCCATGCTGGCCCGCACCTCGTCTTCCGTCTTGCCGAACGCCAGCGCCGAACTCTGCGCGAAGCAGTTCGACAGCAAGGCTTCCTGGTGGCCCGGCAACGGGTAGTCGGAGCGCACCGAGGCGATGAAGTCGCAGGGCACCAGGCGTCCGCCCTGATGCAGGAGCTGGAAGAAGGCGTGCTGGCCGTTGTTGCCGAGTTCGCCCCAGACGATCGGGCAGGTCTCGTGCTGCACCGGATCGCCGGCGATGCCGACCGACTTGCCGTTGCTCTCCATCTCGAGCTGCTGCAGGAACGACGGGAGGTACTTGAGCGATTCGTTGTAGGGCAGGACGGCGTTGGTCGCCGCGCCCAGGAAATTGGTGTTCCAGATGCCGATCAGGCCCATCACCACCGGCAGGTTGCGCGCGAACGGCGTCGTCCGGAAGTGCTCGTCCATGCGCTCGGCACCGGCCAGCAGTTCGTCGAAGGCGTGCGGCCCGATGGCGATCATCAGCGCCAGCCCGACGGCCGACCACAGCGAATAGCGCCCGCCGACCCAGTCCCAGATCGGAAACACGCGGTCCGGTCCGACGCCGAACGCAGCGGCGCGCTCGGGCCTGCTGGACACCGCGGCGAAATGATTGGACAGGTCGACGTCGTCGCCCAAGTTGGCCTTCAGCCAGTTGCGCGCCGTTTCGGCGTTGAGCATGGTTTCCTGCGTGGTGAACGTCTTGCTGACGACGATGAACAGCGTCGAGCGCGGATCGAGCGTCTGCAGCAGCGGCGCCAGTTGGGCGCCGTCGAGGTTCGACACGTAATGCACGCCGAGCGCCGGATGGGCGAGCGCGCGCAGCGCCTGGTTCACCATCTTCGGCCCCAGGTCGGAACCGCCGATGCCGATATTCACCACGTCGCGGATGGCCGTTCCGTGATGTCCCTGCGCCTTGCCCGCGCGCAGCAGTTCGGCGAATTCGGCCATCCGGGCGCGGGTGGCCAGCACCTCCGGCATCACGTCCAGGCGCGCGCTCGGAAACGGCGCCGCGGAGCGCCGCAGGGCCACGTGCAGGACGGAGCGATCCTCGGTGACGTTGATGCGTTCGCCGTCGAACATGCGCTGAATCCATTCC
>JADHEE010000433.1_pt1 | contig 16726 bp, 14 predicted proteins | sample 8952401 | NCBI WGS metagenome assembly JADHEE01 (sample SAMN16124438, study PRJNA663242) | bioreactor sludge metagenome | isolation source: sludge (ammonium) | place: India:Bengaluru | collected 2019-02-28
AGCCAGCCAGCCAGCCAGCCAGCCAGCCAGCCAGCCAGCCAGCCAGCCAGCCAGGCGGATTGCATGTAATTTTATCCACAGCGGCCAACTCGCCGAAGCCTGCGCCCTGCTCGAGCAGTGGCTGCTGGAAACCCACGATGATCAATGGGAAGAGGGAGCACGCGAGCTGGCGCGTCTATATCGCCGGCTGGAAGACGGGCCGGCGCGTTCCCATGCGTGGTGGTATCGGCTCTGGAAAAAAAGAAAGGACAAGACACAACGCTGGTTAGACATCGTCGCCGGGGAGAACGCGAGATGAATACGCACGCCGCCAGCATGAAAGACCCCTCCGTATACCAGGAACGGCATCTTGCGCTCGGAGCGATCGGCTTCACGCAGCGCACGCATTCGATGCTGGAGAAAGTGCTGGGCTGTTACCGCAGGCCCGGCGTTTCGTTCGGATTCAAGCCGCCGGATCAGGCCGACATCCTGCTGGTCAACGGCGACCTGCCCGATTCGGTCGCCACGCTGCAGCGTCTGCATGCCCAGCGTCCCCGGCCGACCGTGATCGTCGGCATGCGCAGAGGGGACATCTTCCCCGACGCCTGCTACCTGCCCAGTTCCCTGTCGTCGCAGGCGTTCATGCAGACGCTGTGGAACCTCGCGGACCAGTTGCAGGCCGTCCTCCGCCCGGCCGCCGACGCGGGCAAGCGTCCGGGCGCCGAACAGGCCATGCCGCCGGCGCCCGTCCTCGTCCCGAAAAAGGAGAACGGAAACGCCGCCTCGGCCGCAGGCCAGGCGAAGTTCCATGTCCCTGCGCGGGAGGATGAACCGAAAGGCAATGTCACGCATGCGGCGGAACAGATCGAAGCCGACCTGGGCAAGCTGGACAACCGGGGCGGCTACTTCCGCAACATCGACTTCCGTGACCAGGCCCAGCTGAACAAGCTGTATTTCAACCCGGAGAATTTCCTCAGCCAGCATCTACGCACGGCCGTGCGGAAGCTTCCGGACAAGGCGGCCATCCTCGAAGTCAATATCGCGGGCCGCGTCCTGATCCTGGACTTCAAGCGCAACCGATGGTCCGGCAGCCTCGACGAACACGCGCTGCGCGCGCTCTGCCTCGAACCGCTGCATGCCACGCCGCAGTTGCGCCTGCTGCCCGAGCCGCCGCAAAACCGGAGCGTGGCGGGCGGCGGCCCCGACGATGCGCCGAAGGAGGCGCGCAGCGATCGCGCCGAATTCATCCTGGCGCAGATCGGCCTGTGGTGCTCGCGCGGCCATCTGCCCAGGGACGTCGATCCGTTCGCGCCGATCCGGCTGCGCCACTGGCCCAACCTGCCGCATCTGCCGCGAACGTACGGCGCCATGCGGCTCGCGGCGCTGTGGACGCAACGCCCCTGCTCGCTGGCCGAGGCTGCGGAACGCACCGGGATATTGCAGCGACATGTCGTCGCCTTCTACGTGCTGTGCGACATGCTCGATCTGCTCGACGTCTCCCCGGTCCGCTCGTCCGCGCCCAACGCATCCCTGCCCGCCCGGGCGCCCGACGTCCGGCCGCCCGGCGACGAACAGCGCGGCTTCCTGCACAAGCTCATGCAATTCGTCGGAGCCGTCCGCCACTGACCGGCGCATGCCCATACCACCACCCGTCATCCAGAGGAAAGCATGGACCAATACAAACTCATCTTCGCGGGACCCGTAGGCGTCGGCAAGACGACGGCCGTGGCGTCGCTCTGCCATGGGGAGCTGCTGACGACGGAGGCTTCCGCCTCCGACATGACGAAGCTGCGCAAGAACACCACCACCGTCGCGCTGGACTACGGCTGCATCGCGCTGCCCGACGGCGGACGCCTGCACGTTTACGGCACGCCCGGCCAGGAACGTTTCGACTTCATGTGGGAAATCCTGCGCGAGGGCAGCCTCGGGCTGATCCTGCTGATCGACAACAGCCGTCCCGCGCCCTTCAACGATCTGCACTTCTTCGTCAAATCCTTCCGCGAGTTCATCGCCCGCACGGCGCTGGTCGTCGGCGTCACGCGCACGGATGCGCATCCGCTGCCCGATCTGTCCGCCTACCGGCAGGAACTGGCGGGGGTCGGGTTTGCCGGCAGCCCGGTCTTCGAGGCCGATGCCCGCATCCGCGAAAGCACCATGATGCTGGTGCAGGCGCTGCTCTACCAGCTCGATCCCCAGCTCGCCGGCTGACCGGCGCCGCGGCCATGTCCTACCGCCTCGACCTACGACCCGGCGAATGCCTGATGCCGACGCCGTCGGGCGTTTATCACGCCGCCTGCACCACGCAGCCGGAGCGCGTGCAACGCCTGCTCTTCATGCTGATGGAAAAGGAACGCCTCGCTAGGCTCGACGAGACGCTCGTCGCCGCCTGGGCGCGGGCGCTGCAAGCGGAGCCCGGGGAACTCCTGGGGCTGCTCTACACCCTGCAGCAGGCGGAATTCATCGAGGCGCTGCCGCGGCCGCCGCAGGCGCCTTCCGGTGCGCTGGAAAAAGTGCTGCCGCCGCTGCTCAGGCAGCTGTCCAGCACCAGCTGCGCGCTCCTGACGGATCGCCAGGGCCTGTACATCGCCAACACCGGCTTCACCCACGAAACCGCCGAGGAACTCTCCGCCCTGGGCGCTGACCTCGCCGCGCTGCATGCCCGCCACGGCTATCTGATCAACAACAACCTCGGGCTGCGCTCGAACGCCTGGGGGCTGCTCTTCGCGGACGGCGGCAGCCAGCTCGGCTTCTGGTCGCTGAACATCGGGCGGACCGAATTCAACCTCATCGTCGGCGGCGTGCCCTACCTCAACCAGCGGGCATTCCGCGATCTGGTGTGGTCTCTGAGCTGGCGGTACAGCCAGCAGAGCTGACAATTTTCAACCCCGCGCATTTTTATGACGAGTGCGCGATGCATCCCGCAAGAGCAGTGTCCGAGCAACCCTGTCATATAACTCAAAAGGAGAATCAGCATGCGTCAAGACATCTTCACTTCCATCCTCAGCGAACTCAACGGCAGTTCGGCCGACATCGAAGCCTCCGCGGTCATCTCCACCGATGGCCTGATCATGGCGTCCCTGCTGCCCGCAGGGCTGGACGAAGACCGCGTCGGCGCCATGAGCGCGGCGATGCTCTCGCTGGGCAGCCGCATCGCCAAGGAACTGGCGCGGGGCGAACTGGACCAGGTGCTGGTCAAGGGCGAGAACGGCTACGTGCTGATGACCAGCGCCGGCAGCGAAGCCGTCCTCTCCGTGATCGCCAAGCCGCAGGCGCGGCTAGGCCTGATCCTGCTCGACGTGAAGCGCGCCTCGGCGTCCATCAAGCAGGTTCTTTAGGGAGGCGCTGAACTATTCGTCATTCCGGCGAACGCCGGAATCCAGGAAAACCAACGTACTGGACCCCGGCTTTCGCCGGGGTGACGAACAAGTTTCCTTGGCGCGATCCGTCAACGGGCCGCCATGACGACCCGATGGTTCGCTGCCGGGGGACGTGCCGCCCCGTTTTCCGATCCATGTTTTCCAACCCGCAAAGAAGGGCCAAGCCATGACCAACGAAACGCTCAATTATCTCAGTGTCTGTCCGCACGACACGGCCAAGAACCAGGTCAGCTGGTTCACGTTCAACACCTACCTGCAGCGCAAGCTCGACGTACGTCTCCGTTTCGAACCGAAGGACAGCATCCTCGCCGAACGCGAGGCCGTGCTCGCCTCGCCGCATCATGTCGTTTATGCCAACCCGTTCAGCGCCTGCCGCTTCGCCAGCCAGGGCTACATTCCCGTGGCGCGGCCGGCCGGGCTGAACGACGAGGCGCTACTCGTCTGCCTGGCCGAGACCGATCCGGCACAGCTCGCGCGGCCGGTCAAGATCGCCAGCGCCAGCGATCAGATCATCATCCATCACCTGGGCTTGACGCTGCTCGACGCGCTGGGCCTGTCCGCCGGCGACACGGAGTTCGATTTCTGCGGCAATCACATGAATGCCGTCAAGGCGCTGATCAATCGCAGCGCGCAGATGGCCTTCGTCTTCAACGAGACCTGGAACGGCTTGAACGCCACCACGCGCGGCGGCCTCAAGGTGGTGAAGGAAACCACCGGGGGAGCGGCGTTTCACTGCTTCATGGTCGGTCCGGAATGGCAGGACAAGGCGGCCGCCGTGCAGGCCGTGCTGTGCGGGATGGCCGACGATCCGGCGGGCAAGAGCATTCTCGACGAACTGGGCTTCCAGGGGCTGGAGGCGATCGACTCGCACGCGCTGGACAAACTGCAAAAGCTGATGTCGTGACGCGCCGGACGGCCGCCGCCGCTTCTCCGGCGGGCTGAATCCCGGTTTCAACGGGGCGGGCAGGGGCGAAACACGCTCCTGCCCGCCCCGTCAATGTCCCCTTGGGATCTCCTCGTAAAACCGCTCGACGCCTTCTCCCCTGAAGAATGCAATAACTGCTTCACCGTCTCAGGATATGCCAGCATTTCCGCCGAGGCGGTTCTAGACTATGCGAAACGGAGCTTTCCGGCCGACCTGGAGAGCCATGGAAAGGAAAATCCGCCGCCGCATGCTTTCGGAAAACCTGACATCGATCGAGACGGAAACGCGACGCCAGTTGCTCATGCTTCTGTTCCGCAACTCGTTGTCGTCCTATCTGCAGAATCTGCTGGTTTCCGGCGCCCTGGCCTTCGTCGCCCTGCAACAGGGAAGCGCCGGTTACGTCCTGTCTCCGCTGATCTGGCTTGCCGGCGTTGCCGTCCTCAACCTGCCCTTTTATTTCATCACGCGCCACTTCCTGAGGAACCCGTCGAGCCTGGAAGGCGACGAGGCGCTCGACCGGGCGGGGAGCGTCGAACTGTGGGGAACGATCTTCATGGGCGGCGGATGGACGGTCGGGATCATCGCCTATGCGCCGTCGGGAGGCACCGAATTCCGCCTCTTTCTTACGGCGATCCTGGCCGGCATGGGCGCTGGAGCCGTATCCAAGCTGTTGGGCTCGCTGACCTACGTGCACACCTTCTTCGGCCTGCTCGCCGCGCCGCTGATCGTGGTGACCGTCATGGCGGGAACCCGGCTGGATTACCTGATCGCCGCCTGTACGGTGCTGTACGTGATGGCGATGCTGGGCAGCGCCCGGCAACTCCACCAGGCCCTCGCCACCTCGACGCGCCTGGGCATCGAACGGCTGTCGCTGCTGGCGTCGACCCGCGAGGCGCTGACCCGGGCCGAACAGTCCTCGCAGGCCAAGAGCGAGTTCCTGGCCAACATGAGCCACGAGATACGCACGCCGATCAACTCGATCCTGGGTATCACCCAGGTGATGCGGCGCGGCGACGTGAGTCCGGGCCAGGCCGGGCAGCTGGCGCGGATTCACACGGCCGCCGAGCATTTGCTGGGCGTGATCAGCGACATCCTCGACCTGTCCAAGATCGAGGCCGGCAAGATGACCCTGGGCACCAGCGACTTCACCGTCGGCGAGATTCTCGAGCGCGTGCTCTCCCTGGTGTCGCGCGATGCGGGCGCCAAGGGCCTGGAACTGAAGGTGGACAGCGATTCGCTGCCCGAACGCCTGCTCGGCGACGGCGTGCGGGTGACCCAGGCGCTGCTCAACTACGTCAATAACGCGGTCAAATTCACCGAACGGGGCGGCATCACCATCCGGGTGCGCCGCAAGGCCGAAGCCGACCGCCGCATCCTGCTGCATTTCGAGGTCGAGGACACCGGCGTCGGCATCGCCCCCGAACATTTCGCGCGGCTGTTCTCCGCGTTCGAACAGGCCAATGCCACCATCACCCGCGAGTACGGCGGCAGCGGGCTCGGCCTCGTCATCACCCGGCACCTGGCGCGCCTGATGGGCGGCGAAGCGGGCGGACGCAGCGAACCGGGCGTCGGCAGCACCTTCTGGTTCACCGTCTGGCTCGGCAGGCAGCGCACGGCGTTCAACAAGGGCTCTCTCGATGTCCCGCTGGACGTCGCGGAGGAAACCTTGCGCCGCGATTACGCCGGCCGGCGCATTCTGGTGGTCGACGACGACGAGAACAATCGCGACCTGGCGCTGGAGATTTTCGAGCCGACAGGCCTGTCGGTGGAGGTGGCCTTCACCGGCGTCGAAGCCGTCGAGATGGCCACCGCGACGGCCTACGACCTGATCCTGATGGACATGCGCATGCCCCGCATGGACGGCCTGGAAGCCACTCGTCGGATTCGCCGGCTTCCGGGATACGCGCGGACGCCGATCCTGGCAATGACCGGCAACACCTTTCGGGAGGACAGGGAGAAATGCCTGGAGTCGGGCATGAACGACTTCATTCCCAAGCCGGTGCGGCTCGAAGAGCTCTACACCAAGCTGCTCGAATGGCTGCCGAAATCCGGACAGGAATTACAGCAGGATGAGAGCTCCCGGTGAGTATGGATCGAAAGCTCCCAAGTCCTCCGACCTGAGGTTTCCCACATATCGTTCGCGGTCGATTTTCTCTCCGTGCCCTTCGTGGTTGATCGTTTTTCCCCGCGGTAGTCAGCCGGAGCCGTTCTTTTTATCCACGCCGCTCAGCGCATCGGCCTCATCCACCCAGCCGCCGCCCAGGGCGCGGTACACGCCGATCAGCTGGACCAGCCGCTCGGAGCCGGCGCCGACGGCGGCCAGTTCGGCGCTGAACAGTTCGTTGTCCGCGTAGAGCACTTCGAGGTAGCTGGCCGAGCCGTTCTCGAAACGCAGGCGGGACAGCCGGGCGTATTCGCGCAGCGCCCGCACGCGCGACTCCTGCTCGAAGTACGCTTCGGCGCTCTTGCGGGCGCCGATGAGCGCGTCGTCGGTATCGCGCAGGGCGTCGAGGATCGTCCGCTGGTAGTCGGCCGTCGCCGCGCGCGCGCCGGCCTCGCTGGCGCGCACCTGGCCCTCGATGCCGCCGAAGGTGAAGATCGGTCCCGAGAGGCCGGCGGCGAGCGTCGCGACCCGCGACGGCGCGCTCAGGAAGTCGGATGCCGCCGTGCTGAGCGAGCCGAGCATGCCGGTGAGCGACAGTGCCGGGAAATACTGCGCGCGCGCCGCGCCGATGTCGGCGTTGGCGGCGATCAGGTTTTGCTCGGCCTGCAGCACGTCGGGCCGGCGCTCGATCAGCGACGACGGCAGTCCGGGCGGCACGACCGGCAGGGCCAGTTCGCCGATCGCACGGCCGCGCGGAATCGGGCCGGGCGGCTGTCCGAGCAGCACCGAGAGCAGGTTCTCCTGCACGGCGATCTGCTGTTCGAGCTGCGGGATGGCGATCATCGCCTGCCGGTATTGCGATTCCACCTGCGAGAGTTCGACCTGCGACACCACGCCGCCCTGGAAGCGCAGCCGGAAGATGCGCAGCGTGCCGGCGTAGTTGTCGGCCGTGGCGCGGGCGATCTCAAGCTGGCGGTCGAGCGAGCGCAGCGTGACGTAGCCGGCGGCGACGCCGGAGACGACGGTGAGCAGCGTGCCGCGGCGCCCCTGCTCGCTGGCGTAGACGCGGGCCTGCGCGGCTTCGCTCTGCCGGCGCACGCGGCCGAACAGGTCGATCTGCCAGTCGGCGCTGACCGTGCCCTGGTACAGGCTGTACCAGGGGTCCTTGCCGGCGGGCAGCGCGCTGAAATTGCGCTCCGAGGTGCGGTTGCGGCTCGCCTCCAGGCCGTAGCCGAGCTGCGGGAAGAACTGCGCGCGCGTGCTTTGCAACTGGCCGAGGAACTGTTCGACGCGCTCGGCGGCGATGCGGATGTCCTGGTTGCGGCGCAGCGCGGTGGCGATCAGTTCATTGAGGGTCGGGTCCTGGAACTGTTCCCACCAGCGCAGGTTGGCCAGTTCGGCGGCCTGTGCGTAGTCCAGCCGCCAGGCCGCCGGGGCGTCGAACGGCGGACGCTGGTAGTCCGGGCCGACGGCGCAGCCGGGCAGCAGCAGCGCTGCTCCGGCGAGGGCCGCCGCCCGCAGCGGGGTACCGAGGCGCTTCATCGCGTGGCGCATGTCAGTGTCCCTCCTCGTGAGCCTCCAGGGCGCCGCGTTCCGGCGCGCCGGATTTCGACCAGCGGGCGCTCCACGTTTCGAGCAGGACGAAAAAGAGCGGCACGAAGAAGATCGCCACCGTCGTCGATACCAGCATCCCGCCGATCACTCCGGTGCCGATGGCGCGCAGGCTGTTGGCGCCGGGGCCGCTGGCGATGGCCAGCGGCACGCAGCCGAGGACGAAGGCGAACGAGGTCATGGCGATCGCGCGCAGGCGCAGGCCGGCGGCTTCGATCGCGGCTTCGCGCACGGCCATGCCCTTGTGCACGCGCTCGATGGCGAATTCGACGATCAGGATCGCGTTCTTCGCCGACAGGCCGACCAGGGTGACCAGCCCGACCTGGAAGTAGACGTCGTTCTCCAGCCCGACCGCCCAGGTGAGCAGCAGCGCGCCGAGGATGGCGAAGGGCACGGTCAGCACGACGGCGACCGGCAGCGTCCATTTCTCGAACTGCGCCGCGAGCAGCAGGAAGACGACGATGATGCCGAAGATGAAGGCCGACGAGGAGGTGCTGCCCGAGGCCTTCTCCTGCAGCGCCTGCCCGGCCCAGGCGTAGGAGAAGCCGCCGTCGCCGACCACTTCCGCGGCCACCGCCTCCATGGCCTGGATGGCCTGGCCGGAACTGTAGCCTTCGGCCGGATTGCCGGTGATCTTGACCGCCGGGAAGCCGTTGAAGCGGGTGACCATCTTCGGCGCCGCGACGTACCGCGTGCGGATCAGGGTGGACAGCGGCACCATCGCGCCGCTGCGCGAACGCAGGTAGACCTTGTCGAAGTCCTCGGGCCGCGCGCGGTAGTCGGCGTCGGCCTGGAGCATCACCCACCACACGCGGCTGAACTGGCTGAACTGCCCGGCGATCTGCGAGCCGAAGTAGGCCTGCATGGTCTGGAAGACGTCGGAGACGGGCACGCCGAGCAGCTCGGCCTTGTTCCGGTCGAGATCGACGAAGAGTTGCTGCGAGGTCGAGCGGAAGGTGCTGTTGACGCCTTGCAGCTCTGGCCGCTTCCGCGCCTAGGAGGGGTAGTCCTGCAATTTCGCCTGGGTCGCCGCCATGTCGCCGCCGCCACGGTTCTGCAGGTAGAACTCGAAGCCGCCGGTGGTGCCCATGCCGGGAATCGACGGCGGGTTGACCGCGAAGACGAAGCCGTCGCGCAGTTTCGCGAAGGCCGCGTTGAGGCGGGGCAGGGCGGCAAAGGACAGCAGCTCCGGCTGCTTGCGTTCCTCGAAGGGCTTGAGCGAGACGAAGATCACCGCCGAATTGTTCTGGATCTGCCCGTCGACCAGGTTGTAGCCGTTGACCGTCGCCACGTCCTGCACCGCCGGATCGGCCAGCAGGATTTTCTCCGCCTCGCCGGTCAGCCGGCCGACGACGGCCTGGCTGGCCGCGTCGGGCGCGCCCACGGCGACGAAGAAGTAGCCCTGGTCCTCGTCCGGCACGAAGCTCGACGGCACGATGCGGAACAGCGCCAGGATCGCCGCCAGCACGGCGATGAACGCCGCCATGCCCTTGACCGGGTTGCCGATGACCCGGGCGACGCCGCCGGCATATCCCCGGCGCACGCGCTCGAAGGTGTTCTCGAACCAGCGGAAGAAGCCTTTCTTCTCGCCGTGGTGCACCTTCAGGATGATCGCCGCGAGCGCCGGCGAGAGGGTCAGCGCCATGATCCCGGAGATGACCATCGAGATGGCGATGGTCACCGCGAACTGCTTGTACAGGGTGCCGGTGACGCCGCCGAGGAAGGCCACCGGCAGGAACACGGCGAGCAGCACCAGGACGATCGAGATCAGCGCGCCGGCGATCTCGGTCATCGCCGCCTTGGACGCCTCGAACGCCGACAGGCGCTTGGTCGACATGTTGGCCTCGACGGTTTCGACGACGACGATGGCGTCGTCGACGACGAGGCCGATGGCCAGGATCATCCCGAACAGCGTCAGCATGTTGACCGAGAAGCCGAGCAGGTGCATGCCGACGAAGGTGCCGATGATCGACACCGGCACGGCGAGGATCGGGATGACCGTGGCGCGCAGCGTCTGCAGGAAGACGAAGACGACCAGCACGACGAGGATCACCGCTTCGAAGAAGGTATGCACCACCTTGTCGATCGAGTTGATGGTGAACAGGCTGGTGTCGAGCACGATGCGGTAGTCCAGGCCGGGCGGGAAGGACTGCTTGAGCTCGGCGAGCCGCGCGCGCACCGCCCGGGCGGTCTCGACGGCGTTGGCGCCGGGCTGCTGGTACACCGCGATGGTCGTGCCGAGCTTGCCGTTGATCCGCCCCGCGACGCTGTAGTCCCGCTTGGCCACCTCGACGCGCCCGATGTCCTTCAGCCGGACCATCGCCGAGCCCTGCTGCGCGGCGCGGATGATGATGTTCTCGAATTCCTCCGGCTTGGTCAGCAGGCCCTGCGCCGTCACCACGAAGGACTGCTGCACGTCCGGCCGCATCGGTTCGGCGCCGATCTGGCCGATGCCGAAGGTCTGGTTCTGGTTCTGGATGGCCTTGCCCACTTCGCTGACCGTGACGCCGAGCTCGGCCATGCGGTCCGGGCGCAGCCACACGCGCATGGCGATGTCGGGCAGGCCGAAGACGCTGGCGCGGTTGGCGCCGGGAATGCGCTTCAGTTCGTCGAGGACGTTGAGGTTGGCGTAGTTGTCGATGAAGGTGGCGTCGTAGCTGTCGTCCGGCGAGTAGATGGAGAACACCATCATGAAGCTCGACGACTTCTTGTCCACCGTCACGCCCTGCTGCACGACGGTCTGCGGCAGCTGCGCCGTGGCCTGGCTGACGCGGTTCTGCACGTTGACCTGGTTGATGTCCGGATCGCTGCCCGGCGTGAAGAACACGCTGATCGTCAGGTTGCCGCTCGACGAACTCGCCGACTGGAAATAGAGCAGGTTGTCGACCCCGTTGATCTGCGCCTCCAGTGGCGCGGCCACGGTGTTGGCGATGACTTCGGCGGTGGCGCCCGGATAGCGCGCCGACACCTGGATCTGCGGCGGCGCCATGTCCGGATACTGCTCGATCGGCGCCACGGTCATCGCGACCGCTCCGGCCAGCACGATCAGCAGCGAGATGACCGACGACAGGATCGGCCGGGCGATGAAGAAGTGGGTGAACATGTCGTCGCCCCCGTCTTATTTCGCCGCGGGCGCCTGCCCGGCCGCCTGGGCGGCGGCCGGCGCCGCGGCGGCGGGCACCGGCTTGACCGGCGCGTTCGGCGTCAGGCGGGCGAAGCCGTCGACGATGACGCGGTCTCCGGCATGCAGGCCCTGCTCGACGACGATCTCCTTGTCGCCGGCATAGCTGCCGACCACCACCGGCCGGATCTCCACCTTGTCCTCGGCGTTGGCGACCAGCACGAAATGGCCCTTGGCGCCCTGCTGCAGCGCCAGCTGCGGCACCACCACGGCGTCGGGGCGGATCGCGCCGTGCATGTTGACCGTCACGAACATGCCCGGCCGCAGCTCCTTCTTCGGATTCGGCACCGAGGCGCGGACCATGAACGCGCCCGTTTCCTGGCTGAACGACGGATCGGCGAAGTTGATCCGGCCGCGATAGGGATAGATCTTGTCGCCCGGCAGGACGAGCTCGACCTCGTAGCTGTTGCGCTCGGGCGGGGTGAGCAGCTTCTTCTCGACCATCTCGGCGAGTGTCGCCGACTGGTTCTGCGAGATGCTGAAGGTGACCCAGATCGGGTCCAGCGCGGCGACGTAGGTCAGCTTGGCGGTTTCGGCCGAGCCGCCGACGTAGGCGCCTTCGCGCTGCAGGGCGCGCCCCGCCGACCCGCTGACCGGCGAGCGGATGGTCGCGTAGTCCAGATTCAGCTCGGCCTCGCGCAGCTTGGCGATCGCCGTATGCACGGCGGCCTCGGCCATTTCGAAGTCGCCGACCGCGCGGTCGAGATCGGCCTGCGACAGGGCGTTCTGCTCGGCCAGCGGCCTGACGCGCTTGAGCGTCGCCTCCGCCGTGCTCAGGCGCGCCTTCTGCGCGGCCAGCGAACCCTGCGCGGCGTCGAGCTGTGCCTTGAACGGCTTGGGATCGATCTGGAAGAGCAGCTGCCCTTCCTTGACGAAATCGCCCTCGGCGTAGGCGATGCGGTCGAGGAAGCCCGCCACGCGCGCCAGGATCTCGACCTGGCGCGAGCTTTCCGTCTGCGCCACGAAGCTGGCCGAGTAAGGCACCGGGCGCGGCGCCACGGTGACCACCCCGACCTCGGGCGGCGGCGCCGTGACGGCCGGCTTGTCGGGCGAGCAGGCGGCCATCAGGACAAGCGAAACAAGGGTGAACGAGCGCAGCACTGGAACCATGACGACCTCCGCTGATTGCTTTTTTGATCAACCTGCTGACGACCGGCCTTGCGCGAACGGCTCAATATTACGCTGAACTGCGATCACGGAAGAAGCCCCTGAAAGGAGGGCGCGGAAAATTCCCGATCGTCCTCCGGCGGGGCGTCGGTTCCGGCTTGACGGACTGACGGGGCCGCGGGTTTTTGCTATCCTCGCCGGGATGTCCACCCCGCTCTCCGCCGCCTTCGCCGGCTTCCGCGACACGATTCCACTCACCGTCGGCACCACGCCGTTCGCCATCATCTTCGGCACGCTGGTGGTCTCGGCCGGGCTGCCGCCGGAAATGGCGCTCGCGCTCTCGGCGATCGTCTTCGCCGGTTCCGCGCAGTTCATCTCGATCAGCCTGATCGGCGGCGGCGCCGCGCTGCCGGTGATCTGGCTGACCACCTTCGTGGTCAACCTGCGCCACGCGCTGTACAGCGCGACGGTGCAGCCGGTGACCAAGACCTGGCCGCTGCCGTGGCGGATCGTCGGCGCCTTCTGGCTGACCGACGAATGCTTCGCCGTGTTCGAGCAGCGCATGCAGGCCGGCGGGGAGAAGAACTCGCTGCCCTACTACCTGGGCGCGGCCATCCCGTTCTATGCGAACTGGATCGGCTGGACCGCGATCGGCGCCTACCTCGGCAACCGCATTCCGGGCGTCGCCACGCTCGGGCTGGATTTCGCCATGATCGCCACGTTCACCGCGATGATCGCGCCGCAGCTCAAGGCCCTGACGCCGGTGGTCGTCGCCGCCACCGCCGGCAGTGTGGCCTGGGCCGCGCAGGGGCTGCCGTACAAGCTGGGGCTGATGCTGGCGGCGCTGGCCGGCGTGGCCGTCGGCGTGCTGCTCGACTGCCGTCGGCGCCGGCTCGCGGCCGGGGAACGCGCGAGCGCTCCCGCCCGGCCGCCCGAAGGGGGCGCGCTGCCTGCCTCGGGGGGAACGCCACGCGGCGACGGGAGGGCCAGCCGGTGAGCGAGACCTTGTGGGCGGCCGTGCTGGGCATGTTCGCCGCGACCTACGCGGTGCGCGCCAGCTTCATCGTCTTCGGGCAGCGGCTGCGTTTTCCGCCGCCGGTGGTGGAGGCGCTCGGCCACGTGCCGGTTGCCGTGCTGACCGCCATCGTGGTGCCGGAGGCCATCGCGCCGGGCGGCCAGCTCGATCTCTCGCCGGCCAATCCCTATCTCGTCGGCACGCTGGTGGCCGGGCTGGTGGCCTGGAAGAGCGGCCGCACCCTGCTCGCCGTGCTGGTCAGCTTCGCCGTCTTCGGCGCCCTGCGCTGGCCGTTCTGACGGCTGGACTTCAGCGCCGGTCCGGCGGTCCTCCCGGCCGGCGGTCCGCGTCGCGGTGTCCCTCGCGCCGGCCCTCGCCGCGCGATTCCTGCGAACGTTCCATGCGCGGCGACGGCGCCCGCTCCTCGTGGCGCTCGATCCGCGGCTGGGGTGCGCCGCGCATTTCCATCCGTTGTTCCGGCGGGCGCTGGATTTCGCGCGGCCGCTCGACCGCCCGTTCGCGCTCGATGGACGGCGCGCTCCGCTGTGCCGGGCGTTCCAGCGCGGGCATCTGCGGCCGAGTCGTCGTCGGCGCGGGTGCCGGCACGGCCGGCCGGGGCGCGGTATCCTCGCGCCTTTCACGGCGGAAGTCGGAGAAAGACCCGCGATCAGGGCGCGCATCGCGGCGCGGCGCGGCCACGTCGGATTGCGGCGTCGGCATCTGCCGGGAAGCGGCGCCGGCATCCGGGCGCTCGCGGCGGAACGGCGCCCCGTCTGCCGATCCGGGTCCCGGCCCGCGCGGCAGCGACTCCATGCGCGGAGGCCTTTGCGCGGGCTGCCAATCGGGACGTTGCACCGGCCGGGATTCCTCGCGGCGCGGTTCGCGGAAGGCCGGCGCCGGCTCGCCGCCGGGCCGCGGCGCGATGCGGACGCCGGGACGCGGCCGGTCGAACGCTTGCGGCGGGGCGGTGGTGAAGGCGCGCGGGTCGTTGCGATAGACGAACTGGCGGCCGCGCACGGCATCCTGCGGATGGGCGGAAATCCGGTCGGCATGTTCGAGATGCGGCACGTGCGGGGCGTTGACGAACCGCACGTGCGCCGGGCTGGCGCGGTAGAAGGGCACGTAGACCTCGCGCGGCGCCAGCGGGAACCAGCCGACCGGCGGATGTGCGCCGACGCCCACCGCGACGCCGCCGCCCGGCGTGCCGACCCAGGCCACCAGCGCCGGGGCGTAGACCGGACGCGCGATGCGCGTTCCCGGCACCCAGGCCCAGGCGCCGCGAACCCATGCCCAGCGGCCGTAATGGAACGGCGCGAAGCCCCAGGGCTCGCGGCCGACCCAGGTCCATCCCCACGGCGCGACCCAGGCCCAGTGGCCGTCGCGGTAGGGCGCCCAGTCGGCGGCCACCGCGCGCGGGAACCATACGGCGCCGTAATCCGGCGTCTCGGACCACTCGCCGTAGGCGTCCAGATCCTGCACGCCGGTCATTTCGGGCGAGACGTAGCGCGCCGTGGCCGTGGCGCGCTGCTGCTGGTCGCGCGCCGCGCTCCATTGGGTGAATTCGTCGCGCACGCCCTGCGCCATGCGGTAATTCAGGCGCCCGGCGCCATCGTTCCACACGCGGGCGCTTTCCCCGGCATTGACGTCGAACGCCGTGTCCGGGCCCTCGAAACGCAGGGTGCCGAAGTAGGCCGTGGCGACGGTGCCGGCGGCGTCGCGGTCGAAACGGTAGATGGCCGTTGCCCGCGTCGAGCACGAAATCGCGCCGGGTGTCCTCGGTGGGCAGCTTGGCGATGATCCGGCCGCCGTCCAGCACCACGCGCACCTGCGCGTCGTCGATGCGGTCGAGCACCAGCCGGGTGTCGGCGTCGAGGCGCAGGGTCATCGCGCCGATCTGGATTTCGGCGCGCGCGCCGGGTCCGGTGGTCACCACGTCGCCGCTGGTCAGCGGCTGGTTGAGCGGCGCGGCGCCGAGTTCGCCGGTGTCCGGGTTGTTCAGGTAGACGTCGCCGGAGGTCCAGGCGATGCGGCCGATGCGGCCGGGCGGATCGCTCTGGGCCAGCGCCGGCAGCGCCAGCAACGCGGCGAGCAGCGCCAGCAGCAGGCAGCGGCCGCGTCGCAAAAGGGCGGGGAGGTCGGGCATGGCGGTGATCCTGTTCAGTGGGCCTCGAACGAACAACGGCCCCGGCGGGAAACGGTGTACCGGGGAAACAATTTGTTTCAGAATGCGGGCCGGACCCCTATCCTGAGAATACGACGATGCAATGGAACGATGCGGCATGGGTACGCTGCGCGGCACTTTTCCTGGGGCTGCTGCTGACGCCGGCGGCGGAATGCGCGGCGGGGATTCTCGAAGAGGTGGTCACGGTTCCCGTGCAGGCCAGGAACATCTTCGGCAAGGAAGTGGCGCAGGAGATCACCGTGACCGTTTTTCGCGATGAGGACAGAGCGCGCCTCCCCTTTCTTCTGCTCAATCACGGAAGATCGTCGAACAGGGCGGAGTACGGGCGCGTGAGGTATTCGGAGAACGCCCGTTATTTCGTCTCCAAGGGGTTTGTGGTGCTCGTGCCGACCCGGATCGGCTATGGCGTCAGCGGCGGCGAGGACGTCGAGTATTCCGGCAATTGCTCGTCCCCTAATTATCCTCGTGTCTTTGAAGCAGCTGCGCGGCAGGGGCTGGCGGTCATCGAATACGCACGCGGCCTGCCGTTCGTGGATGCCGGGCGGGGCCTGGTCGTTGGCCAGTCGTTCGGCGGCGCCACGTCGCTGGCCCTGGCGGCGATGCGCATTCCCGGTGTCGTCGCGGCGGTGAATTTCGCGGGCGGCAGCGGCGGCAATCCGGAGAACCGGCCGGGCAACCCCTGCCGCGCCGACCGGCTGGAAGAGACGTTCGCGGCCTACGGCGCGGCGACCGGGATTCCGACGCTCTGGCTGTACAGCGAGAACGACCGCTTCTTCGGGCAGAAATACCCGCGTGAGTGGTTCGACGCTTTCATCGCCAAGGGCGGCAAGGGTGAATTCGTCGCCCTGCCGCCGCTCGGCGAGGACGGCCACAGCACGTTCACCAAGAACCCGGCGGCATGGAAGCCGGCCTTCGAGGCGTTCCTGACGCGCGTCGGCTTCTGAAAAAAAGAAACGGCGCCGCGGCGCCGTTTCGGGCGGAATCGGCCGAGGCCTCACTCGTCGATCACCACGCTGGTGTAAACCTCCTGTACGTCGTCAAGGCTTTCCAGCACGTCGAGCAGCTTCTGCATCTTGGCGGCGTCCTCGCCGGTCAGCTCGGTCTCGTTCTCGGCCTTCATGGTGACCTGGCCGAACTCGGCGGTGAAGCCGGCGGCTTCGAGCGCCTCCTTGACCGTCATGTAGTCGGCGGGCGGGGTGACCACCTCGATCGAGCCGTCGTCGTCGGAGATCACGTCTTCGGCGC